>Ga0209345_10000489_pt1 | contig 50582 bp, 39 predicted proteins | sample Cruoilmetagenom7_FD_187294 | JGI IMG/M metagenome (GOLD analysis project Ga0209345, IMG submission 187294) | Oil polluted marine microbial communities from Coal Oil Point, Santa Barbara, California, USA - Sample 7 (SPAdes) (version 2) | ecosystem: Environmental > Aquatic > Marine > Oil seeps ... | reverse complement strand
GGGGGTCTCTGGTCAGACATGGCACCTCTCCTTGACGGGGCTACGGCGCATGGGTAAGCGAGGCTGGCAGAGAAATCCACCACGGAGTTGCGCCATGACCGAGGCGGCCTTTACCCCCCGCGTGTTTTCGGGAATCCAGCCCTCGGGCAACCTGCATCTGGGCAATTACCTGGGTGCATTGAAACGCTTTGCCGAGGCGCAGAACAAGGGCATCCAGACGCTCTATTGCATGGTCGACCTGCATGCCGTCACTGTCTGGCAAGAGCCTGCCGATCTCGCCCGTGCAACGCGCGAACTGGCGGCGGGGTTCATCGCCTCTGGCCTCGATCCGGCCAAGTCCATTCTCTTCAACCAATCTCAGGTGGCGGAACACAGCCAAATGGCATGGGTGTTCAACTGCGTGGCGCGCATGGGCTGGATGCAGCGGATGACGCAGTTCAAGGATAAGGCGGGCAAGAATGCCCAGAATGCCTCGTTGGGCCTCTTCGCCTATCCGGCGCTGATGGCGGCCGATATCCTGACCTATCACGCCACCCATGTGCCGGTGGGCGAGGATCAAAAGCAGCATCTGGAGCTGACGCGCGACATCGCGATGAAATTCAACCATGATTACGGCGTGGATTTTTTTCCGATCCCCGAGCCGGTGATCGAAGGAAGCGGGACGCGGGTGATGTCCCTGCGCGACGGGTCGAACAAGATGTCGAAATCCGATCCCTCGGACATGTCGCGCATCAACCTGACCGACGATGCCGACGCCATCGCCAAAAAGATCCGCAAGGCCAAGACCGACCCCGAGCCACTACCCTCAGAGGTGGCGGGGCTGGAGGGGCGGCCAGAGGCGCGCAATCTGGTGAATATCTATGCGGCGCTGGCCGATATGACGGTCGATCAGGTGATGGCAGAGGCCGGAGGCAAGCCGTTTTCCGAGTTCAAGCCGATGCTGGCCGATCTGGCCGTTGACAGGATCGCGCCGATTTCGACGGAAATGGCGCGTCTGATGCAGGATCTCTCCGAGATTGACCGGATTCTGGCGGATGGTGCGGCCCGCGCCCGCGCCATTGCCGCGCCCATCCTGCGCCAGACCTATGAGATCATGGGCATGGTCGGCGCGCGCGAGGTGTGAGGGGGCTAGTGCCCGCAATCACCACACCCCCGCGCGCCCTACTCGTGCCTCCTACCCCAGATCCGGCTCGGTCTTGGCAAAGGTGTCATGGGCCTTCATCGCCGCCCACCAGTCGGCGACGCCGGGCACTGACAGCACCGTATCGGCATCTGGGGTGAGCGAGACGTAGAACAGGATCGGCCCAAGGAAGTAATCCGCCAGCGTGGGGCTGTCCCCTGCCAGCCATGTGGGGCCGCTGCGGTTCTCCATCAACAGCGTCAGCAGCTTGTCCGACGCCTCAAGTGCGGCCTTGCGCGCGTCTTCATTCTGCCCGCCGATGAAGTCGGGGAACAGGTGATAGCCCGCAACCCCCACAAGCGCGCCATAGCCATAGCTGTCGATCAGGCCAATCGCCTCGTTCATCCGGGCGCGGTCCTTGGGGTCGGCGGGCGTCAAGGCGGGCTCCGGCGCGATGTCTTCGAGATAGCGACAGATGGCATCGGTCTCGCGGATGCGCAGCCCGTCGATATCCAGCACAGGCACCTTGCCGAAGGGGTGGCGCGCCAGATGCTCGGGCTGGCGTGGCTCGCCTGCCAGCACATTGACCGGCACTTGGTCATAGGCGATGCCCTTGTCGGCCAGCACCATGCGCACGGTGCGCACATAGGTCGATCCGTCAAAGCCATATAGAACGGGCGACTGAGTCATTTTCTGTCCTTCATCCTGTCGAATCCGTAGGCTCACTCTGTAACGATTGCTGGAAAAGTCAAACGGCGCGTTGACGTCTTGACGCCCTCGCCACAGCACCCCACTGTGTCCGCGACCAATGGAAAGAGATCCGACCATGACACCCGAGGACATTGCCAAGCTGCCCTATCGTCGCTGCGTCGGCGTGATGCTGGTCGATCCAGCGGGCCATGTTTTTGTCGGCCAACGGATCGACAATGAGACGCCCGCCTGGCAGATGCCGCAGGGCGGCATTGATCCGGGCGAAACCCCGCAAGACGCAGCGCTGCGCGAGCTGTGGGAGGAAACCGGCATAACCTCTGACAAGGTGCGGATCGAGGCGGAAACGCCGGGGTGGCTGACCTATGATTTGCCGCATGACATCGTGCCGCGCATCTGGAAGGGGCGTTACCGGGGGCAAGAGCAGAAATGGGTCTTGATGCGGTTTCTGGGCCACGATGCGGATGTGAACATCGCCACGGATCACCCGGAGTTTTCGGAATGGCGCTGGTTGCCGCCCAGCGATCTTGAGGCCAATATCGTGCCCTTCAAGCGGGCGGTCTATTCCCGCGTGCTGGACGAATTCGGAGCCTTGCTATGATCCGGGCGCTGCTTTTTGTCCTTGGCGTGACCATGTGCGCGCCCGCATTCGCGTTGAGTTGCCTGCCGCCGGATGTGGCTCAGAGTTACATCCGCGCGGCTGAGGCGACTGAACCCTATATCGTAGTGCGCGGTCAGCTCAGCTTTGATCCGGCGCGCCTGCCCAGCACCGACATGCTGCCGCAGAGAAAGCCGGCGCACACCCTGATCCCCGCACGCCTGACCGGGCAGGCGCTGACCCGCAACGGGTTCGATCAGGCGTTTGACCGCGCCATCACGCTGGATGTGCAATGCTTTGGCCCGTGGTGCGCCTCGGCGGTGCCGGGCATCGAGTATCTTGGTTTTCTTGAGCGGCGCGATGGGGGCTATGTGCTGGCGGTTGATCCCTGCGGCGGCATGGCCCATCCAGAGCCGACACCCGCGATGCTGGACCAGGTGCTGACCTGCCTGCAAGGCGGCCCCTGCGCGCCCAAACGCCCCTGAGCACTGTCTCAGGAGGGGTGGAAAAAGGAACAAAACTGGAACATACTGGCCGGACCTGGGAATCAGTGCCGCCATGCCCTTTGCCGAGCTTTCTGCTACGTCGAATTTCACCTTTCTCACCGGGGCGTCGCATCCCGAAGAATATATCCGGCGCGCCGCCACGCTTGGGCTTTCTGGGGTGGCGATTGCCGATGTGAATTCGGTGGCGGGGATCGTGCGCGCCCATGCGGCGGCCCGCGAGATCACGCGCGAGGTGGCCGAACGTCAGGCGCTCGAGGCGCGGCAGGGGCCAATCGGGCCGCCTGCACCCCGGCCTGCACCACCTGACTGGGCCAATTGTCCGCGCCTCATCCCCGCCGCCCGGCTGGTGCTGCGCGAGGGGATCGAGATCACGGTCCTGCCCGAGAATCGCGTCGGCTGGGCCAGCCTCTGCCGCCTGATCAGCCTGGGACGACAGCGCGCACCCAAGGGCGCGTGCGATCTGGGCCTTGCGGATGTGCTGGCAGGGGCAGAAGGGCTGCATCTTTTGCTGCATCCGGACCCGGCGCGCGCGTGGGTGTCACAGGTGCACCCTCTGGTGGCAAGGTTTGCGGATCGCCTGCATCTCGTGCTCAGCCCACACTATGACGGGCGTGATCCGGCGCGGTTTGACCGGCTGGCAGAGCTGGCGGCGCGGTTGGGTCTGCCGACCATCGCCGCTGCTGCCCCGCTCATGCATCGCGGCCACCGCCGCCGTCTGGCTGATGTGCTGAGCGCGATCCGCCTTGGGGTGACGGTTGATGCCCTTGGTCGCCATGCTCTGTGCAACGCCGAGCAGCGCCTGCGCTCGGAGGCCGAAATGCGTCACCTCTACCGGGGGCAGGAGGCGGCGGTGGAGCGCGCCTCCGACCTCGCCGCGCGGCTCAGCTTTTCGCTGGATGCGTTGCGCTATGACTATCCGAGCGAGGCGACCAATGGCGAAACCCCCAGCCAAAGGCTGCGCCGTCTTGCCCTTGAGGGTCTCGATTGGCGTTATCCGGACGGTGCCTCTGACCGGGTGCGCGGGATGCTCGAGCATGAGCTGACCCTCATCGCCAAACTGCGCTACGAGCCCTATTTTCTGACCGTGAATGATGTGGTGACCTTTGCCCGGTCGCGCGGCATTCTGTGTCAGGGGCGCGGATCGGCGGCCAATTCGGTGGTCTGCTATTGCCTTGGCGTGACCTCTGTCAGCCCCGAAATCGGCACGATGGTGTTCGAGCGGTTTGTCTCCGAGGCGCGCGACGAGCCGCCCGATATCGACGTGGATTTCGAGCATGAGCGCCGCGAGGAGGTGATCCAGTGGATCTATGAGCGCTACGGGCGGCACCGCGCCGGACTCTGCGCCACGGTGATCCATTACCGGACCAAGCGCGCGATCCGCGAGGTGGGCCGCGCCATGGGTCTGACAGAGGATATTCTGGCCGCGATGGCCTCGCAAATCTGGGGGCATGGCGGCGAGGGGGCCTTGGACCCTCTGCGCCTGCGCGAAATCGGTCTTGATCCGCGCAATCGCCGCCTTGCAATGACCTTGGGGCTGATCCGCGAGATCATCGGCTTTCCCCGGCATCTGAGCCAGCATGTCGGGGGCTTCGTCATCACCGAGGGGCGGCTGGATGAATTGGTGCCCATCGAGAATGCCAGCATGGCGGAGCGCACGGTCATCTGCTGGGACAAGGACGATATCGACACGCTGGGCATTCTCAAGGTCGATGTGCTGGCGCTTGGTATGCTCACCTGTATCCGCAAGGCCTTTGACCTCTTGGTCCAGTATCGTGGCACCCGCTATTCGCTGGCCACCCTGCCGCCCGAAGATGCTCAGGTCTACGAGATGTTGAGCCGCGCCGACAGTCTCGGCGTCTTTCAGGTCGAGAGCCGGGCGCAGATGAATTTCCTGCCACGCATGCGCCCCCGCACCTTTTACGATCTGGTGATTCAGGTGGCGATCATTCGCCCCGGTCCCATTCAGGGCGACATGGTTCACCCGTTCATTCGCCGCCGGAATGGCGAAGAGGCGGTCAGCTTTCCCTCCGACGACTTGGGTCGGGTGCTGGGCAAGACGCTGGGCGTGCCGCTGTTCCAGGAACAGGCGATGCAGATCGCCATCATCGGCGCGGGGTTCACCCCCGAAGAGGCGGACCGCCTGCGCCGGTCGCTCGCCACCTTCAAGAAACACGGCAATGTCAGCGAGTTTCGCAATCGGTTTTTGTGCGGCATGCGGGCCAACGGCTATGATGCGGAGTTTGCCGAGCGCTGCTTTTCCCAGATCGAGGGGTTCGGAAGCTATGGCTTTCCCGAGAGCCACGCCGCCAGTTTCGCGCATCTGGTCTATGCGAGCGCATGGATCAAATGCCATCACCCGGCGATTTTCGCCTGCGCGCTGCTGAATTCGCAGCCGATGGGCTTTTATGCCCCCGCCCAGATCGTGCGGGATGCGCGCGACCATGGCGTCACCGTGCGCCCCGTCTGCATCAATGCCTCTTACTGGGACAATACAATAGAGCCGGACCGTCAGGGTCGCTTGGCCTTGCGTCTCGGATTTCGACAGATCAAGGGCATCGCGCAGGACGAGGCCGATTGGATCGCTGCGGCGCGTGGCAACGGCTATACCGGCCCAGACGAGGTCTGGCGCCGCGCGGGCGTGCCCTCTGCGGCGCTGACCCGGCTGGCAGAGGCGGATGCCTTTGCCGCACTTGGCCTCTCCCGCCGCGATGCGCTCTGGCAGGCGCGGGCCATTCAGGCCGACACCCCGCTACCGCTCTTTGCACAGGATATGGACGGTGAGGTGATCGCTGAACCTGCGGCGCATTTGCCCCGCATGAGCCTCGGAGAGGAGGTGGTCGAGGATTACATCGCACTGCGGCTTAGCCTGCGCAGTCATCCATTGGCGCTCTTGCGGCACATCCTGACGCCGCAAAGCACCTGATCCGATGCCGGTGGGCCGTGTCGGGGTCGACCTGGCCCCAATTTAACGCGGAACGCGAGGGGGGGTGCCCCTCGCATCCGGTATCACGTCTTAGATCGCCGCGAGCAGGGACTCGCCGGCTGTGATCTCGCAGGTGCCGGGGCTTGCCTCGGCATGCAGCACTGTGACAGTGCCATCCTCGACAACCATCGCATACCGCTTGGACCGCCCCAAAAGGCCAGCGGGGGGCGCGTCAAACTCCATGCCGATGGACTTGGTAAAGGCGCTTTCCGGGTCGGCCAGCATGGTCAGACCCGCCTCGGTCGCTCCGGTCGCCTCGCCCCAGGCCTTCATCACAAAGGGGTCATTCACGCTGAGACAGACGATCTCATCCACGCCCTTGGCGTCGAACTCTGCCTTGGTCCGCACAAAACTCGGGACATGTGCCGACGAGCATGTCGGCGTATAAGCCCCGGGCACGGCAAAGATCACGACTTTGCGGCCAGCGGTGAGGCTCTTGAGATTTACACCTTCGGGGCCTTTTTCACCCACGCGCAGCAGGGTCGCATCGGGCAGTTTGTCGCCAGTGGAAAGGGTCATGGTCGTTCCTTGTCTATCAGGTGGTTTCGAGATGGATGTAGGTATAGGCGGATGATAGGCAAGTGACCACGGGAAAGTCAGGAGAACGAGATGACAGGGGTTGTGGTGATCGGGGCCGGACAGGCGGGCGCGTCTCTGGTGGCAAAGCTGCGCAATGAGAACTACGAGGGTGCAGTCACGCTGATCGGCGATGAACCCGCCCCCCCCTATCAACGCCCGCCCCTGTCCAAGAAGTACCTTTTGGGCGAAATGGCTCTGGAGCGGCTCTATCTGCGCCCCGAGAGTTATTATGCAGAGGCCGGGATTGATCTGCGCATCGACACCCGTGTGACTGCGATTGACCGGGCCGCCCAGGAGGTGGTGACGGATCAAGAGCGTCTGCCCTATACGCATCTTGTGCTGGCCACCGGATCGGTGCCACGTCGCCTGCCTGCGGCGATTGGCGGCGATTTGGACGGCGTGCATGTGGTGCGCACGCTGGCGGATGTCGATGCCATGGCGCCGGGATTTCTGCAGGGGGCGAGGGTGCTCATCGTCGGCGGTGGCTATATCGGGCTTGAGGCGGCGGCGGTGGCGGCGTCGCGTGGCCTGCAGGTGGTGCTGGTCGAGATGGCAGAGCGGATCTTGCAACGCGTGGCGGCCAAGGAAACCTCGGATTACTTCCGCGCGCTGCATCGCCGACACGGTGTCGATATCCGCGAGGGCGTCGGACTGGAGCGGCTCTTGGGGGATGAACAGGTGCGCGGTGCGCGGCTGACCGATGGGACCGATCTGGCCGTCGATATGGTCATCGTCGGCGTGGGCATCGTGCCGGATACCACTCTGGCCCAGGCCGCAGGGCTGGCGGTCGACAACGGGATCGCCGTGGATGGCCAGGGGCGCACCTCCGATCCGGCGATCTGGGCCGTGGGCGATTGTGCCTCCTTTCCGCATCAGGCGGATCGTCTGCGCCTTGAGAGCGTGCCGAATGCCATCGACATGGCCGAATGTGTGGCGGGCAATATCATGGGGGCGCAGACGCCCTATGTGCCCAAGCCGTGGTTCTGGTCGGATCAATACGATGTCAAACTGCAAATCGCCGGGCTCAGCACCGGCTATGACCGGATCGTGACCCGCGACGGGGGCGAGGCGGTGTCGTTCTGGTATTACAAGGGCGAGCACCTCTTGGCTGTGGACGCCATGAACGATCCGCGGGCCTATATGGTGGGCAAGCGGCTGATTGATGCGGGCAAATCCGCCGATCCTGCCATCGTGGCGGATGCGGCCACCGATCTGAAACCGCTGCTGAAACCGTGAGGATCATCGGCGGCACGCATCGCGGGCGGGCGCTCGCCAGTCTCGGCAAGGGGGATGTCGCAGCCCATCTGCGCCCCACCTCCGACCGGGTGCGCGAGAGCCTCTTCAACGTCTTGGCGGGCGGCTATGGCGACCCCGTCACAGGCGCCCGGGTGCTCGACCTCTTCGCAGGCACCGGCGCGCTCGGGCTCGAGGCGCTGTCGCGTGGCGCAGAGGCGGTCAGCTTCATCGAAAGCGGGCGCAAGGCGCTGTCTCTGCTCCGGCAGAATATCGGGCTCTGCCGGGCAGAGCGCGAGACGCGGATTTTTCCCTTGGATGCCCGCAAACCCGGCAAGAATCCCGGCCCCCCGCATGATCTGGTCTTTCTCGATCCGCCCTATGCCAAGAGCTTGGGCGAAGCGGCCCTCTCAGCGGCCTGCGCGGGCGGATGGATCGCCACGGGCGCGCTGATCGTCTGGGAGGAAAGCGCCGCAATCACCCCTCCAGACGGTATGCGCTTGCTGGAAGAGCGGCGCTATGGCGACACGATGATCCGGTTTCTGGACTATGGGATCACAGAGTAACCGGCGGCCAATCTTGCCCTCTGCGACCCGCATGACCGGCCCGTGATCATGCCAATGGACAGCCCCTTGGGCCGCGGGCTAAAGTCGGACCTGACGGACGGGAGAGGCCATGCACAAAACGACCGAAGATGTGGCGCAGTCCGCTCACGCCACCCCCAATGAGCGCCTGTTGCTCGCGCAATTGCATCAGGTCCAGCGCGCGCTTGAGACGCAATATGCCGCCCGCCACCAGCAGGAGGCGGATCTTGCGGCCTATGCCACACGTCTCGAAACGCTCGAACAGCAATTGGCCGATGCTCAGGCGCAGCTCACGGCGGTCCTCACCTCGCGGAGTTGGAGACTGACCACGCCGCTGCGCCGCCTCTTGCAACGCCTCAGATAATGCCGCGCCTCAGATCAGAGCCGCAAGGTTGCGCGTCAGCGCCTGCGCCAAACGGTCATACTCCGCACGCAAAAGTGACGGTGCGTTGAACAGGCCCGACATCCGCGCCTGCGCCTCGCAATAGGCCGAGAGATCCGCCGTGTCGGCGCGGTAGCCGCTGACCCGCGCCGCTGCATCCTCCGGCGTCATGCCATGCAGATCGACAAAGGCCCCCTCCGGCACCAACTCCCGTATCCTGTGGTCCCGCCCGGCCACATAGAGCGGCATCGCACCGATCGCGAGGCTGTCGAACACCTTTTCCGTGATGTAGCAGCGATGATATGTGTTCTCGACGGCCGAGAGCACGGCGCAGCGACCGTTGAGATCGAGATACTTCTCCAGATGCCAGTCAGGCAGGGTCTGCCGGCGCGGCAGCGTGTTCCACCCGGCCCCCATGCGCAGCACCCTGCCGTCATTGCAGCCCAGTGCCAGACGTGTCCGCCACCGCCCCAGACCAATCAGCCCCGCCTCTGGATAGGCCACATCGAATCGCGGCTCATCGCGATATTCCGCGACAAACGCCAGATCCCACTCTGCGGCCGCAAACCGCCGCGCCCAATCCCCGGTCGAGAGCCGGGCATTGTCCTTGAACCAACAGGCAAAGCGGGTCGCATAGGCGTAATCTGTCAGCAGGAAATACGGAATCCGGTCAAACGCATAGATGTCTGACGTGACATGGTTGAGAAACACGAACGGCAAAGACCCCGACGCGGTCTCGACGCTCTGCTCCCGCGTCAGAGGGTCGTCAGCCCAGACACTGTCCCAGAATGGCTCTTCCGAGAGCAGAACCAAGCGCTGACCCGCCCCCATCCGCGTCGCCAGCGTTTCGGCATATCGGCTCAGATCCTTGCTATGGGCCAAGAGGATGATATCGGCCTCGTCAAAGGCCTCGCAGACCTGAACCGTCGCCGCAACAGCCTCGCGGATCGGCGCATAGGCCAGCGGCTGACGGTGCGCATACTCCCCGAAGGCATGAACCTTGATCATCAACCCCACCCCTCAGGCTCCCGTTCGCCTGACCCTAGCCATACCGATCCGGACTGTGAGGATCAACGCCGGAGGGCGCTGAATGTAGAGTGTCGCCTAGGCGGCGTACCCAAAGGTATCCAACAGATCGCCAAACTTGGCGTTCATCGCGGCGATGGTGTCCGGTTGCAACTTGCGCAGATGGTCTCCGGGTTTCACCTGCCGCTTGTGCCGGTTTGCATCCTCATTCGGCACGTTGAAATTGATAAAGCGCTTGATCTGCTCTCGCAGCGCCGGGGTTATGTCCTGATCGACAAAGGTTGCGACATCGTTCAGCCATTTTGGCGTATCTTCGACCATATCCTCGTACTTCAACAACAGAAAATCCCCATGAGAATCCACGATCTCTTGGAGTATCTTTAGCCGCTCGACGTATCCCGAGACGGCAGCCAATGCATAATCGTCGATCTTGGTTTCCGCAGCCTTGCTGCGTTGCTCCAAAAAGGCTTTCTTCTTCTCAGGATCATCTGGAAGTCTGTGGCTTGCGGCCATTGAAAAATAAGAGGATGTGATGCAATCGCGCGGGTCTCTGACTTGTAGGATCAGGCGCATGTCTTTGAGGATGTCCATCTTGTGAGCGCCCGGCGAGCGTGCCATGCCGTAATATGTGCCCTCAAGGGACATTTTACTCTGATAGTCCATGTAGATTTGCGTTTCTGGCAGGGGTGATCCCAAGACCTGCTTGGATATCTCATCTACGGCGTAGCCCTTCTCCTTCAAGAACTCGACAAAGATGTAATTGGCAACTGTGCTGCCCGCTTTGTGCATGGAAAGGGCCATGATGCTTTTCATGTATCTGCTCCGCGTTGCCATCTAAACTTCATCCTGCATTAGGAAATGGACGATATGGAAACGTGTGTAAAGCCGTTAGTATGCCGGCGAGTCCGGCAGAGACGTGAGTTGATTGCATGGCGTCGCTTGCTACTTTTGCTCAAGGCTGAATAGGCTTGAAAGAGACCAGTCATGCAATTGCAAAGGCAGGTGTCGTCATATGGCACATCACCCGTATCGTGGGCGTCCAGATGACCGCTTCTCGCGCAAAGCAATCGCAAAAGTGGAAGCCGACCCGATCGACACCATCACGGAACTATAGCGTAGTCCACCAAGGTGCTCGAAAAAATCGCGGGGCTGTGTGGGCACCCTTTGAGCGAGGACAGATTTGGGCAATTTGGGGCGTGATTTGGGGTGTGGCAGGAGGCGATTTTGACCGGGCTCGGGGCTTGGCGCGGAGGGTACACAAGGTCTGTACGGAAACCGCGTACACACCGTACGACCCCCTGAGCGGTCCAATCCCGTCGCGGCGGGCGGCAATGGCCCTGACTTTTGCCGGTGCGGACCCGGTTCAGGGTCTTTCCGCTGACCCGGAAAACACCGCTCTGGTTGCGCTCTGACGCTCTTTGATCGCCTCCCCCACCATATTTGGTGCTGGGCGCTTGATGTGGCCTGCTCTATATGCTGTAAGGTCCGTGTCAAAAGCAGGTTTGGTTTTCTGGAAAGCGGAGAGATGACGGGATGAAAAGAGCGCTCATCACCGGGGTGACGGGTCAGGATGGCTCCTATCTGGCAGAGTTTTTGCTGGACAAAGGCTACGAAGTCCACGGCATCAAACGCCGCGCCTCCCTGTTTAACACCCAGCGTTTGGACCATATCTATCAGGATCCGCATGTTGGAAACGGTAATTTTCGCTTACATTACGGGGACTTGACAGATAGTTCCAACCTGACCCGCATCCTGAGCGAGGTGCAGCCAGACGAGGTTTACAACCTCGGCGCGCAGAGCCATGTCGCGGTCAGCTTTGAGGCCCCCGAGTATACGGCGGACGTCGATGCTATGGGCACGCTGCGCCTCTTGGAGGCGATCCGGTTTCTGGGGCTCGAGCAAAAAACGCGGTTCTATCAGGCCTCAACCTCGGAACTTTACGGGTTGGTGCAAGAGATTCCGCAGCGTGAGACAACCCCATTCCACCCGCGCAGCCCCTATGCGGTGGCCAAGATGTATGCCTATTGGATCACGGTCAATTACCGTGAGGCCTATGGCATCTATGCCTGCAACGGCATCCTCTTCAACCACGAGAGCCCCCGGCGCGGCGAGACCTTTGTGACCCGCAAAATCACCCGTGGATTGGCAAATATAGCGCAGGGCCTCGAGGATTGTCTATATATGGGCAATATCGACAGTTTGCGCGATTGGGGCCATGCCAAGGATTACGTGCGTATGCAGTGGATGATGCTGCAACAAGAGGCGCCGGATGATTTCGTGATCGCGACGGGCGTGCAATATTCGGTGCGCGAGTTCATCATCTGGAGTGCGCGGGAATTGGGCATTGAACTCGAGTTTACCGGTGAGGGCGTGACCGAGACCGCCACTGTCACCGCGATAACGGGCGCTATGGCCCCAGCGATCAAACCGGGCGATGTGATCATGCGGATCGACCCGCGCTATTTCCGCCCGGCCGAGGTCGAAACGCTGCTTGGCGACCCCAGCAAAGCCAAGGAAAAACTGGGCTGGGTGCCCGAAATCACCGCACAACAAATGTGTGCCGAAATGGTAGCGGAGGATCTGAGGACCGCACGACGGCATGCGCTCTTGAAAGAGCATGGCATGGACCTTCCGGTCAGCTTCGAGAACGGATGAGCGCCATGCGTGTCTATGTGGCCGGGCATAGGGGCATGGTGGGCGGCGCGATCCTGAGGCGCCTCAAGCTGCGGCAGGAGGCAGGAGAAGATCTGACCCTCGTGACCGCCACCCATGCCGAACTAGACCTGACCAATCAGGCGGCAGTGCAGAATTTCATGCAAAAGGAACGCCCAGATGTGGTGGTTCTGGCGGCTGCTCGGGTTGGCGGGATTCATGCCAACAACACTTATCCGGCGGATTTTATCTATGACAACCTGATGATCGAATGCAACGTGATCCATCAGGCCTTTTCCGCCGGGGTGCGGCGGCTGTTGCAGCTCGGATCGAGCTGCATTTACCCCAAGGCGGTGCCGCAGCCGATGCGCGAAGATGCGTTGCTCACGGGCACGCTCGAACCCACCAACGAGCCCTATGCCATCGCCAAGATCGCCGGTATCAAGCTCTGTGAGAGCTACAATCGCCAGCATGGCACTGATTACCGCTCGGTCATGCCCACCAATCTTTATGGTCCGGGCGATAATTTTCATCCGGAGAATAGCCATGTCCTGCCTGCTCTCATCCGCCGCTTTCATGAGGCCGTGAAAGAAGGGCGCGAGGAGGTCACGATCTGGGGATCAGGCAAGCCGATGCGGGAATTGCTGCATGTCGACGACATGGCTGAGGCCGCGCTGTTCGTGCTGGACCTCGACAAGCCGACCTATGACGCCAACACGGAGCCGATGCTGAGCCATATCAACGTGGGCACCGGCAGCGATGTGAGCATCTTGGAATTGGCGCAGATGGTGGCGCGCGTCACGGGCTATCAGGGCCGGATCGTCACTGACCCGAGCAAACCGGATGGAACGCTGCGCAAACTGATGGATGTCAGCCGTCTGGCACAGATGGGCTGGCGGGCGCGGATAGGGCTGGAAGCGGGACTCACAGACACTTATCAGTGGTTTCTGGAGCATCAGGGTGACTTTCGCGGTTGACGCGGATTAAGGGAGGTTTTGACCATGCCACAGGATATTTACCCGCTCTTGCTCTGCGGCGGCTCTGGTACTCGGCTTTGGCCCTTGTCACGCAAGAGCTATCCCAAGCAATTCACCAAGCTGACCGGCGAAGAGAGCTTGTTTCAGGCCTCGGCCCGGCGGCTATCGGGGGCAGGTTTTGCCGCGCCGATGGTTATAACCGCCTCGGACTACCGTTTTGTGGTGTTGGAGCAACTGGCCGGTGTCGAAATCGCGGCTGCCACCACGCTGATTGAGCCGGAGGGGCGCAATACCGCGCCTGCCATTCTGGCAGGAGCGCTGGAACTGCAGGCGCGCGCGCCCGGAGCGCTTATGCTGGTGGCGCCGTCGGATCACGTTATCCCCGATGCGGAGGCCTTTCGCGCTGCTGTGTTGGCCGCAGTTCCAGCGGCGGAAGCGGGGCAGCTTGTGACCTTTGGCATCCGTCCGGAACGCGCCGAGACGGGCTATGGCTGGCTCGCCCTGTCGAATGCGCCGGGGGCGGCGTTTGCGCCTGTGCCGCAACCTTTGCAGGGTTTCGTTGAAAAGCCGGATATGGTCACTGCGCAAAAGCTGCTTTCAGGGGGGATGCATCTCTGGAATGCCGGGATTTTCCTGTTCTCGACCGATGCGATCCTGGCCGCCTTTGAGACCCATCAGCCAGCGCTGTTGGCGTCGGTGCAGGCATCGCTTGATGGTGCCGAAAAGGACCTCGGTTTTCTGCGTTTGGCGGCAGAGCCTTGGAGGGATTGCGCCGATATCTCGATTGACTATGCCGTGATGGAAAAAGCCGCTAATCTGACCGTGGTGCCCTATGGCGGCGGATGGTCTGATCTGGGGGGCTGGGACGCGGTCTGGCGCGAGGGCGGGCCGGACGCGGATGGCGTTGTGACCTCGGGCCCGGCAACGGCGCTCGAATGCACCGACACCCTGTTGCGAGCCGAGGACGGTCAGCAGGCCTTGGTCGGGATTGGCCTGACGGATATTATCGCCGTGGCCATGCCCGATGCAGTCTTGGTCGCGCACAAGGACCGAGCGCAGGATGTGAAACGGGCTGTGGCCGCTCTCAAGGCCAAGGGTGCGGTTCAAGCGGAGATCCTACCGCGTGACTACCGCCCTTGGGGCTGGTTCGAGAGCCTCGTGGTGGGCACACGGTTTCAGGTCAAGCGCATCCATGTCCACCCCGGCGCGGCGCTCAGCCTGCAGAGCCATCATCATCGTTCGGAACATTGGATCGTGGTCGAGGGAACCGCCCGCGTCACGGTTGATGACGAGGTCAAGCTGGTGAGTGAAAACCAATCGGTCTATATCCCGCTCGGCGCAGTTCACCGCATGGAAAATCCGGGCAAGGTGCCGATGGTCCTGATCGAAGTGCAAACCGGCAGTTATCTCGGCGAGGATGACATCATAAGATATGAAGATATCTACGCGAGATCCTGACACTTTTTAATCCCTGCAATACCCAAAGGGTAAAGCCAGCCGTCTGGGTATGGGCGTCCAAGTATCCGAGGCGTGGTATTGCTCGATCCACTACGATTAACTATGGAACAAAGCTATGCATATTGTGATCTTTGACTGGAACGGGATGTGGCACGGGGAAATTATGCGGCCAAGGGATATGTGATATGGGTCTGGATCTCGTGAGGCTCGTCAATCTGTCGTCGGTGACAGACAAGGATGTTCTGGGCTGGGCGGGGGCCGTGCTGCCGCGCCGGGCCATAAAACTTGTGCCGGTCGAGGATATGCCTGAGCAGGACAGCAAGGTGCTCGTTCTCTATGACAGCCTTGTGCGACGCCTGAGTGAGTGTGCCGCACAAGCGGGCAAGCCGGTCGATGTGGAAGCTGAGATTTGGGCCGCCGAGGGGCAAAGGATCGTCGATCTGATCTCTGTCAATCCTGAGCATCGGATTTGTCTGGAAACGGATGCGACGGCTGAGGCCAAGACTCTCCTTGCGACCATTTTGGGCGATGTCGATACTGTGCCGTCTCTGCGACCTTCCGCGCCTGAAATGGGATTGCCTGCGATCATTGCCCAAGTGCTTTTTCAACAAAGCAAAGATCTGACAGAGATTCAAAGCGCGCTGGACCGGATTGGCGTGACGCAGGCGGCCCCGACCTGCCTGCAACCACAGCATCTAGCCTTGGTGCTGGATCAGGCGCGCGCGCTGGAAGAGCGTGTCTGCACAGGCGAGCGCGCCGTATCAGAGCGCGAGCGCTGGCTGGAACTGCTGCGTGGCACCGCCTGGGAGGCCACGACTCGGGCACAGCACGCCGAGGCACGTGCGCGGGACCTGGAGGCGCGGTTGAAACGCGCCGAACAGCAGGCTCGGAGCCTGCAATCAAACAAGACGCTAGCCTCATCTGACGTCGCACAGATGCTGAAGGATCGCGACAGCCAGCGGCAACGGATCGCGGAACTCACTGAAGAAAACGCAGGTCTCCGTCACCAGATCATCGAGATTCTGACCTCGACATCCTGGCGGCTCACGTCACCCGTAAGAAAACTCCGCCAGATGGTCTCTCGCTGATACGCTGGAGGGGAGGTTTCGATGACTTTAGTATTATCGGTTTTACCGCAGATCGCAGACCCGCTATTTATCGGGTAATGACCACACAATGTTCAGAAGATTGAAAGTAATACATTACTTCCAAAATCTTTCGTAAATATCGAAGTCCTCTTGAAACAGATCGTTTATTTTCAGTTCCAACGCGTGCCCCTCAGATTGAGGAACCTCAACTTTTTGAGATACATTCTCGTGTTCAATAGGAATTTTCATTCCCGTTATGGTTTCTAGCCTAATGGGCAGTTCTGAGAGATTACCCAGATTGTAAATCTCGTCAAAATAATCTGGATCTGCTCCCAAGAAATACGACAGTGGCTCCGTATGATGCGCAATATGAGGGAGAACTTTCCGATATCCTTCGAGATGTTCAACGAACTCTATGAAATTAGGATCAACAGGAAGACTTAGCGTTAAAAGTTCAGCCTCTTTCTCTTTAAACATGCCTTTACTGTTCACTGGCGCGACCCAATGTTTATAGCACGACATAATGCGCGCTTTAGGCGAACGAATAACTGTAAACTTGAAGTCGTTTTTTCCCGTCAGCTTAGCCGCGGAATCATAAGTTCGCGTGGGATAAATTTTGTGTATATGATACCATGTTTCATTCGCCATGAAATCTTTGAACGGAAATCCATTCTCAATTTCAAAGAACATAGTCTTTATTGAGGTGCACGCACATTTGGGCACGCTAAAGTAGGAAATCCCTAGTCTCTTAAGATGAACTGCCACTAGTTTAGTCCCTTATATGACTATGTTCTCACGTGAATATTCTGCCCGCGATGGTCGATAGAGCTCTAACTCCCGAAACTCTACGCAAGCCATGGAGACGATTTTATCCAACTCTGCGACAAGGAATCGGAGGGCATGTCGAAAAACAAAATTACCGAGGTTCATCCCTGATACGCCGGCAAGTTCGTCGGCGCCCATACGATAGGCGTTGGGCACTTCGCCGATAAACTTCATATCAAGGTAAAGTCTGCTCATATGTTATTCCACTTCTCAAGTAAGCCCCGGTGCCTGTCATTCCCCGTTATACAGACCCGAACAATATTGGACAGGCCTTAGTCGGGTGGGAAATTGCGCCTGATCTGTCGCCCGTCACGCGCTGGCGAAGTTTTCATCTGAGAGCGCGGCCACATCCGAGGCGGACAAGCTTTGAGCCCCTTGCATTCGAGGGCCGTTGGAAAAGCGCTGAAAGGCGGCGAGCATGTCGCGACCAAACTGTCGGCGCCGGTCAGCATAGTCATTGTCGCGGGTGATTTTCGGAGAGGTCCGGGCGAATTCAAGCATAATGGCGGCCAGTGCCTCGGGGTTATGGCGGGGAAAGAAACGGCAATTCGCGTCGAGTTGCTCCTGATGCACCGGCAAGTCGGAGGCGACGACAAATTGCTGCATGGCCTTGGCATCCTCGATCACCGTTGACCAACCTTCGAACAACGACGGTTGGATCACGTATCTGGCACCTTTCATCAAACTCAACTGGTCGCTCCGTGGGATGAAACCGAGGAATTTCAAATTGTCCGACACGCCCCATTCTTCGGCCATCTGCTTGAGAAACTTGGCATATCCTGTGACACGGTAATCGCTCTCATTTCCGGTGAAACAAACGGTCACATCCACGCCCTTGGTCTTGAGCAGAGACAGCGCCTTGATCACGAGGATATGGTTCTTGTGAACCCAAACCTGATTGGCGCACATGACATAGGGGCCCGTAAGGCCGTAGGCTGTGCGAACCTGATCTATCTTGCTGTCGTCAAATCCGTCAAAGGATGCAAAGCGGACCACGGCAACATTCGGACATTCGCCGGGATAGAACCGGGCCACATCCTTGCTTACCGAGTCACTGCTGACCACAAGACCCGACGTGGCAAAGCGCAGACGGTGGTGATGACGCCGCGCCGCGATTTCCGCATCGGTAAAATAGAAGGGCAGGTGGAGCTCCTGAAAGTCCGGTATCCACGACACGGTCCGATAGGCTTGGTTTGGATCGGCCCAAGGGAAAATGGCATCAAAGGGAAACGCATCGGGCTGCGCGTGAAATTGATCCGGATGCACCCATTGCAGTTTGGTGTAACCCACCTCTTGGATAAAGCTCACGGAGTCCTTGTTGCGGCTGATGAGGGTCAGCATCGGCTGTTCGTCAGCAGGCAGCAGCGCGAACGCAGAGACGAGACTGCGGATGTAGTAGCTACCTCCGATCCAGTTTTCATTCAGGTCAAAGCTCAGGCCGACTTGATACATGGTTCTCTTTATCCGTCTTTGTCCTGCTGGGCCATTTCGCGCAGAAACCACGCGACATAGTCGTCTAACCCGTGCTCGAGATCCTTCTGGGGCTTCCAGCCGGTTGCCAATGCCTCTGAAATGTCAGCGGCGTAATGCTTTGGATCACCGGCGCGGGTCTGTTGATTGAACCGGATCTCCGCCCCAATACCCATCCGCTCAGCGAGACCCTCGATCATTCGGCGAATCGTGACGGATGCGCCCGTGCCGCCATTCACGATCACGCAGTCCGGTGACGCCACATCTGCCGCCCGGATCAACAACCGCGCCGCATCCTCAACGTGAACCCAGTCTCGCGTTTCCTCGCCCGTTCCAAAGAAGAGTGCATCGCCTTTGCCAAGTTTGCAGCAAGCATCCCACAACAACTGTTTGCGCAACTGCGGTCCGTAAACGGAAAACAGGCGTACAATGGTCGCCGGCACGTTGAAATGGCGCCCATATTGCTGAACCAGCAACTCAGCAATCAGCTTGTTTACTCCGTAAGGTGAAACGGGGTGATTTGGCGTATCAACGCGGATCGGCATCGTGTCGACCGCGCCATACACGCCTGCGCTCGATGGGAAAACGACAGAAATCCCACCCTGCCGACGCGCCGCCTCCAGAACCAGTTGCATGGTGACAACGTTACTCTGAAAGTCCTCAGCCGGGGCGTTCAGAGAGTGGGCCACTGATCCGCTGCCCGCACAGTGAATGATCACAGAACAGTCGGGCATGAGGTCGGACAAGTTTGCTTCGGTCACCCCTCCGTCACGCCAGTCAGTCACATTGTCGATATCCTGCGGGTCAGGTGGCGTATTAAAGATCGCACTGACCTTGATACCCTGCGACTGCAGTTGTTGCATGACGTTACGTCCAATGAACCCTGCTGCACCCGTGACGAGAAAATTTCGTGTCATTTGGTTACCCTGAACGAATAGAGGCGGCCCGGGTTGGAATCGTAGTGATCACGGATCTTGAATACAAAATCTGGAATCTGATCCGGTTTGACCCCTGCGATCCGCGCAAGGCGATGACGTTCCGCGTCAAGATTGTCGGGAAAGAAGTTCAATTCGCTCTGATAGGGACTGAATTCCTCGATCCGCGATGGTGATTGCGCAGCGAAGGCCGCGCGGTACTCATCCAATGTGTAGGCATATTCTCCGCCATACAGGTGGTGTAGCGGGTGCGTATCCTGAAACACCCTCAGGTCGCTCTTACGTGTCAAAACATGCTCACGGGTTGCTAAAAAGGTGCCTCCGGCCCTCAGTACGCGCATCGCCTCAGAGACCATTTTGTGCAGATCACCAGCGTGGTGCAATGCTTGGCGGCAATGGATCAAATCAAAGCTGCTTTCTGGGAAGGGCAAGTCTTCCGCCATTGCAAGCGCCACTGTGATCGGCAAACTGGTTTCCGAAGCAATGGTTTTGATAGCACCGGCCCCAATGAAGGAGCTATCGTTCGGTTCCAGAGCCGTCACGGTCCAGCCATCCTTCGCAAGTGCATAGCTCGAGATTCCACGCCCCGCGCCAAGATCGAGCGCAGTGCCAACTGTTTCGGGCAAGAGGCTACGGACAATCTCCCATTCCTTGCTCACGTGAAACCGCTTTGCCGCGTCTGTAGGGGAGCCATCGAAGTAGCAGGCACGCGCCAGATCACGCTTATTCTGGTCGGGATGCTCACAGAGCCATCGAACCGCCTCTTCCCACGTCATCGGATATGTGCACGCATCCCCCATCCGATTTATCCCTGAGACTCGGGCTTGGTAAAGGTTACTTCGGGCAAAACGAAGTCCGGAAAACTTTTCCTCTTCTTCTCAATGGCCCTCGCTTCGGCGGCCTCATCGCGTTTCAGAATTTGAGCAGGATTACCTCCTACGATACTGAAAGCTGGAACATCCTTTGTGACCACAGACTGGGCTGCGACGATAGCGCCCTCGCCGATGGTTACACCTTTCAAGATCGTGCTGCCAAAGCCGATCCAAACTCCATCTCCGATCGTGACTTTGCCTGTGTGGACGCCATACCAGTTCTTGTAAACGCCCAAGTTCCGGCGCTGTTCTCCGGTGAGCCAGTCACGCGCATCGGTTTCGCGCAACTGTCGCGATGTCGCGTGAGAGTCATTATCGGAAACGACGACGTCCCAAGACAACATCACGTTTCGCCCAATATGAATCCCCTCTGGTTGGGCGCATATCAGCATGCATCCCCCGCCAATCGACGTCCCGTCACCGATTGTGATCTGGCCAACACCACGTTCAAAGACAAATGTGCCTGCGATGTTGCAATTTTCACCTACTAGAACGTAGGGACGGTTTTCGGGACGAACCCGCACATCGGCATTCAATTGGGACACATTTGACGAACTCGGTGCCCGCACTTTCGGCACGGTTTGCGTCACGTCCGGAGAGAGATAGCGTCCGAGTTCGCCATCTGTCAGATCCACGGCCTCTAGCATGATACCCACTTTGCGTGCATCAACTTGGGTTGCGCCTTGAATCCGCAGACGGATGACCTGATAATCTGGGTCAGGTGACAGCGGGACCGCCACCTGCTGGACATCGTCTAGGTTGGTTGAGACCGTTGGGCAACTGTGTATCAATCCCGGACCTTCGATCAGGATCAACTGTTCTTCGACCATATTGCGAAAGCGAAGTTGGATAATCGGCTTTGAAATGTATCGCGTGCACACACGAAGAAAGAAACTCTCCTCGCGCGTCCAGCACCAATGGGACAATCCCTGAGGCGTTTGCGGGCCATTCGCCAATTCAACACTAAAGACACCGACAATCGCGTGCTGCGGCAATGTTCTCGATATCGGATGTATGGCACTTTTCGGCTGCATCGCAGGCAAGTTGGATGCCACAGCGGCTATGGCAAGTTCGGCATACATTGATGTATCCGGAGTTCGAGCGAGATCGGAAACCCACTCTGGAGCGTATTCCTGTAAAAGGGCGAAATCATCTGAGCTCGCATGATGTAGAAACTGCCGAACTTCTTGCGCATTTGTGTCGCTGAGCAGGGCGTGAAGAAACTCTGAGACATATTCTGCGGCGACGTGATGTCGGATAAAGCCCACTGGCAACAGATATGACTGCGCAAGCGGTGCCATACGTTCCAAAAGTCCCTCTTCTTTGAGGAAATTCAGGCACATGCGTCGAATGTGAAGAAAGTCAAAAACCCGGCGGCTCTTTTCAGCGGAGATGGAATTGCCTCGGCGCAGGTACACATAACTCACGGCAGGGTCGACAAACAAACTGCGGGTTCGCGACAGAAGCTTCATCGCGAAATGGTGGTCTTCGTAGTAATATCCGACCGGAAAAGACAGATCATGCTCGTGGAACATGTCACGACGCAGGATAAACCGCCATGTTTGAGCGTTCCAACCCGCAAGTGTGCAATACGCTTGAGGCGTGTTGACAGGGTCAAGCACAAGTCCGGTCCAATCCCTCGGCGCAATCGGGCCGTTATCAATAACGTCGTGCTCATCAATATATGCAAAGTGGACCATATAGGTATCAGGGCGTTCTCGCCTCAGGATTTCCTCGATCCGTCCCAGACAATCCTCACGCAAGAAATCGTCTGAATCGATGAACCATACATAATCGCCTCGGCAATGCGGGATGCCGCTCAGGCGCGCTTGCGAAAGCCCCTGATTTTTCTGGGAGATGATCCTCACCCGTTTGTCGATCGCAGCGAATGCTGCGGCAACACAGGGGGTGTGGTCCGTTGCCCCGTCGTTGACGACAATAACCTCCAGATCTTCCATGTCCTGCAGGAGGATACTCAAGAGTGCTTTGCCCAAGTATTTCCCGACGTTGTAGCTGGGCAGGACGATGGACAGCAGTGGCGTCCTATCGGGGCGCGTCTCGGCAAACCGCAAGCCGTTCTTGCGGTACAGGTCGGCGGCCTCGTGCCACAAGACTCCGGAGAGAATATCCAGCATCTTATCAAGCGGCACCTGCTCGGCCTTTAGCGCGAGCGCGGCACTGATGTTCAGCGGGACATGTTCGTTTCGTTCGAGAACCGGTTTTATCTCTTCTGGCGGACACCATCCGCGGGCACCAAACAACAGCTTGAGTGCATCTTCGCGATTCAGATCTATCCCCGGAAAGTTTTGCTTGATAAGCCCATGCGCCTCTTGCCAAACGAGGTCTGGATTGTTGTTCGACATGCCCGTCAAAGGAAACAAGACAACGGGTTCCGGAATATAGGTAAAGCTACACCCCGCGTGAATGGCCCGATGCATCCAACGGGTATCCTCGGCCATTGGATAGACATAACCAAATGACCCAATCTGTTCATAGGCCTTGCTGGTTGCAAACATGCCATTGTGACCGACCGGCCCCCCGCTCACAAAGGCGTTCAGCCCCCATGGCTCATCCTTGCGCTTGCGGGTCTGTCCATCCGGAGCACGCTCTATTGTCTGGCCGCCAAACACATCTGCCGGTTCGCTGTAATGGGCAAAGGCAACCCGGTCCAAAGCGCCTGGCAGGTAACAATCTCCTGCCCCAACAATCCCGATCAAGGTTCCTCTTGCAACGGCTAGGCCCTTGTTCAGGGCATCGTAAAGACCTTTGTCCGGGTGACTGAAGCAATGCGTCACCACGTGGGGCCATGCCGCTGCAATGTCCAGAGTGTGATCGCGCGAGCCCCCATCGACAATGATACACTCTATATCAGTGCGATTCTGAACCAGAATGGACTGCAATGTAGCTACAAGATCAGCGCTGGCATTGAATGTCGCGATCAAAACCGTGAAGAGCGGTGTCGGCATTCGTTGATCCGGCACTCTAACGATCCGTTTTGGTGCCGCCTGCCAGTCGACTTCGCCAAAAACCGAACGCTTGACAGTTTCATTATCTCGATGCGTCGCGAGCGATTGTGCGATTGCCACGTTCAGGCGCGCGGATTTGGCGCGCTTAACAAGACGTTTGATCGCTTCTGTCCCAATCGTATCCGTTTGAAGCGTCGCGAGCGTTTCAGCATCTTCGGCGGTCAAGCACAACTCGGGAAAGCTTAGTCGAAGACACGCGAGATCTGCGCTGGCATGAATCGCACTCGCTGGCTTTGTGTCTGGGGCCAAAGCCGCCGAACGACATTTTAAGCCCTTGTCGAGGGCTGCAGACAAAAGGCGGCGTTCGAGTTTGTGTGGCTCATCCGCATAGGCCAGTGGCAGCGAACATAGCGTGGCACTATTTGCCACAATCACCGATGGCGCAGCCGCAAAACCTTGTAGTAAATCTTTCATTTCACAAATCTTGTACGGAGATTCCGTACGATGCTCTTCTGTGAGAAACAGCACATCAGATTCTGTAGTCTCAAAGAGTTGCAACACACGATCTTCAAAGAAGGTCGGGATATTCGAACCTGTGGGGACTACGGCCCATAGGTGATCTGGATCCTTTGTCGCAAATGTAGTCTTGAGACTAACGGACAAGCTATCCGAGTACGCTTGCAGCTGAACCGATGCAGCACTCTGATAGTGTGACAGGCGATCAGAAACCTCTGCCTCACGGCAGGCGGGCACCAAAAGAACATAGTCCACAACGCGTCCGTGTCCGCCCAAAAGGACTTCTAGCGCCTTGAAAGTTCTGTCTAGATCTTCGCCATGCGCGGTGCAATTTCCGTTCTGTGACGTTACTGGTAGGACAACTGACAGAATTTTCATTCGTAGCCTCTGCAATACGATCAGATTATTTGCACTCACGATTTGCTACGTTCGCGTAACCGATTTCGACAACACTCGTCCAGTCTCGTTTCAAAATTTGGCGGAAAACGACACGGGGTGATTGTTTGAAGCCGCAGCGGCAATGAATCTTGATGTGCCGCTGGTTGCCCTAGGCACCCGCCTCGTTCAGTTTCTCCGGTCTGTTCTCGAAGGCAACGGGCAATAGCATCCCGTTGTTCGTGGGCTCGCGGTTCGGGACGTAGAACATCTCGATGTATTCGAATACGTCCTGCCGTGACGCGTCCTAGCCAGATCCGGCAGCTACCCGGGACCACACAGAAAAACAACTATCGTCCGATTACTGCCCCAATCTCGCCAGATGTGTAAGATAAGCAACGTGATGTAAGCGGTACGAAGCCCGGTGCTTTTTTGACGGTTGGGAGATTATCCTTGGAAAACTTATTTGACAGAAAAAAAGTAAAATTAAGACAGCTTTACGGTCTCCCTGTCGCGTCAATTGCCATCGGTTTGGTCGCGGTGGGTCTCCTATTCTTCCTTAACGACGGGTTTTACTGGGTTTTCTCAGGTCCGCATTTCGCGATTGCCAGCTTGTCTTTGTTGCTGGTGGGCACCCTTGGCCTAGCCGTCTACCGTCGAAATCAGTTGCTGAAGCTGCATGCCGAGCGCGTCCAGAAGCAGGGACAGGAAATCGAACTGATATATACCGCCCTGAACCGGCACGCTTTGGTCAGCCTGACAGATTCTGGAGGCGTGATTACATCGGTGAACGAGAATTTTTCTGGACGCTACGGTTACTTGAATTCCGAACTTGTCGGAAAACCGATCTCTATCATCTATCCCGACGGTGCGTCGGACGCCGTATACAGAGCGGCGCGCAAGTCCTTGGTAACGGGCGACATCTGGTCAGGCGAGAACGAAGAGATAGCTGCCGATGGTTCCAGAATCTACACACGGTGCACGCTTGTGCCAGTGATGGATGACCATGGGCACCTCGTCCGCACGGTCGAAATCCGCACCGATAACACCGATTTCCATCGCGCCGAACAGGCGCGGTTTCTGAAGGCATTGTTCGATCACCTGCAGGACGAGGTCTATATTTTTTGTGTCGAGAGTCTGGACATGGTCTATGCCAACCACGCGGCCCTCAGGGCCAGCGATTGGAAAGCAAAAGATCTGGTCGACAAGACCGTTCTCGACGCTGATCCCAACATGAATGAAAAGTATTTCCGAGCTCATGTTGCACCTCTGTTCTCGGGCGAGAAAGAGGTGGTAAGCATTGACGTGCGACGCGGCGAGACCAGCGGCGAGATCAGCACCCGGATTGTCCGCGGCGAAGACGGCAATATGCTGTTCGTGTCGGTCCTGCGCGACTCGACTGAACGCAAGCAGATCGAGCGTGCTAAGATGGAGTCGGTATCCATCGTCAGCCATGAACTGCGCACCCCGTTAACCTCAATACATGGATCGCTGAGGTTGTTAAATTCCGGTGCCCTAGGAACCTTTGACCCCAAGGCACAATCGGTTCTGGATATCGCCGTGCGCAATACGGACCGGCTATTGCTGGTGGTCGATGACATCCTTGATCTTGAAAAGTTCCGTGCAGGCAAGATGCCGATTGAAAAGGTGCATGTCGACCTTGTCTCCCTCGTCAACGAGGCTGTTGAGATAAACAAGGGCTATGGTAGCGACTTGCATGTGAGTTTCGCTTTTGAGACAGATCTGGAAACCGCACCGATCTTTGTTGCGCCAGAGCGCATGATGCAAGTACTTGCAAATCTTCTATCCAACGCGGCCAAGTATTCCCCGACCCACGGCACCGTAAGGGTCGGGTTGCGTGAAGATGGCAGGTTCTGGCAGATTTCGGTGGCCGATGATGGCCCCGGCATTCCCGAAGAAATGCGTGCGAGCGTCTTCGAGAGCTTTTCAAAGCTACCGAGTCTCGATGGCGTGACTCGCAAGGGAACCGGTCTGGGCATGACGATTTCCCAGAAGATTGTCCAAGCCCATGATGGCGAGATTGGCTTCGATAGCGAGGTCGGCAATGGATCGACGTTCTTTATCAGGCTGCCGATGGACCTGTCCCGCGCCGCGGATGTCTGAGCGACCCCCAGAAGTTCGGACACTGGGACAACGCGATATCAGACGTTTACTCGCCATAGGTGCAATGACGCGCATACCTGCCCATGCGCCGCGGGTTCCTGTATCTCGTCGCCATCATGGACTGGCATACCAGAAAGGTTTTGGCCTGGCGCATCTCGAACACGCTGGAGGTCAACGTCTGTGTCGAGGCACTGAACGAAGCCAGCCTAAGCAGTGCGACACCTCCTGCAACAGCACATGGCACTCACTGCACTCAATACAATTGACGCCAGCGTGAGCCAGCCTTAGCAGCTTGCGGAGGGGCTGATTTGCGCCTTCTCAGCCGGCGGAAACGATCACGGCGAGACGGCGGGCATCGGAAACCGCGTCGCGCAGCTGCTCAAGCCGAGCGTCGTCAGTTTCGCCACCAACTTTGCGGCTCAGAACCTCATCGACCTCAGCATCGATCTTCGGAGGCATCTCGCGGTTCTCGGCCACGGCCACGGACTTTGCCTCCGCCAACTCTCGCTTGGACTCGGCCCAGGCGTCTTTCATGCAGATCATTTGGGCATCCATGGCTGGCGCTGGCCGCGGTGCGCCGTAGGCGCTAGAGGATTTAGGCGCAGGGCAGGGCATTGCGTCACGCGCTGGCTGTTGGGGCACGTCGCATGCGGCAAGCGCCGTGACGGTGACGAGGATGGTTATCGGCAGTCGCATCGGTCAGTTCTCCTCCATCATTGCGGCCAACCACGCATAGGACCCGTCCGGTGCATCCCGCATAAGTTCAAGATGTCTGTAAAATGTCCGGGCGTCGGCCAGCGCGCGGCTGGACGTACCGGACAGGGCGCGGCTGGCGGCAAAGCGCGGCTGGGCCTCGTCAGACATGTAGGCGACGAGGTGGCGATCGGTCTGTTCGACGAGGTCGTTGTAGTAGGTGCGGCTCGAATCGAGGCTGGCGGCGGTCCGCTGCCCTATCTCGCCGATCTCATCGACCTGGCGGCGCATGTCAGCAAGCACGTCGCGGGCCTCGGGGGTGTCGCCGAAGTCGGCTTCGGCCACTGCCAGGTTTTCCTCGGCGATGCGCAGCTGTTCCTGGATCAAGGTATGGCGGGCAAGGTCGCTTTTCACAACGCTGACGGTGTAGGTGCCGAGGAAAGTGGCGGTTCGCGCGCCCTCGCGCATGAGCGCGTCGAACGTGCGCCCGCCAGCCGGCTGGGTCCCGCGCCAGCGGGCGAAGGCGCGGCGGACCTCCTCGTCGGACGTGGCGGGCGCATTCGGCACGAAATAGCCCAGCATCTCAAGTGCGGCGGTCGCCTGCGGGAGGTCTTCGTCGGCAAGGTCTCCGGCCTCGAGCGAGACACCGCGCAGGTCGTCGATGCGCAGTTCCGCCATGATCTTGTAGAGACCCTCGGGGAACTCTTTCAGGTAGCCCTGGTAATCATCGACAGTGCCAGCCTCGACGACCTCGCGCCAGATGCGCAGCTCGGTGTCGAGTGGCGGGGCGCCGCGGGCGAGATAATGCTCACCGATCACCGCCTCTTCGACCCACGGGATTTGCTGGCCGCCGGTGTCGCGCACGACCTCCTGCCGGACACGCCCAAACATGATGCGCACGTCAAGTCCCGGCGTTTCGATATGGTCGAGCAAAGCCGCCGTGAAGGTGCTGTTGTCGCCAATGCCGTCGGCAGCTACATTGCCCGGATCGGTGGAGTAGGCAACCAGGGTGCCGACCCCGCCCGTGACGGCGGAGAGCCCCACCTCGCCGATCTCGGCATCGCCGAGCGGGTTGTTGCGGCAGGCATCGAGCACGATCATCGAGAGGTCAGCATTGGCCTCTTCGAGCGCGGCGCGGATCTCGGTCATTGTAATGCTGGACCGCGCAACGGCTGGGGCGGAGAGTTCGGCCAAGTCGACGCCGATGGCATAGTTTTCGGATCCGACTTGGATAGAGTGTCCGGCAAAGAAGACCATGGCGATGTCGGCGTCACGGGCCGTCTCGCTGAGCCAGTCGAGCGAGGCCATCATCTCTTCGCGCGATAGGTCGATAACGGAGCGGACCTCGAAGTTGAGGCGGCGGAGGGCGCCGTCAAGGGCGCGCACGTCGTTGCCGGGATTGGCGAGAGCGAAATCGTGGTTGGTATAGCTGGCGTTTCCGATCAGGAGCGCGACCCGTCCATCCGCCACCGCCTGCGCGGCGTTTAGAAGGACGAGCGCGAGAGTCAAACAAAGTAGCCGCATGGAGGATTCGCCCTTTTTGTGTAACGCCGCGACGGTACCAGCGAAACGATCAGGCGTCACCCCTGCCCAGAACCATGTGCTAACGTCAGAACAACCAGTTGGCAGCAGCATGAAGACGCCTAGGGCGATCATGAAAAGGCTCTAGGTCAGCGTAATTTTGTCCGGGTGACAAAGTGCCAGAAGGCGGTGGATCGAAGAACGATATTGGGCCCGCTACGCGAGAAAACGCCCTTATCCATCCGCGCGTTCGTATTTTCCGCATATATAATGACTTGGCTCGCCAGAATGAGCACGCCGCTTGAAAATCTTGCCACTAATCGAGGGCTTACGTGCCACTGTTGCCGAAGGGGCTGCGTTGACGTTGTGGTGAATAGCGATACCAACAAAATGCGCGACTAGATCCAGAATTACCTGATCGTCCTCAACCATTAATACTTTCATCATACCTCAGGGTCCATTGAGTGAGTCTGATTCGCTCTTTTATCGCTCATAATTGGGGTCGTATTTTGTCGGATCAGGTAAATTTGGCACCCGAATCTGACGTCTCTGCCTTTTTTTGGTCACATTTTATTGCGGAGAGACGCGGTCTTTGCGGAGCGCGCCTAACGGTGTCACGCGTCTGAACCGGGCAGCCCGCATCGGTCCCGAAAGGCTCTGAGATCTGCCGAGCTGCACCACAATTGGAGGTTGTTCTTTGATCTCAAGGCATATTTTGTAGTGATGCCTAGATTAGTTGTAACAGATGTGTTGCCCAAAGAGAGCCATGTACGCCTGCACCAATGGTGAATTCAGCTCGTCTGCTAGTTGCGGAACTGGAAACATTACACCCAAGATAGCTCCACTGTGGATAAAAGGCCTTGCAATGTGAGCTTCGCAGCGTAACGTATTGTTAACTAAAGACGTCGTGCAGAAAGCCAATCCCAATTTAACCTTGGAGCCGTTCTCCTATGCCATCACACGCCAGTGCTGAGGGGCCCCGCCCCGTAATGCTCAGTAGGTCTGAATCTAGTGATCGCTCGGTCCGTGTTGATTGGAGCACTTACGCAATGGCCTATGATCTACTGTCCGAGCACAACCCTGAGTATCAGGCGCTGCTGCGCGATTTCGAGGCTTTCCTTGAAACAATTGAGACACCGAAAGTGATCTATGACATTGGTGGCGGCACCGGGAACTACACCGAGATCGCGGCTCGCGCCTGCCCCGGCAGTGAGATCCACTTCGTCGAACCCGACGCAGGCATGATCGGGCTGGCGAGAGCCAAATTGGCAGCGCACGGCAATACCAATTATGAGACCCTTGCGCTCGAAGACATCGATGCCCCTGGCACGGCCGATCTTGTCATCTGCGTACACGCGCTTTACGCGATGCCCGCGCCAGAGCAGCGGCTCGCCGACATGCGTCGGTTGCTTCGGCCGGGCGGCTTGCTCTACCTGATCGATCTTGGTCGTTACATGAACGTGGCCGACTGGCGCAGCTACCTTTTCTCCCACTTGAGAAAAGAACATGGGCTGGCACGCACACTCCGGGTCTTTTGGCAGGGACGAGAAATCGCCAAGCAGAACACGGCTATCTTCAAGGCACAAAAGAACGGTGTTTACTGGACGCACACCGAGGCAGAGATCGCATCGGCTGCCACCGCAGCGGACTTCGAAATCCTCAGGCAAGACTCCGTTTATCGTGGCTACAGCGACCTCCTCGTATGTCGCGCAAAGCCGTAGTCGCGCAGTCTTGGAAGGAGCGATCATGAACGAGCAAGTCATCGATGCGTTGAAGCACTCGCGCTACAGGGTTCTGACCGACAGCGAGGACCTCGAGGAGGTATATCGCCTGCGCTACAAATGCTATCGCGCCGAACGGTCGGTCGTCGAAAACGAGCGCGGTATCATGACCGACGCATTCGACGAGACGGCGAACTGCGTCCACGTCGGTATTGAAATGGATGGTAAGTTGTTGGCGTCGGTGCGTCTGCACCTGATCTCCAGTCTGTCGCTTACATCACCGACGCTGGAGGTGTTTCCCGAGATACTGGAGGACATCAAACGCGGACAGACGGCGCTCGATTCGACCCGCTTTGTGATCGATCCTGCGGCCCGTAAACAGCGCGTGCCGCTGCATTTTTTAGCACTGCGCATCCCGTGTCTGGCTATAATGTTTTACGATATCGATCTGGGCCTTGCGCCGGTGCGTGCCGAGCATGCCGCGTTCTACCGCCGCTACTTTGGTTATAAACCGGCGATGGAACCACGCAGCTACCCTGGGTTGGCAAAGCCTATCCACCTTCTGACCGCCAAGGTTCGGGAACAGCGCGACGCGGTTCTGGCGCGCACTCCCGTTTTCGGTCCGGTTGACGCGATCCCGCAATCCAACATTGAATTCCCGGACCTTTCGGGGGTCTATGTCGCTTCGAAAAATGGCCGTTCCGAGGCGGCCTGACTGCGGTTGGTCGGGCGCCTTCGACGGGGGACAAGGCTCAGTCGGTTTGCAATGCGGACTTAACCATGGTCCCAAGCAATATCAAAGTGTCATAGAGCTTTGAAATTTTCGCAGTTGAAAAGCATCATCCCGCCTTGTGAGTGGTCTATTTTCAACACAATTTCGCTATAAGCGTTAACCTCGGACCTGCGTCAGAGGTAGGCATGAAGGACTTTAACACAGTTTGGGCGACCCGGGGCGATTGGTTCAACTCGGACGGTCAAGAACAAAGCATCAAGGACTACCTGCGCCTTGCCGACCAGCTCGTCTGGAAGCGGCAATTGAGTTATTGTGTTGCGGCCATATTGGCTCTTTTCTACATTGATCCCATTGTAATCCTTGCGTTCTACAGCGCCGTAGCTCTTATCGAATTGCTTGATATGGCACTTGCGCGCAAGCACCTCGGCTGGGATGGAAAAGATCCGGTCGTAGGCGGGAAAATCCTCAAGCGTATCACTATCAACACAGGCCTGAGTGCGATCACGATCAGCGCTTTTATCGTCGGTACTGCAGTTCAGCAAACATCGAGCGGGCATTTGACGCCGAGCTTCTTGCTCCTTTGTGCGTCGATTTTCGCGGCAATGTACAATAGTCAAATGATCGGCATCTTGCTCTTGCGTCTGTCGATCTACGGTTTAGCGTTTCTGTACATCGCGTTTCTCGACGTGTTTCGCTATTTCCCACCGCTTAACTCCCCAATCTGGTTGGAGTTCTTCACAATCATCTTCGTGCTCTACTTCATTTGTGACATTTCAGCGAAGTTCTACCTCAGTTACCAGGAGCGGCTTGAACAGATGCAACTGATCAAGCAAGAAAACGAGCGCGCCAAGGCTGCCTTGGAGGTCAAGTCGCAGTTCCTCGCCACGGTCAGCCACGAGTTGCGCACACCGCTGACCTCAATCATGGGATCACTTGACCTCGTAAACAGCGGCGTACTCGGCGAGGTGCCCGAGAAGCTCAAGCGCGTCATCGGCATCGCGGCCAAGAACGGGCATCGGCTCGCTAACTTGATCGATGACCTGCTCGACCTGCAAAAGATCGAAGCTGGCGAGATCGTGTTCCATTTTAAACCCCTCAATGCCAACGAGTTGGTGGACGAGGCCGTGGAATCCACCACAGGTTATGCCGGAAAGCTCGGCATCCAAGTCACGACCATCCACTGCGAGGAAGATTGCCGGTTTTTGGGCGACCGCAGCCGCCTTATCCAAGTGATGAACAACCTGTTGTCAAACGCCCTGAAGTTTTCGCATGAGCGCGGTACGGTAAGGGTGCGCGTGGAAGCCCTTGGCACCCGCATCCGCATTTCGGTCCATGACGAGGGTGTGGGCATTCCGAAAGATGCCAAGGACCGCGTTTTTGGCAAGTTCAGCCAGGTGGATTCTTCCGATGTGCGTAAAGTCGGTGGCACCGGCCTTGGCCTGAACATCAGCAAGCAGATCGTTGAGCGCCACAACGGCACCATCGATTACGTCAGCGAACTGGGCGTCGGTTCAACGTTTTCTATAGAATTCGACCGTATGACAGACTGAGCCAGCGCAAGCGCAGGCCGCGACCTGGCGATATAGATCGTCCGCCAGAACAATTGCGATGAGACAACGTCCGTATTGACGTAACGGCTCAGATCAATGTCCAAAACTTCGATATCCATCGTGACCTGCTCCTCTTTTCCACCCATGCCCACAACAATAGCGACGGTTTGGTGGGAAGGCAGTTCATCCCACTAGGTCATCGAATACATCGAGATGTTCCACAACCTGAAACGCAAGCACACGAACAATGGCATGCTGTCGCGTGTTGACTTCGAGATCAGACAGCAGAAACTGAAGGAAGCGGGCGTCTAGGAAACTAGGGGCACCTCACCCAGCCTAACGTACTCCGATTCTGAACCAGTGTGAGCCAGCCAGAGCGCATGTATGTGATTGGCAAGGTCTACCGGATCGAAGGGCTTCGCTATGACAGCCAAAGCACCATTGCGGCGAAGGCTGTTTGAAAAGTCTCCGTTAACCCTCGCCGTCATGAAGACGACGGGCACCTCACTTAAGCCGGGCAGGCTACGTAGCTCACGAAGCGTCTCTTTGCCATCCATGTCTGGCATCATGTAATCCAAAAGGAAAAGGTCTGGGCCAAACGCTTCCGCTTCTTCAGTCGCCTGTTTGCCAGAAGCACATTGCAGAAGGTCAAATTGACCAATTAATTTCAGCGCAATGTCGGCTATGGTTCGAATGTCTTCGTCATCATCTACATGAAGTATCCGCCGCAACTCTCTCATTACATCGTCCTCAGAATATAACCATCTTCAGCCAAACCTGAAAACAGATTGCATGGTAAATATTTAATTTTCAATTATTTATCTCCATCAGGACACTAAATTGATCTCGTGAATGCCGCCACCCGAAGGCATCAATTCATACATCTCTTCCATGTTTCTTGAATGGACCGATACTTTGTCTGTTCTTTGAGCAAGCAGTTATATTTGACTGACGTGAGCAGGTAGGAAATTTCAGTGCGCTGGGCCCATTCAGTTAGTGAGGACACATCTTACCGTCCTTTCTTAGCGAGGGCTTTCTCAAAAATTCTCTCTTCAATGTCGTCGACGCGCGGCAAATCAAGCGCAAGCGCATCTGGATTGATTGAATGCTCGCCCCGCACATCGTGTGTTGTCGTATTCGAGGACGCTGGACGCGGTCTGGAAATGTTCGAAATCCTCAGTTTCAGCGCCTTTGATCCAGCCGATTGAGCTTGAGACAGTCCAAGGTTGACTCGATTTTGCATGTTCTCTGCGGTCTCGCCGGCGTGCCCTGAGCTGTGGTTGCTCAAGCATATAATAAATCGTCCTCTACCGAGGTAAGAAAAAAGGATCTGGTCTCCACTCGCCGCCTCAGAGAGAAGGCTGCTTACTTGGTGCAGATGTCGCTTCAACTCCGTATAATCGGCCTGACTAAGAAGCGTCCCAAAATCTTTGATTTGAACGCGGTATAGATTCGGCGTTTCATCGCGCGAGCGCAGTTCAGACAATCTTTTCTGGAGGCAGGAGAACTCTACCATCCCCTTTATCTTGGGAAACCAGACGGGTTTTATTGGGGTACTGTCATGCAAGAGATAGTTGCGGCGCGGGGGCATCTCAGAACCGCCTATTGGGGCTTTCGTTCTGTTGATGAATTCAACGAGCAACATCGCAGTCTTGATGCGCCCCACCAGTTCGTTGTGATCAAGGGGCTTGCGTAAAAAGTCGGTAGCACCCGCGCTAAACGCGCGCGACATGAGGGTGCTATCACGCTGCGAGGTTACCATAATGATTGGCGCCAGTTTGCTGTCGGCTCGCATGCGCAAAATATTACAAAGATCAATGCCGTCAGAATGACCCAGAACGATATCCAACAGAAAGCAATCAAAAGGTGACGACCGTTGGTCAAGCAGAGACAGCGCCTCCTCAGCGCTGTGAGCTACTGTAACATCGCGTAGGCCAAGCTCAGCGAGTTTCGTCACTACCAGCTTTGCAAAGACTACGTCGTCATCAACAAGAAGAGTTCGCATTGTCGAAGCTCGCCATAGGTAGTCAGATCCCTTATTCCACTAAGGTTTAATAAAACACGATCGTGGCATTTTATTGGCGAATGGCCTTCTGATCCCTTCGGCGGCTGAGAAAACGCTTCTTTGAATGCAAACCAAAATTTTGAGTTTGCGGTGATCGTTTGGCGTAAAATTGGCAAAACTGTGAACTACCATGATGAGCGATGCACGATTGAGCAGGTCACCGCCTGTCTCATGTCAGCACGACCTGTTGGGCGACTTCTCGCTGGTTTGCTCGCTGGTTTGAACGTTTCTCCACAATTCGAACAAATTTTCAGAATACTACCTAAAGGTGCGTGATGTGCCCGATCGATATGACCGCGCATTGTGGAGGGCATAGAGAATTTGATGAGAGTATGTAGAGGCGAGGCGTCACATGAAAATCATAGCAGTAGACGATGATCTTGTGTCGCTGAACTTGCTGCGCGATTGTCTTCAAAGCGAGCGAGACCACGACGTAACCTTGAAGCCTTCTGCGTTGGACGCGCTGGAAACTCTTCAAAAAGAAGAAATTCCTTTCGACTGCATCCTCCTGGATATCGAGATGCCGGAGCTAAGTGGAATAGACTTATGCAGAGAAATTAGAAGCCTTGCGGCATACCATAGCGCGCCCATCATAATGATTACCAGACGCAGAGACCACTCGTCGATCTCGCAGGCTTTTGCGAATGGCGCCACTGACTACATCAAAAAGCCCTTTGATGCATTCGAGGTGCTAACACGGATCAATGTCGCGGAACGTCTTGTCCAAGAGCGGCAGGCTGCCTTGGATAGCTACACTGCCGTGAGAAACGCGTTGGGTTATACGCCGCCGGTCTTATCCGCCAAGCAAATAAAGAAGAATGACGCGTTCATTGCATCAGGAGCTATGCAAATCAAGCTCGAAGGGCTCTTACCCTTATCGGTATTCAAGAATTACCTCGAACAAGTCGCTGAAACTGAAGTGTGCGACACGTATCTCTTTGCCGTCAGGATCCAGAGTATAGACAGGATCTTTGCAAGTATGGACGCAGCTGATTTCTTGGAATTTCTCGAAGCGTTTATATGCGCGCTGAAAAGCACGTTTGGTGCTGAAGGTACATTTCTTTCTCATGTTGGGAATGGGACCATGCTATGCGCGATGAGTAGCGATGGTGGGTTCGCGCCCGACGAAGCGCAGTTATCTATTTATATGACGCTGAAAGACAATTATCCTCGGAAATGGGATCTCGATTTAATGCCTGATGATATAGTTTCTGGCCATCCGATTAGCTTGAGCAAGACGCAAAAGCTAAATTTCAAGAGAGCTATGAAAGCTGCTCTTGCGCGACTCGATCAGCGCCCAGGGGACAAGATCAACTTATACCCGTCCAAGCGCGTGGGTTAAAAAGTCTGATACTTGACCAGATACTTTCAGGCAACGTTTGCAGAAACGGGCTCAATCAATCATTTGGCCATTATTTATCGCTTCGATATTCGTGAGCGGCTATGAGTTCATGCAAACATGGATTCGTCGTTGAGAACAAGAAACATTAAAACCAACAAGTGGTCTGCGTGTTCGCGCATTTCAGAAGTCGCTTCTGACCAGCTTGTGCTAAGTGAGGCGACAAAATCATCAATCTCAGCTGCGACATGCCCAAGATCTGGAAATCCAAGGGTGGCTGCCGTTCCAGCGATCTTGTGGCAAATTCGCCCGATCTCGCGGCAGGTCTGAGAGTGATCGGCTACCTGATCCAATTGATCGCGAAGCATTTCCACATCGCGATACTGTTTTTCCAACTCGTTAAGAAAATGCGTCCTAACCTTTTCAAGCCGGATCGAGATGTCCTGTTGGATCATGTTTTATTCCTAGAGCTTAATTCAACCAATGCCGAGCAGACGCTTGAGTTTGCTGGACGGAGCGCGTTCCTGTGGAACTGGACATAGCGCCCGTGCCTCTGCGGACTGCAGTGCTTGAAAAAGTGCGTCTGATATGTCCCGCGAAGCCGTGAGCTCGAGCGAAATACTTTCCCCAACAACTGGCGTCTGCGAGATCGCCCGACCATCGCAGAAATGAAGGTCCATTTCTCGGACAGTTCGGCTAAGTCGCGTTTCGAATGCATCTGGAGCGAAGTTGGAGGCATTGGTGAGCACGCAAACAAAACGACCCTCTCCAGCATGGCTTGCAAAGAATAGATCCGGTTTCAAGCATTCTGAGATAGCTTCAGCAAAGTCACTTACCGCTGCTTCAAATTCAAACACACTGCTTGCGCGAAACGCCCGGGCCATATCAGGCACCACAATGCCAAAAGCGATCATGTCGTATAAAGAGACACGTGAAATCTGTAAGAGGTAGTTTTCCAACGCTAGGAAGTCAATGAAACCGTCAATCCCACGCAGGGAGAGCCGTTTCTCAAGGTCTGCCGCAGTAACTGTTGACGCTGGCGAATTCAATTGAGGAGTGGGATTGCGTTCCTCGAGACTACGGTACTCTGAGAGAAGAGATTGGATAAGCCGCAATCTGGAGTGGATTTCCAACACGTCGAACGGCTTGGTTATGTAATCGCTGGCACCTGCATTAAACGCTCTGTCTATGTAGGTGCGGTCGGACATCGCGGTGATCATCAGTATCGGGCTGTTGCGATATTCATCGATCCGGCGAATTTGCGTCGTTAGTTCAATCCCATCGACCTCTGGCATCTGGATATCAAGGAGGAAGCAATCGAACGGGACATTGACTCGATCGATCTCGGCTAATGCTTCGGTCGCAGAATTGCATACCGTCAGGTTACCAAAGCCAGCGGCGCGGAGCACCTCGGTCAGAAGCTCCAAGATGATCGGGTCGTCATCTACTGCTAGAATTTTCATCTTATTCCCTTGAACAAGAGACCAGTTTGAGATGCGATGCGATACGAGACGATGCAATACGATACGCGGCAGCGTCATCTATCAGGATGTTATAAGAACCGGGCGAAACTAAGGCGGTAATGGTATGTATTTCGCGCAACCCTAGGTTTTTTGAAAGCTTTTGCCTTATGATCAGCGAGCAAGGTCGATGAGAAATCTACGGCCTCGCTGAGATTTGACCTGCTCTCCTGAGAGTCCGCTAATTTAGGTTAGCTCTGTGCAGGTTTAATCAGGTGGTGGCGCCAATACGCTGTGTCACACTCGAGACTTTTCTTGGTCAGATTGCAGTAGCGTTCTAGGTTTTACGTGCAATAATGCGCGCTTCCTGTACCTTAATGGCCAGAGCGGCAGACGTGAGGTAGCAGAACGTGAGACACGTAAATTTCGCGGACCGTCACTGGCGTCGCGGTATCGGCCAATGGGTTGCCTCTGTAGCCATCGGCGTTTTTTCGGCAGTTGGTGCCGGACACGCGCAAACAGCGAGCGAGATTACACCGCCGACCTTACAGCCCGAGTTGCAGCGCTTGAACGGTGCCGTTGTCTTTACTGGCCGAACTGGTACGCAGGCACCACCGGGTTCCGATGAGATCGGCATCACCTTATCAGGTGTAGATCTGCGCAATGCTCTGCCGCAACTTGCCGCACAGAACAACGCCTTCAAGGCGCGATTGACCTCTGGCAGGGTTCCGGTGTCCGAACTGTTCGACGCGACAGCGGCGCTGGAGGAAGCTTATGCCGACGCGGGTTTCGTGCTGACCCGTGTTGTGTTGCCACAGCAAAGCCTGCGTGATGGTGGGGTGTTGCGGGTAGAGATCGTAAACGGTTTTATCGAGCGGGTCGACACCAGCAACGTGCCAGCCAACGCGCGGTCGCGGATTGAAGGCCTCACTGCGCCGATAGTCAACAAGGAGGGCCTGACCCGCGGGGAACTGGAGCGGCAATTGCTCCTGGCGGGCGATGTGCCGGGCATCGCCCTCAAATCGGCTCTTGGGGCGGGTGATGAGCCCGGCAGCGCGGTGATCGCGCTTGATCCTGAATACCGCAAGGTGACCGGCTTTGCCGGCTTCGGTAACCCGACCGACGTCGGGTTGGGACGTGTGGCGTTCAATCTCGGCATGGAAGTCAACTCTCCGCTGAAGTTTGGAGAGACCTTCTACTTTCGGGCCTCGGGCGCGCCTCAGGATTATTTCAGTGACGATCCGCGCAGCCGAATTCTTGCTGTCGGGGCCGTTGTGCCACTGGGGTTCTCCGGGCTGACATTGAATGTTGAGTTGACCTCGAGCGACACCAAGCCGGACGATGATGTGGTTCCGACGCGGTCCTCTTTCGATCGGCAATCAGTGCGGCTGAGCTATCCGTTCGTCCGGTCGCGGCAGTTGAACGTCACCGGACAGGTGGCCCTGGATCTTCAGAGCGACAAGCAGGACCTGATTGGGGCTGGGGGCGCGCGGGTGCCGATTTACCGCGACGAGATCTCGGTGCTGCGGTTTGGCGGGAGTGTGTCTTATTTTCATAAAGACGATTCCGTGACGGAAGCGGGATTAATCCTGAGCCAAGGCCTCGACGCGTTTGGGGCACGCACAGCCGCAGAGGCGGCCGCGGAGGGGGTGCCATTGTCGCGCGCCGGCGCAGATGCTGATTTCACCAAACTAGCGGGATCGTTCTCGCATCGGCGAGCGCTTGCGGCCAGCTTTCCCCTTGCACTGTCGGTGACAGGGCGGTTCCAGACGTCCTTCGTTGACCCGCTCGTGACGTCGGAGCAAATCAGCATCGTCGGTGCACAGGAATTGTCAGCGTTCGATTCGGGCGTGCTAAGAGGAGATAGTGGGTTTGTCGTCCGCTCGGAGCTGTCGACGCAAACAAGGGTGACGCTGGCGACAGTGCCGGTTTTGCTCAGCCCTTATACGTTCCTGAGCTATGGCGCGGTATATTTGGAGAGCCCCTCGGCAGCTGAACAAGAGCGCACAGAGGCGTTCGCCTACGGTATTGGTATCGATTTTTTTGCACAAACTGATTCAAACTTCCGGTCAAGCAGCTTGCGCGTTGAACTGGGCAGAAGGGAGACAGACGATGGGTCGTCAGATGACAACCGATTCACTATTTCCGGCAATTTCCGGTTCTGATTTGCGGGCCGACTACCGGCGGTTGTTGCAGGCGTCGGTCGCAGCCTGCATTTGTCTTCCGGTCGGGGCGACGGCGCAACAGGCGGCTTTGCCGCAAGGCGGGCAGGTGGCAAGCGGTACAGTGAGCATCAATACGCCGAGTGCCGGAACAATGACGATCACGCAAGGTTCTGACCGGGCGGTGGTGAACTGGGACAGTTTCTCAATTGGGGCAGGCGCCCATGTGGACATTCGGCAGCCTTCAAGCAATGCGGCAATGCTGAATCGGGTCACGGGGAGCACCACTTCGGAGATTCACGGACGGCTGACCGCGAACGGACAGGTGCATCTCGTCAATCCAAACGGCATTTTCATCGGACCGACTGGGACAGTGGACGCAGGCAGTTTCGCGGCATCGACGCTGGGTATCAGTGACGGTGATTTCAATGCGGGGCGGCTGCAATATCGGGGCACCGGCAGTTCGGCGACGGTCGAGAATGCTGGCCGGGTCAGCATCGGGCGCGGCGGCTATGCGGCGTTGCTTGGCGGAAAGGTGCGCAACAGCGGTATTGTGACCGTGCCTTTCGGGCGCATCGGCTTTGCCTCGGGAGAACGTGTGGTGCTGGATGTGTCAGGCGATCAGTTCTTGCAGGTCGCGCTTCCATCGGAGGGCGAGGACGACGGAGAGGCTTTGATCGACAATTCGGGCACGGTCAGTGCTACGGGTGGTCTCGTCGAGATGCGCGCAGCGACGGCGCGCAATGCGGCGCGCAATGCGATCAACCTATCGGGGGTCGCCGAGGCAAGCTCGGTTTCCGTGCGCGGCGGGACGATCACGCTGGGAGGCGGAGATGGCGGGTCGGTTCGTGTCACGGGCAAGGTATCGACGCGGTCGCGGCCGGTATCCGCAGACGTTGCTGTCACGCAATCCCTGCGTCCACGGGCGCGCGGTGGGGACATCACGATCACGGGCGCTAAGATTGCATTGGATGGTGCGCAGATCGACGCGAGTGGCGCGGGGGGCGGTGGCTCTATCCGGATTGGTGGCGATTTCGCGGGGCAGGGGACTTTGCCCCGTGCAGGGACTGTTTCGGGCGATGCGCAGACCGTGATCAACGCGGACGCATTGGAGCGGGGCGACGGTGGCCAGATCGTGCTGTGGTCCGACGAGTACACACAATTTGCAGGCGCCCTTTCGGCACGGGGTGGCGCGCAGGGTGGCGATGGCGGTTTTGTCGAAGTTTCGAGCAAGCTGACCCTGAACTATACTGGGCTAGCGGATCAGAGGGCACCCTTGGGCAAGTGGGGCATGCTACTGCTGGACCCCACGGATATCGTGGTTGATCCGGGTGCCGGCGGCGAAAACATGCTGGAGGCCAACCTTGCGTTCGGAGATGTGATACTGAATACGAGTGGGTCCGGCACAGGCTCGGGCGATATCACGGTCAACGCCGATGTAGACTGGACTGCGGCGACGACGCTGACCTTGATCGCGGATGACGATGGGACGACCAGCGGGACGGGAGGCAATATCGCACTGAACGGCGCGATCAACGGCGCGTCCGGTGGGTTGCGGCTTGACGCGGTGAACCAGATCGCCACCGGGGCGGGAGGCGCGATCAATGTCGGGTCCTTCACCCTGGTTTCGGGTGTCTGGACACAGAACACCGCGACACTTCCCGCCTTCTCGGCCGATGATTTCGCCATCAACTTCGGTGCATCCTTTTCACGGTTCGTTGGCGGAACGGGGGTCTTGGGCGATCCGTTTCTCGTGGCGGATATCTACGGCTTTCAGGGTCTTGTCCCGAACGGGATCAGCAATGGTTTTGTGGCGCTGGCCAATGACATTGACGGCAGCAGCACCGCAACCTGGACCGAGGGTTTCAGCCCGCTCTTCCTTTCCGATGGCACGTTCGACCTGGACGGCCAAGGCTTTAGCATATCGAACGTCTTCAGCGCGCCTGACAGTGGCGAGGGGCTGGCCCCTTACGGGCTGTTCAGCTTCCTGTCCACCGATTCCGTCGTGGAAAACCTGACGCTAGAAGGCTTCACCATGATCGGTTCATCGGGCGGTTTGCTCGCAGCCTTCAACGAGGGCACGATCCGCAATGTGCGTGCAAGCGGGACATCGTCAGGCACCGGCGAAGCGGTTGGCGGTCTGGTTGGGGAAAATTTTGGTCTGATTGAGGACAGTATCGCGGATGTGGCGGTCACGGCAGACGGGTCCGAGGCGTTCGGAGGCCAAGTCTTTGCCGGAGGTTTTGTCGGGCACAACAATTTTGGCACAATCAACCGGTCACATGCCTTGGGGAATGTGACCGTCACCGACGAATTCGATGGAGCGGAATTTTATGTAGGCGGATTCGCTGGCGTGGAAAATTCCAACTTCGGTGGGACGATCAACGATAGCTACGCATCGGGCAACGTCACAGTGACGAGTGAAACGGCAATGTCCGAAGTCTATGCAGGCGGTTTCGTCGGCGAGATCAACGGCGATATCTTCCGCAGCTATTCGACTGGAACGGTGACCGTCATCGGTGATGCTATTGCTACGGTCGGCGGGTTTGCCGCGACTGATCAAAGCGGATTTTCCAGCGCCGACACGAACTTCTGGGATATCCAGACCTCAGGCCTTGCCACTTCTGCGGCCGGAACCGGCCTGAGTACGGCGCAATTCCAAGACACCGAAACGTTTATTTCACTGGGTGAAGTGCAGGGATGGGATTTCGCGAATGTCTGGGCACCGGGGGATACCGGGTTTTATCCGGTCAACTACACCACTAGCCCCGTGATCTTGGTGACGCCAGACCCGCTGACGCTGACCTATGGCAGCACGACGACTGCAGTATCCTCCGGCACGATCAATGGCGGGCCTGACCTTTATGTGTTCGACGATCCAGCGGATACACTGGACGCCGATCAAGCGAGTGCGCCGCTGACCTTTGCCGACGAGAACGTAGGCACCACGACCTTCATGCTCGATACCGCCAGTGTCACATCGGATTTGGGGGTCATTTACCGTGTTGTGGACAGGTTGGGCGACGCCGAGATCACCCCCGCGCCCCTGACGATTACTGCCAATGATGTGGCCAAGACCTATGGCACGCTGCTGGCGTTCGACGGGACGGAGTTCACTGTCGGCGGGCAGCTCTTCTTTGACGACACTGTGGATTCTGCGGCATTGACCAGTGATGGCGCGGCTGGAGAGGCGGCCGTGAACGGCGGCACCCCCTATGCCATCGCGATCAGTGATGCGGTGGGCGAGGGTATTGCCAATTACGACATCACGTTTGAGGACGGCGCGCTTACGGTCGATCCTGCGCCCCTGACGATCACCGCCAATGATGCGGACAAGACCTATGGCACGCTGCTGGAATTCGACGGGACGGAGTTCACCGTCGGCGGGCAGCTCTTCTTTGACGACGCGGTCGAGACTGCGACACTGACCAGTGATGGCGCGGCTGGAGAGGCGGCAGTGAACGGCGGCACTCCCTATGCCATCGCGATCAGTGATGCGGTGGGCGCGGGCCTTGACAACTATGACATCACGTTTGAGAGCGGCGCGCTTACGGTCGATCCCGCGCCCCTGACTGTCACCGCCAATGACGCGAATAAGACCTATGGCACGCTGCTGGCGTTCGACGGGACGGAGTTCACTGTCGGCGGGCAGCTCTTCTTTGACGACACGGTAGAGTCTGCGACACTGACCAGTGATGGCGCGGCTGGGGAGGCGGCAGTGAACGGCGGCATCCCCTATGCCATCGCGATCAGTGATGCGGTGGGCGAGGGCCTTGACAACTATGACATCACGTTTGAGGCGGGCGCGCTTACGGTCGATCCCGCGCCCCTGACGATCACCGCCAATGACGCGGTCAAGACCTATGGCACATTGCTGGCGTTCGACGGGACGGAGTTCACCGTCGGCGGGCAGCTCTTCTTTGACGACATGGTAGAGACTGCGACACTGAGCAGTGATGGTGCAGCGCAGCAGGCGGCAGTGAACGGCGGCTCCCCATATTCCATTGCAATCAGTGACGCGGTGGGCGAGGGCATTGACAACTACGATATAACGTTTGAGAGCGGCGCGCTGACGGTACAGCCCGCACCCCTAACAATCACCGCCAATGATGCGGTTAAAGTGTTTGGGACATTGCTGACATTCGAGGGAACGGAATTCACCGTCATCGGACTTGCGGTTGAGGGCGACAGTGTCGATTTTGCGGAGCTGAACAGTGAGGGCGCGGCGACGTCGGCAGTCGTGGCGGACAGCCCGTTCCCGATCGAGATTTCGGCCGTGGAGGGCAACGGCCTAGAAAATTACGACGTGACGCTACAAGAGGGTGCGCTTACCGTGACGCCCGCGGTGGTGAACGACGTACCCGTGCCACCCGTGTTTGTCGGATTTCCGCTGCCGAACCCGGGCGACACGATCGGCGGCGACTTTGGAACTGGTGGTAACGACGGGCCTGGTGGGACGGACATCGGGGGTGCCGCTCTGCTAGGGGCCGCCGAGGCTACGTTCGAGAAGGTAGACGCGCTTTCTGAGTCGTTGGAGATTGCGGCAGATTCCTGCGGGCAGAGCAGTGGCGATGTCAGCCGGTACTTGGCCTGCATGTCTGACTCGCTCAATGAATTCGCGAATGAGCTGGATGCGATTTCGAGCGACCTGCCGCCCGGCATGCAAAACGTCGCGCGGATTGTGCAGGATGCACGGGTCCGGGTCGATCAGGCGCGGGTGCGGGCGCAGCAGCGGCTGGCGGGTGCGACCACGGATGCCGAACGCGAGGCGATCCGCCGCGACGCCGTGAGCGAAGCGCGCGATGCCCTTGCAGATGCCGCAACGGAGATCCGCAAGTCGATCGCGCTAGTGCGCGTTGAGGATCCCGAACTGGCGACGGTGCAGCGGGCAACGGTCACGCGGGTGGCGGGTGCGATGGACAATGTCGGCATCAAGATGAGCCGGGCCGTTGGCCTGTAAAAAGGGAGTCCCTGAAAAGTGCTGCGCGGATTTTGGGTTGTCTTGATCTTGGTGCTGACCGCGACGGGTGGACTGGCCGAGACACGTCTGGCTTTTGTGGTTGGTAACTCCGCCTATGCCAATGTCAGCCCGCTCGATAATCCGATCAACGATGCGCTCGATGTGTCGGTGGCGCTGGAGGGGCTGGGGTTCGACGTGATCCTCGGGTCCGACACTAATATGGAAGAGATGCGTGAGGGCACGGCTATTTTTGCCGAACGCGCCGCGACGGCGGATGTGGTGCTGTTCTATTACGCCGGGCATGGCTTTCAGGTCAGCGGGCAGAATTACCTCGTGCCGGTCGATGCCGATTTGCAATCGGTCGACGATCTGGGTGAACAGACCGTGGCGCTGACTGATGTCCTGACGGCGATGCAGAAATCCGATGGTCTGAAGCTGGTGTTCCTCGACGCTTGCCGCGACAATCCGTTCGGTGTCGAGCTGCGCGTAGAAAGCGGCTTGGCACGGGTCAGCACGGCGGCGGATTTCATGTTCGTCTATGCCACTCAGCCCGACAACGTGGCCTATGACGGGACCGGGCGGAACAGTTTCTTTACTGAGGCGGTGCTGAGCCATATCTATACGCCTGGGCAGGACATTCAGGATCTGATGATTTCGGTCCGGCGCGACGTACTGTCTGCCACTGGCGGGCGGCAGATTCCGTGGGAAAACTCATCGCTGACCCAGTCTTTCCGGTTCGACAACAGCCCCGTGACTGCGTCGGAGGAAACGATGCTCTGGCAGGTCGCGGCGAGCGAGCAGGATCCTAACCTGATGCAGCTTTACGCCGAACGCTATCCGCAGGGCGCGCATGTGGACGATGTGCTGGCGTTTTTGCAAACCGGTACACAGACACGGACGCTAGGCATTCGCAACGCTGAGGCAGAGGCGGACAGGCTGTGGCAGCTGGCGCGGCGCAGCCGGATGCGGCCGTTGCTTGAGTATTACCTCGACCGGTATCCGAACGGTGCCGACGTCGCCGAGGCGCAGCGCTTGCTCACGCTGATTCCTCCGCAGGAGGACAGCACGCCGGGTGGTGTCTGCGAACGGCTGGCAACCCATCCGCGCGACGCAACGGCAGTGCACTCCGGGATGCCTTTCGATCGGTTGCAGCAGAGCGCTCTGACCGCTATCCAGGCTTGCGCAGCGGCTTCGGCGCAGTTTCCCGAGTTGCCGCATTATACCGCGCTTTATGCTCGTGCTGTCGCGGCCTCGGGCGATATTGAGCGGGCAGTGACCTTGTATAAGAGTGCGGCGGACCGGGGCGATCTGCGCGCCATGGTGAGTCTGGCACAACTTACGGAATCCGGCAATGGTTTGCCCCAGGATCCAGAAGCGGCGCTGGCGTTGTACCAGCGCGCGGCGGAGGGCGGCAGCCCAGATGCCATGATAAACTTGGCGATCATTCTTTTCGAAGGGCAGATGGCACCAAAGGACGAGGAACGGGCAATCGAGCTACTGCGCGCGGCAGCAAAGAGCGGATCACCCAAGGCGGTTTTCAACCTTGGCGTTCTGGCTCAGGACGGCGTGGTCGATGCGCCCGGCGAAGCGCTGAAATATTTCCGGCGTGCCGCAGATGAAGGTGAGACTGAGGGTTACCGCGCCGCGGCGATTCTTCTTGATGAGGGGCGCGGGGTGCAGAAGGACCCGGACGAGGCGGCGAACTTACTGTTGCGTGGTGTTGCATCAGACCGGGGTGCGTTGCTTGCGCAGTTGACCGAAGCGACGGACCAATGGTCCGACGACACGATCCGCGCAGTGCAGAGCCGTCTGAAGGCTGCTGGCTTTTACGCCGCAGCAGTCGACGGTCTGCCGGGGCCGAGTTTCACCGCAGCGCTGCACCGCTGGCGTGATGGCGGGTTCAATGTGGATGTGCTGGTGAACTGAGACCGCTCCTCTAGGCATTTTTCTGCGACTGGAGTGAGCGACACCCCATAGATTAAGAACAGGTTGCCAGCGAAAGCTCCGAGCGCACCGTATCCGGATATGTGACACTCATAGGCCGCCCGCCGCCAACTTTGTTAAGAATACTGGTGCCAAGCCGCAGTCTGGTGCCGCTTAATTCATACGGTCGAAGTTCGTTTGGTCGAACTCGCCTCTGTCCCCGCTATCATGGTCTACTCATAGGACTAAAAGTCCGTCTGCCTGCTCAGACACGCTTACTAGTTTTTTGCCCCCGATTTACAGCTTCATCTCGCTGGTTCCATTGGCTTCGGCACGATGGTGAGACGCTGGATGTCGACAAAGCTGCCCGCCGAGAGTTCGGCGGCCAGTTTTGCCCAAGCTTCACCGCCGTCGACCTCGTCATAAAGCGATCTTTGGGCCGTGAACAAATCCAACGGCGTATTGGAAATGGCGTCGATCCAGGCCATTTCCAACTGGTCGCCGTGAAGGTTTACGAGCCGCAGTTCGACGCCCGGTGCCAGGGGATTGGCGGGACGGTTGCGCAGGATCGCAAGCTTCATCAACTCGACCGATACATCCCGCAGCCCGTGCTGCGCTATCAGAACTTTTTCGCGGAAGGCGGGCCAGCCAAAGCTGAGACGCACGGTGAGTAGTTCGCCTATCTCCTTCGCAGCGTCGGGCGCGCCAGATCCATATGCGTCCTCAAAGGCGGTGTTGGCGGCCTCTTCCTCTTCCTTCCAATGGGCCATGGCAGACAGGGGGCGGGCCATCATCCACAGCCCCTCGCCGACTGAGAGATAGTTGATTGACGGTTCAACCCGGAATGCGGTCTCGCATTTCTTGCAGGTGTGCGACTGGATCGTGCCTGTGAGGATCGCCTCGGTTAGGTCGACGCGGCGGTCGCCGTTGACACTGGAAAATATCTCCATCTCGGCGATGGTGCCGCAGTTCGGGCAAGGGGCTTGTTCAACTGTAAATAGGGACATCCGTAGGGTCCTTTCGTTTGGCTGCGAGGGCAGGGGCGTTCAAAGCTTGCTGAGCCACGTCTGCGCCGGGTGGGAGGGCTTGAGTTTCTTGGTATGATACGCTGCGTATAGTTCCGAGAACCATTCACCGGGAGCGCGGAACTGGTAGCCCGTAATGCCCTTGCGGCGCGCCGACAGATCGTAGGAGACCCAATGGTTGGGATAGGCCTCATGGATCATCCGGCCGGTCTTCGACATATGGCGGGCGTTGGAATTGGTGGCACTGTCCCAGATGTCCGTGGTGGTGCGCACGGCGCCCAGCCAGTCGAGGAAATTGTCCCGTCGCGTTTCCCATTCACCTTGCGTGACGCCGTCGGGCGGCGGCGGCAGGTCAGGATTGCCGCCCGCCATCTTGCGTTCGACAAAATGCGCATCGAAATCGAACTCGTCCGCGACTTCGACACTGATCTGCGAGGTATCGCCACCATGTTCGCGCCAGCCGCCGAATTCCGCACCCGCGCCCTTCGAGCGCATGAAGCCCTTGCGATCATCAACTGCATGGCCGATTTCATGAAGCGTTGTCCATTTGCCGTAGGTTGGATTGGGCACTTCGGTATCCGGCACGGGTTTGCATTCGTCGTCGATGGCGTCGAGTTGGCCGGGGTCGCCCAAGGCGTTGCCGTCCAGATTGAAATGGTTGAAGCAGGCCATAACTACGGCGCCGTTGGAGGGCTCGTAATAGGAGCCGCTTTCGTCCTCGATCCGGTCAAAGCGGGCGAGGCTGGGGTTGAGCTTGGTGTTTGTCTCGGGAACCGAGGCGAGCATCTCGTAATAGGCCTTGAGGTTCGGAACTGGGGCATCGAGTGCCGGACCGGTCTTGGCCCCTGTGCCGTCCTCGGTGCGTGTCGCCTCGCTGGTGAACAGCTTCACGTCCATGTTGAAGCGTACCGACAGCAAGGTGGACATGACCTTTTGCGAGGCGTTGTCGGGCAGGCTGGCCACCATTGCGTCGAGCTGCCGCTGACCGTCCGGCAGGGCAATCAGGGCGCGGATGTCCGCCTCACTCAGGTCGCCGTTGGTGTCTGCCAAGGTCGCCAGTTTCCCCACCGCGAGCAGTGCTTCGGCGGCGGAGAGCGATCCGTTGGCCCTGATCTGATCAAACTTGACCGAATGCTCCTGAGCCTTGGTCAGGTGCTCGTTAATTTTTGGCTCGGTTTTGGCTTTGTCGGGGTAATTGGTCTTGGCTAGCTCAGTCGCGGCCTTTTGAGTGTCAGCGAGGCGGATGCGGAATGCATCTTCGGCATCGGCCAGTTTGCGGGCGATATCTACCTTGGTTTCGCCATCGATTAGGAGTGCGAGTGCCGTTTCGTCATCTGCGAGCGCGGCCTTGCGGGCATCCTCGGCCAGTTTCGTTACGGCGGCGAGCCGGTCCTTGATGTAGCCAGCCTGTTCGTGTGTGGCCTCAAGCCCGGACACACGTTCGTCCAAAGCATCGGCGCGGGAGTAGATCTGATCGACGTTCTGGGCAAGCCGGTAAGCGAAGGTAGCGGTATCGGCCGCCCGGCTGAGGGCCGCGCGGGCGTTCGATTCGTCACCATTTTTGATTGCGGTCTCGGCAGTTTCGATCGAATTTGCCAGGGTCTTGATCGGTTCGTCGATCTGCGCAGCGCGTTTGTGATCGACAAGCGCCTTATGGCTGGATTGGACGTCCTTTAGCAGCTTTGACAGATCGCCTTTCGGGGCATCCTTGAGCAGCGCAGCAAAAGGCGCGGCCTTTTCCGCCTCGGTCACCGCGTCGGTGCAGCGCTGCGGTACCATTTCGAGGCGTGAGGTGGCGGCGCCGTATTTTAACTCGCTTGCCTGATTGATGCAGGCGTCGCGGAAGGCCTCAATCGCCCTGATATCAGCCTGCACGTATTCGGCGAGGTGATGTTTTTTCAGTTGTTCGATTGCCGTATTGGCCGGGATCAGGGCCGCCTCGAATTCCTCATAAGCGTTGCACAGGTTAAGCAGGGTTTTGATGCGATCAGGCATCGATTTCATGATCAGCGTGGCGTTGTAGTAATCGCGTCTGGCTTCCTCCTCCGCAGCCAGATCAATGTCGGCATTGATCAGCGGATACTCGGCGTCGGCACCGGGGTTGAGGGCCGTTGTCAGCTTCTTGAACTCGGCCATTGCGGTCTGCTTGACCACGGCGTAGTCGTTCTTTTGTTGGATGATTTTCACGGCTCCGGTGATCTCGTGATAGATGGTGGATGACAGGCGCGCGGCGAGCCAGGCGCTGTGTTCCTCGAGTTTTTGCTTTGCCAGCGCGATCTTGGTCAGGATCGCCGACCGTTCTTCCGAAACAACGGGATCGGTGATGCTCGGTAGTCGGTCGGTGCAATCATCTTTGATCATCTTAGTGACGGCATCGTAATCGCTCTTGTAATTGTCGGAGATCACCTTGAGATCTGCGCGCCCGTTAACGATGAAATCGCGTGAGGCCTTTATCGCGGCATAGTCAGGTGGAGTTTTGCCGGCGTCGCTGTCGATGGTTAGAAAGCGCGCTTCGTGGGTAGGAAGCTTGAGCGCAACGCCGTGGTAGGTCTTGCTGATGTCAAGCGCGGTCTTGGCCTCAGCCTTCTGCTTTGCGATCCAAGTATCGGAAGTGTTGGTGATCTTGAGGTCGAGCGCGCCGAGGATCTTCGTTGCTTGGGCGGCGTTGAAGTTTTTCTTGTCCTTCTCGACCATGTCGGTGACGCGCTGGATGTCGGACGTCAGAACGCCACCGTCCACGAAGGGCGGAATCGCCTGGATGCGTTGCGCAAGGCGGGCGCGTTCGGTCTGGAAGGCGATCAGCGTGTCGGCCATATCATCCTTTTCGGCCTGGGAGGTGCCTGAACGGAACAGACCGCCTGACTTGAAATGCTTCTTCAGGAATTTCTGGCTTGCGGGGGAAAGATCTGAAAAGGGCATGGTTCAGAGTTCCGTGTCAAAGGTTGCTGACCGTGACGGTCCGGGATTACCTGGCGAGTACGTTCGCGATGGCTTGCAACGATTGGGTCGCCGTGGCGGTTACGGCGACGTTTACAAATCCGTTGTCTGCATCCACGTCCTTGAAGAAATCGTCCTGTAGAGCCGCTTGGAATTCGCGGATCTTGGCATTAGCATCGCCCTTGAGCTTGGTTCGGTCGGGTCCTTCGGGCGTGTTGGTGATCTGGTCGAGCAAATCTTCGAGTTCGCCGTCGAAGACCTGAAGTCGCTTGTTCAGGCCACGTGCCTCGTCGGCGACCGGGGCCAGTTCGGGATCGTTTGCACACACATCGATTATGGCTTGTTCCAGTTTCTCGATCTCGGTCAGCATCTTTCGGCGGGTGTTTACCCAAAGCACACGGGATTTCTGGAACGGAACCACGTCTTTGGGTACTTCATCCTGCTGGCCACTTGCTGCGGCCGCGGCGGCTTCTTCCAGATGCGGCTTGAGCTTGGCGGCGATGGCCAGTGCGGCGG
>Ga0209345_10000488_pt1 | contig 50656 bp, 47 predicted proteins | sample Cruoilmetagenom7_FD_187294 | JGI IMG/M metagenome (GOLD analysis project Ga0209345, IMG submission 187294) | Oil polluted marine microbial communities from Coal Oil Point, Santa Barbara, California, USA - Sample 7 (SPAdes) (version 2) | ecosystem: Environmental > Aquatic > Marine > Oil seeps ... | reverse complement strand
CCTGCGACATGGTGATAGAGTGGATGCGTGTTGGTTTTGTTCACGGGGTTATGAATACCGATAATATGTCGATACTCGGTTTAACCATCGATTATGGTCCCTATGGTTGGCTTGAATCGTATGACCCTAATTGGACACCCAACACCACTGATTCAACATATCATCGTTATGCCTTTGCCCAACAAGCAAAAATGGCGCATTGGAATTTGTACCAGCTGGCAAATGCGATTTACCCGTTGATGGATGAGGCAGAGCCGTTGGAAGAAGCGCTTAACGGATATGCTGAGCGTTATGGTGAACAATGGTTATTGATGATGACTAAAAAACTCGGTCTCTCGCAGCTTGACGATGAAAATGATAGTGAGCTGGTTAAACAACTCCTGTCATTTTTTAGTTTACACGAAACAGATATGACCATTTTCTTTAGGCGATTAGCGGACATTCAAACAGCCGAAGACCGTTTTAATGTGACAACAGCGATAGACTATTTAAAACCAGCATTTTATATCGATGAGTTTGCACTGGAAGCGAAAGAGGCGATTAGCGAATGGTTAATACGCTATGCGAAACGGTGCGAACAAGAGCCGCAAAATGCAGCTCAGAGAAAGGCATTAATGAACAGCGTAAACCCAAAATATGTATTGCGTAATTACTTGGCTCAGCTGGCGATTGATCAATCAGAAAAAGGTGACCATAGCATGGTGAATGAGCTCTTAGCGGTATTACGCCAGCCATACGATGAGCAGCCCGATAAGGAGCACCTCAATCAAAAAAGGCCCGATTGGGCTAAGCATAAGGTAGGCTGTTCTATGTTGTCGTGCAGCTCATAGCTTAGATGACTGGTTGCCATTGGAATGATTTTTTATTGAGTAAAACCAGGCGCCCAAGATGAGGGTGCTATATATCCCCATGATGAAAATAAGTTGTTGTGGTTGATGCTTGAATTCATAGTAGATAATCAAAGCTGTACCCAAAAGAAGCCCAACAATAGAAAGTAGGGTGATGAATAGTGATGAGTTTGTTTGCTGGCGAATGGTGTAATTTGCATATGCCATCAACAGTGATACAAGTAGGAAAGTGATGCTACCAAACTCAAGAATAACTTGTAAGCTACCGGCCAGTACTAATAAGAATGCAAAGGCCGACATGCAAATAATGGCTATGCTGGGTATTTGACCAGAACGTTTAGCCAAGATAGCTGGAAAATAACCATCTTGAGCAATCACAGCCATTTGTCTTGAGGCGCCGAACAAGGTGCCACTAATGGCACTGCTGGTGGCTAATAATGCACCGATGATAACAAGGTCTGTTCCCCAATGACCTAGTGTGTGGTTTGCCCCAGCGGCTAGCGCGTATTCTTGGTTTTCTACGATTTCTTCAAATGGAATGGCTAAAATAGCGCCTAGTGAGATCACTACATAAATTAAAATAGCTAAAAAAATAGCCGAGTAGATTGATTTTGGAATATTGATCTCAGGTTGTTCCATTTCATTAACCGCATTGATGACTAATTGGAACCCTTCGTATGCCACAAAGGTCAATGATGCAACAATTAGAATTGATAAGATGCTGGTACTTTGTTCGTTGTGTAGAAGTTCAGGAATCGAGGTTTGGCTATTGTTAATCAGCACAAAAGAGATCACCACAAGAATGATTAACTTGCTATAGACCATCAGGTCCTCTATTTTACCCATGCCTTTAACACTCCATAAATTAATCAGCGTGAAGGTTAAAATAACAAGGCCAGCAACGAGCTTTCGCACCCATTCATTATCTGCAAAGTCAAAACCACTAATGGCGTAGGAAGAAAAAGTATAGGCATATAAAGCGAGTGTGCTGATATAACCAAAAATCACGCACCAGCCAATCAACGAGGCGGCAAAACGTGATTCGGTAAAGGTTCGCTTGTAAAAGGAGTAGGTGGCCCCTTCATCTTTGTAATAAATACCTAATTTGATATACGAATAGGCTGCCAACGAGGCAATGATGCCACCGATGATAATAGCCAATGGTGTGTAGGCACCAATCATTGAGACGGAAATACCTAGAATAGTGAAAATGCCACCCCCCACCATGCCGCCCAGCGCAATGGCAATTAATTCTGGGACGCCAAGCGTTTTTTCTCTCGCTCTATGGCAAGACGTTTCTTCGTTTAGTGACATAAAGCTCGATAGTTAGGTGACAAAATATTCAGTAGATTAAATGCGAGTACTGGCAGAAAAACTATTCATGTAGCCATATAAGAGCGGCGTGCAAATTATCAAAATATTCAAGATCACCGGAGATAAACCATGAGCTGACTTTTGAGCTAATTTTTTGCCAATTCCTATTGCCATAAACGGCAATTTTGTCGAATTCACAACCGTGTGTTAAACCCAACTTAAAATCATCCCATGCAGCTCTCAGTTTCCAACCTTCAAGTTCGGTCGTATCAATTAATACATTAACTTTTGGCTCTTTTACCGAGTCAAGTGCTGCGTTAATCATAGGGGTTATAACTTGGTAGTCTTCGTGGGTGAGTCTCCCTATCGCTTTCAGTGAGAGGAAGAAGTCCTTATCAACTCGTTCAATTCCAATTGATAGACCATGTTTTAATAATGTCATGCCTGTCCTCCTGATTAGCGTAGCGTCGGGTGCATTCAGCCTCAATCTGCGTACTAACTATCAACCATTACAAGCGTGTGAGTCAATGAGTTAAGTCATTAACGGTATAATCTGTTAGCCTATTTTAATTGTTATCAAAAAGTAGTTTTTTCGCATGGCCATCAGTTCAACCATTAATAAGGTTTCTTTGAGCATCGCTAATATGGATGCTCACTATTATGCAACGCATGAGCTAACCGTTGCTCAGCACCCGTCGGAAAATGATTTTAGGTTTATGGTGCGCCTAATTGCATTTATGGCAAATGCAGATGAGCAGCTTGTTTTTACCAAAGGCTTGTCAACAGATGACGAGCCAGAGTTATGGCAAAAATCACTGACCGGTGAGATTGAGCTATGGATTGAATTGGGTCAGCCGGATGAAAAGCGCATTCGAAAGGCATGTGGGCGAGCAAAAGAAGTGATTATTTACACGTATCACGAAGGTAAGGCGACCGTTTGGTGGCAACAGCAGCGTGAAAAATTAGCACGCTTTAAAAACCTAACGGTGTTTCATATTGAAGCGGAAGGGGTGGCCGAAATGGTTAAAAGAACCATGTCGCTACAATGCAGCATTCAGGATGGCGAAATGTATTTATCTGATGATGAATTGAATGTTAACGTTCAAGTAAAGGCGCATTTGTAATGTTTACGTGTCATGTATTGGGTATGAGTTAAGAGCTGATGCATGAATCAGGGTTTAGAACCCAGCAGCGCTCGCTGTTTGTGAAACCGATGTGTTCATAGTAGGAGTTAGCGGCTGGAGCAGCTATTAATATTAATGTGCATTTAGGGCCAAGCTGGTTTTGCGTAAGCCTTTGCAATTCTTTGCCTACTCCAGATTTCTGGTGTACTTCACTTACTGCTAAATCAGACAAATAGCACGCATAATGAAAATCAGTCATACAACGTGAAATACCAATAAGCTTTTCACCATACCATGCGCTTACAGTAAGGTTGCTATTTGATATCATTCCTTCAATACAAGCTCGGTCATCGACGGGGCGACGCTTTCCCAATGTAGAGCTATTCAATAATTCAATAAACTGACGTGCACTGACCGGTTCGTTGATTTTATATTTGACGCTCATAATTTGCCTGGGCAGTTAACGGCTCAATAAGAGGCAATAAATAGTTGGTTAAAATTAGCGACGCAGGAGCAAAACCAACTGTTTTTTGTCCTGCTTTATTGGCTTGTTATATCTTGTTTATTATTTGCAAACTGACTATTTTTAACAACATCTTTTGCTATGTTATTCATTCTAATAGAAAGGATTGCTGTATTCTTTTCTAGTTCACTAACCTGCTTCATGTCACTTTCAATATCTTTAACTTCAGATTCGATTTTAGTTAAATCTTGTTGAACATGCGCTACATTTTGAGTGACTACTGAAATCTCTTTTCGGTTTTCTGCTATATCAGATTTCACAGCCATGATTGAAGAGAAATAGCCAATAGTACCAGTTAAGACCATGCCAATAGCCATTAACATCCAGTCACTAATATTAAAACCATTATCACTATCAGATTGTGTAGCTTGTGCGACAGGAACTACATATTGTGGTATTGAATGTTGCGGCTGTGCGGCTGTAGATGAAGTGGTTGCACTAGCATAAGGCTGTGTTGTTGAGCTGGTCGAGGTCATTTAATTAGTCCCTCAATTTCTGATTCAGAAATTCTTTCAGAATACTTTTGTGATAGTTTTGAAAGTGTATCAAAATCTAAATCTTTCCCTTGAACAGGCTGATTATTAATATCTCTTTGGATTAAAATTCCTTTCGAAGCAACTCCATTTGTAACCGCTTCAGCTGCACTGATTTCCAAGATATCATTGATTTCATATCCGAAAGAATTCCTTTTTTTGTTGTATCGTAAACTTAACTCGTGCGTACCATCTACAACTGGATTAAAGAACTTATTGCGAATAGTTCGTGTAGCCATATTATCTTGGTGGAAGTACCTTGCTACCATTCCAAACCTAGCTAACTCTTGCTTATCCAATATAACTTTGAGAAACAGGGTCAGGTCTTGCAATCATGCATCTCTGCTTTTTTAATGGCTCGACTAACCGTTAAATAATGCACATTAAACTCATCAGCAAAGTCTTTCATTAAATAATCACCACTGGCATAGGGACTCACTATTCCCTCAGCATCAACGAAAATATCTTCACGTCGATCACCACGAGAGGTCACATGATAAAACGCACCCGCATATTCAATTCTTATTGGTCTAGCCATAAGCAGAGCCTATCAACACGAATGCATGATTGCAAGACCTGACCCCCCTTATCTTCCATAACGCCTCAAACACCGGCGCAGCTCGCTGCGTCCGAGTGCTTTGACTTGTTAGGGCTGAACAACTCATCAATATCAGTTTCTTCAGAGAAATAACCTTTTATCACTCTTAAATGCGAATCAGGAATACCCAGCTCCATTTTAAATTTATCTGCAATTTTTGTTGGCTCTGGATCCAAGATCGTGACATACGGAATATCCGACCTATTTAGGAACGCATCCATGAATAATTTATTGCTCTTTAAGTCTGTGCGAGGAAATGAATAGCCAATAACTATTATATGACTTGCTTGCTCAACCCCCAATTGAGCTTTTATCCAAAGATCTTCGAATAGCATTCCATACCCATGATATTTTTTTTCTTTTACAGGCGGAATAATTAGGGGGATAGAGACCAGCCCATCACTGGTTGATGTTCCTTCTGGAACCCAGGGAAATTTCATTCTAGTCCGAACCAAAACATGCCCATCTTTAACTTTCTTTCCCGCATCATCAAGTATATTTGGAGGGTAGTACCCAAAGGAGAAATCTTCGTAGCCATCCATATATCTCCCAGCGAAGCAAGAATAAGGTTTAGCAGTACTTTCATATACCCAAACAGTATCTGGCGCGGACTCCTGAGTTAATTCAACATCCTTTTCTGGACTCATTGGGTGACTACTGAGCCAGTTGACGGAGCCATGTAGCTTAACTAGCTGGGGGGCGTTTGCTTGAGTTTGATTAGGCGCCATCCATTCATCTCGATAGACACTTTTAGGGGTAAAGCCATATCCGCTATCCGTGCTCCATCCCGTCTCGACCTTTAAGGCACGATCCATCAATGAATCCCAATTGAATGTTACAACCATATCGCAGGGACTAAGTTGTCTTGCTAGTAACCGGTGGGGGCTTGAAATAGGGCCATTTTGAATTTCATTTATAACAGCAGAAAAGATGAATATGAGTTGAGTGTATGATTTAAACGCCCTAATTCGATCAATTGTAGCTTCTTTACCAATATGAAGATTTAGGTTTTCTTCTATCTCTGTGTATAGCTCTTCAATATCAACATTCTTGCTCAAGAACTCTATGGGATTTTCACCTTTTACCTCCATTATGAAATCAAGAAGCCCGTCTATGAGAACCCAAGGGTTTGCCGATATCTCTAGCTGCTCAAAAGTTGAAAAAAAATCTCGAGCAATAGGCATTCTTTCATCTGTTGGGCTCTTAGAATATGCTTTTGAGGCTCCTGCTCCAAGCAATAGTAGATTCATAGACCAGGTACCCTAACGATTAATTTAAAGGGCGCGCGTCTCTTTGCGCGTCCGTTTTGAAATGCTTGTTAGCTGAATTTGAATCTACGCTATCATGCTTTACGTAGTACATAACACCAGCAGATGAAACTAATAAACCAGCTAAAAGAATCCCGGCTGCCACCAAACGGGACCAACGATATATTTTTTCACCTGATTTAACTCTTTCCCATTCTATTTTAAGTATTGGACGTGCATGATTTCGTAGACTTGGTGCTAAATCTATTCCTTCTTTGTACCTTCCTTCTAGTACTGCGTCTTTAACTTTTTCAAGGCAGTCTAGTAATGCTTTATTGAGTTTCTTTAATTCAGGGTTTTTGTCATCTAGATTTATCCTGAGAGTGATAGAGGTGTAGGCTCGTGATGCATTTTCAAAATGTTTTTCTATTGTTTGCATGTATTCATGGCGCGGTGTTTTTTCATCGGTTACCGCTCTATTGTGATGCGAAGCTGCCAAAAATGAAATTGAGGAGATATACAGTGAAATGTCATCACGAACTTTGTCTATCCATGCCTGCCGAAATTCTGAAACTTTTTGCTCTTTAGATATGATTAAATTTAAATATGAAAAGAAACCAGCAATTAATGCTGCTGTTACTACGCCTATCGCTAATGCTATTTGAGATGACATTTTAATTCCTTGCGCTTGTGCAGCTAACTTGTCATTAAGGGGAAAGTATTTTCCCTGTAATTCTTATACATAGACGGACTATAACTCCCTGTAATACGATAACGAAAAGCAAACAGGGAACGAGGCATCATTTTCATAAAGTTAAGATAGCATGGTTTTTAATTGGCTTCATGCTGTCAAGGGTGCTCGTTTCTTTTTTCATGGTTAGAAGCAGAAGTAAATAAAAGACAGCTTAGTTATATGAATCGATTTTAGGGGCTATTTTGTAGTCTAATTTATCGAGTATTTTTTTAACCGCTCAGTTAGGTTTATATCTTTAGGTGCTGGCAACGCAAAAAATGAATGATGAGAGGTATCATCTATTTGATACAACTAGTCAATTTGCTAAAATAACCTCTTCGGCACTGGATTTACGTTCCAGCGAGCTAACTAAAGGAAACCTATGAAAAATCAAGACTACGTTGTTTGTGCGCTTTATCATTTTGTGCGCTTGGATGACTATACAGCGCTAAAACAACCGCTTCTTAAAGTATTAAATCATCACGGTATTAAAGGCACTCTTTTGCTGGCAGCAGAGGGTATCAATGGTACGGTAGCGGGTAAGCGCAATGCAATTGACCACTTGTTATTGTGGTTAAGAAATAAAGAAGAATTTAAAAATCTCGTTCACAAAGAGTCTTATGTGGATGAGCAACCCTTTAACCGAACTAAGGTTAAATTAAAAAAAGAAATTGTGACGATGGGCGTGGAAGATATTGACCCAAATCATATCGTGGGTACATACGTAAAGCCAAAAGATTGGAACGCCCTTATTACCGACCCTGACGTTTTGTTGGTGGATACCCGAAATGACTATGAAGTGGCGATTGGGACTTTTAAAGGGGCGTTAAACCCTAACACAGAAACTTTTCGCGAGTTTCCTGCTTACGTAAAAGAAAATTTAGATACAACGAAGCATAAAAAAGTGGCGATGTTTTGCACCGGTGGTATTCGTTGTGAAAAATCTACAGCCTATCTTAAGCAGGAAGGATTTGATGAGGTTTTTCATCTAGAAGGTGGTATCTTAAAATACCTTGAGGAAGTGCCTGAGGAGCAAACGCAGTGGGAAGGAGAATGCTTTGTCTTCGATAATCGAGTGTCGGTAGATCATCAGTTAGAAAAAGGCCAATATGATCAATGTTTTGGTTGCCGGATGCCGATTACGGAAGAAGATAAATTGCACGCGCACTATCAACAAGGGATTAGTTGCCACCATTGTTTTGATAAAACAGGTGAGGAGCAAAAAGCACGTTTTATTGAACGTCAACATCAAATTGAGTTGGCAAAACAACGTGGTGAGGAACATATTGGTGGCGAAATGGCTGAGTTTATCGAACAGCATCGCCAAGAAAAGCTTAAAAAGAAACATGAAGCTAAGACTCAAGCAAAGGAAGCCTAGATGAAAAAGCTATTATTATTATTATCGTTAACGTTATTATCGACAATATGTATCGCCAGTGATTACCAGCCTGCAGTGGGTGCCTCAGGTGCGCAAATATTTAATGATGCATGCATGGCCTGCCATGGCGACAATGGAACTGGGAAGTTTGGTTTGTTTTTTGATTTAACTAGCTCAACTCTACAGGTTGAAGAAACGAAAATAGTTATCCAACAAGGTGGTTTAATGATGCCAGCCTTCCCGAATATTAACGGTAAAGAACTTGATGCATTACTGGCTTATCTTGTTTCATTGAGGCCTGTATTGGCCGCGAAAGAATAAGCAGCAAAAATACCGTGTTGATAGATAAAAATCATGATCCGATAGGCGCTGCCTTGCTGCGTTTTTATGAAACCCAAGATGATACCCCCATTCAAGTAGAAATGGATATTGCAGAAGAAGATACGCTAGCGCCTAGCTATTTTTTTCGAGACTTTGAGCAATGCCCTGAGTTAGAGCAAACAGCGCTTAAGCTAGCACATGGGAAAGTGTTAGATGTGGGAGCGGGTGCAGGTTCGCATAGCTTGTACTTGCAGAATCAAGGGCTAGATGTAACTGCCTTAGATATCTCACCTAACTCAGTTGAGGTGATGAAAAAACGTGGCTTGGCTAAGGTGCGCTTGGCTAATTTTTACGATCTTCCGCAGGAATCCTTTGATACCTTATTATTACTGATGAACGGGATTGGTTTAGTGCAAACACTAGACGGTTTTGAGGCGTTCTTTTTAAAAGCAAGGACATTGTTAGCACCGAAAGGGCAAATATTATTGGATAGTTCCGACCTCATTTATATGTTCGAGCAAGAGGATGGCTCTTACCTCATTGATTTAAATGATAAATACCATGGTGAAGTGGCGTTTGATTTATCCTATAAAAATATCACTGGGCAGCCATTTAATTGGCTATATGTGGCAGAAGACTTGCTCCAAGATGCTGCCGAAGAACATGGCTTTAACTGTGAGATTATTCAGCAAGGGCCGCATTATGATTACCTCGCAAAGCTAACGCTGCTTGATGTTTAAACCGAGTGCAAACTCGTGATGTAAAAAGCTTAGTAAGTGATGGTGTATAGTATTAACGGTGAATCAGGTAAGTGAGTAAACGGATAAAGAATCGCCACCAATGCTCCATTGGGGAACTTTATTCAGCGCTCGAAAGCGATCAAAAGGGCTCTCAGATGAAGAGGCTAAACACCGCCTTAAAACCTTTGGTACAAATGAACTACATGTACGGCAACAAAGGCCCGCTTATATAAAGTTTCTTTTACAGTTTAAGAATTTCTTTGCCGTCAGTGTGGCGATTGGAAAAGGAGAGATCAGTAGCCTTATTTTTTCGGATGAAGTACGGCGCGTATTTGTAAGGCGTGAGAATCGGTTTGTATTGAAATGGCTGACATGGTGATACCACTATGCCAAGAACAATGGGTGCAAAATCAAACAGAGTGCGGAGTTAAGAAGCTTTACGGTTGTCTTTGATTGATGACCTTTGTTCTGAGGTCAGTTGATGATTTTGATGTATCAACACTGATTTTGTTCGGCTGCTGGTGATGTTTTAAAGAACGTCGAGGGTGAAACAAGCTCGCTGGGTCCGCCAGTGCATAATATAGCTACTTAATTAGTTATAAGCTAACTAAGCCAGCACCCAGTTTGGGGGTTGTTTAGAAACAGTGCCTTCTTTCTTTTCAAAGGAAGGCACTGTTTTTTCTTTTGGTAACGCTGTGTTTTAGCTAAACGTTGGTTTTATTTTACTTTTTTAAGTAACCAAAAATCAAAAAAACCGGATACGAGGAACACCATAGGAAAGGTCACCCCTAACATGGCTGTGGCAATCCATAATTCAAGTTCCCAGCCACCTGCTGGACCAGATATTAGCTCATGCCCTACGAATAAATAACCGGCATAACTGTAGACTTGGTACATGACTAAGCCGGCTATAACGGCACAAGCTAATAGCGCAAAACCACGGTAAGGCTGCTTTAGGTTAGGGAAGAGGCTAAATTGCATCATATTGTTAACCAAAAAGGCACCAAAAAGCATGCAGACCGGCACTTGAATCATATAGTTCACCTGTTCCATGCCAATAAAATCAGTAAAAAACCAGCGTACGATGAATGCAAAAAGTAAAACATAAATCGTTCCAATAAGGCCGCGAATAGGCTGCGGACGCCCCATCGAGAGCTTGTTAATAGGCCAAAAGTCAAATAAAGAATGAATAACAATCACCCCTGCCGTTGTGACCGCAAACGTCATAGCAAGCCATGAGTCGAATAAGCCTTTCGGGTCAATTTCTGGGTGGTAAAGGGGGTGAACAATCTCGCCGTTGGGTGTGGGGATATGCGCTAATGCGGTGTAGTCAAAAAAGATAAACCAGACAATATAGGCTAAGACATACGTGCTCACTAATGTCACTAGCCCAATGATGACAGGGTTTTTACTCAGTAAAGAAAAAGGCCAAGCATGCCATATCGGAATAAGCCATAAAACAGTCACAACCGTTAGAATCGTATACTGGATAAACATGGGGGTGTCGCCATAATTTTGCCCAACCAAGGCAGACAATAACAAGGTGAAGAATGCACCTGCAGCAACAGTAATAAGGGTTAAGCAAATGCCTTTTAGTGGCTGTGGCATATCGCCGATTCGTTTAGGTAAGTTGTTATGCCAAAACAAATTTAAAATCACTTGCGTGGGTGTTGCACACATAAAAGCGATACCCACCCAACCGGTAAAAAAGTGCTGTTCAAAAGGTGCAATACAAAGAGCGGCTAGGGTTAATACAACAATGATACCCATGCTCCCTGTTAGTAAGGTAGACGAAAGTGACTGGTTTGCTGCTTGAGTGCTCATGAGGGTCCTTTGATATTATTTTTATCACACAACCATAGACTATCTATAAGTCATATTAAAGTTGAATCTAACGATAAATAGGCTCGCGTGTATTAATTAGGGCCACGCCAAGCAATTGTTGAACACTCCAATAATCAAGCGATAAGGTTTGTTCAATTAGCGATCCCTAAAGAAATTTGGTAAATAGCTTGCAGAGTAAGTATTGGTTTAATAGGGGGCTAAAAGAACGACAGCTAAACCATCATTAAGAGTGTATAAAGAGCCTGTAAGGGGATATTTAAGGCTATAACATGTCTCGTTAAACCGATAATAAAAAACTATGTTGGCGATGAATGCTGCAATGGTACAGTAGCCCTTTAAAACTCGGAACGTCTGGTATTTTAATGTTTGAAGAAAGAGCGCAATGTAATAACTTGCCTGACTTGTTGAGTCAGTTGAGCGGGGCAATAGAGCAACACCAACGTTATGAATACCCTGATGCGATGACTACCGTGGATAGTTGGAAAGCAATTTTAAATCAACCTGTTCCAAGCGAAGGTATAGGAGCAGAGCAAGTGATTAGCGAAATAGGGCAGCATGTCGTACCAAATGGCTCTCAAATATCCAAGCCGGGTTGTTCATCCTATATTACAACGGCGGCAACTGATATGGGCTCAATCGCCACAATAGCCGGTATTGTAGCCTCACCACAACGTGTCGGAATGACGGCCTTTAATCATTTAGAGGAGGTTGCTCTTAGTTGGTTAGCAGAGATGTTTGACTTACCCGAGGGCATGCAAGGTGTACTTAGTAGTGGAGGTTCTACGGCCAATTTAATTGGCTTAGGGGCTGCTCGGCAGTTTGCATTTGAACAAGTGGGTTTAGATCCGGCTAATGATGGGGTACAGCGCGCCTGTAAAATATATGCCACTGAGCATAGCCATCATACGGTACATCGAGCAGCGTCAGTATTGGGGATGGGGCGTAAGGCGATGGTGCATGTGCCGGTGGATCATATGATGAGGCTCTCGCCGAGTGCACTGAATAAAATGTTATTGGAAGATAAAAAATCGGACGCATTGCCGGTGGCTATCGTAGCTAATGCAGGCAGTACCAATACCGGCTCGATTGATCCATTGCAAGAAATTGGTGAAATTGCTCGTGAACATAATATCTGGTTTCATGTTGACGGTGCTTATGGTCTACCCGGCACATTAGACCCGCAAGTACATGATTTATATAAGGGTCTCGCATTAGCCGATTCTATTACCGTAGACGCCCATAAATGGCTAGGCGCGCCGGTAGGCATTGGTGCTACCTTTGTGCGTGATGTTCAGGCGCAATATAAAACCTTCAATCAAGGAGCTGCTGCTTACCTTGATACAACGACAGTGCAGAAGGAGCAAGTGGAAAATTCTATGGATGAGCTGGGTTTTCCGTACCATGACTTAGGTGTGGAGCTATCTGCACCCGCACGTGGAGCGATTGTGTGGGCGTTGATTCGTGAAATTGGCAGGGAAGGTATCAAAGCACGAATTTGCCGGCATAATGGAATGGCGCGTCGTGTTGCAGATTTAGTTAAAAAACACCCTCATTTAGAATTAGCCTTAGAACCAACTTTATCGGTTTGTTGTTTTCGATATGTTCACGATAATGTGGCTGATTTGAATGAACTGAATAAAAAAATTCACCGACAGTTAATGAAAAACGGTACAAACATACCAAGTACCACCATGGTGGATAATAAGCTCGTCATTCGCCCCTGCTTTTTGGGCGCTAGAACAGATTGGCATCATGCCGATGATTTAGTCAACGAAGTGATAGAGATTGGCGCGACATTAACTTCATAAAAAGAAACCACCAGAAGGAGAATTGATATGGGTAAACGATACGATAATATCCTAAAAACAATAGGTAATACTCCCGTTGTACGCATTAATAAACTTGGCCCAAAGGGCGTTAATATTTTTGCTAAGGTGGAGGCGTTTAACCCGATGGGTTCGGTTAAAGATAGGCTAGCCCTCGGTGTTATTGAAGAGGCAGAGCGTAGCGGCGAGTTAAAACCGGGTCAAACGATTGTTGAAGCCACCAGTGGAAATACCGGTATTGGTTTAGCAATGGTGTGTGCACAAAAAGGCTACCCACTGGTGATAACGATGGCCGAGAGTTTCAGTGTAGAACGTAGAAAACTGATGCGTTTTTTAGGCGCAAAAGTGGTGTTAACCCCCGCGCATGAAAAAGGCACGGGCATGGTTAAAAAGGCAGAAGAACTCGCGGCTAAAAATGGCTGGTGGCAATCAAAGCAATTTGAAAACCCAGCAAATGCACAAATGCATATGAAAACGACCGCAGAAGAAATTTTAGAAGATTTCTCCGATGTAACATTGGATTATTGGGTCACCGGTTATGGAACAGGGGGTACATTAAACGGTGTATCAGCCGTGTTAAAAGCAAAAAGCCCGAAAACTAAAGTCATTGTCTGTGAACCGGTTAATGCACCTTTATTAAGTGGTGGTATTGCGCAAGTTGAAAATGAAAGTCACCCCAGCTTTAGCCCTCACCCAATACAAGGTTGGACGCCAGACTTTATCCCCGTGTTAACAAAAGAGGTAGTGGATGCTGGCTCACGTATTGATGAACTGCTAGCCATCGATGGCCAAGAGGCGATTCAGTGTGCGAAAGATTTAGCGCAAAAAGAAGGTGTTTTTGTGGGTATTTCAGCAGGTGCTACCTTGGCAGGGGCTTTGAAAATAGCCGAAACAGCCAAGCCAGGTGTAAATATTTTGTGTATGTTGCCAGATACTGGGGAGCGTTATTTAAGTACGCCTTTGTTTGATGATATTTCGGTTGAGATGTCAGAGGATGAAATAGCTGTGTCTCAGTCAACACCGGGTTATCAGTTTTAATTTATCTTCATGCTGCATGAAGCGATGCTATTAAGGTAGACGCTTAGCGTTAGCTGTTGAGTAATAACTGATTGAATGGCCAATAGGCGATGAGGTGCTTTCACTCATCGTTTGGCATACTTGAAGTGCAGGCGACTAATAGCCGGTGCAAGCGTTGGATGCAGTAGAATGGCCTGTTATAGCAAGCCATAGTGAATTGAATAAAAATAATGAGTAAAAAAATTGAATTATTAGCACCCGGCGGTGATGTGGAAGCAATTAAAGCCGCCATTGTTGCGGGTGCAAATGCCGTTTATTGTGGTTTAGATGTTTTTAATGCGCGTAATCGTGCAACCAATCTTTCTTTTGATGATTTATGTGGTGTTTTACGTTTAGCGCATCAGTACGATTGCGAGGTATTTTTGACACTCAATGTTGTCATATTGGAGCAAGAATTACCAAGTTTAATCAAATTACTGAATAAATTAGTTAATACCGGCCTAGATGGCATTATTGTGCAGGACCTCGGCACATTTAATTTAGTTAAGAAGTATTTTCCAAGCCTCGATTTACACGCCTCCACCCAGTTAACAACGCACAATGAGGGGCAAATACAGTTTTTGAGCAAAATTGGCGCTTCTCGGGTTAATTTATCGCGCGAACTTAACCTTGATGAGGTGAAAAGCCTGACCCGTTTTGCACATGATCATGATGTCTTAACCGAAGTTTTTGTACACGGTTCGCTTTGTATAGCCTTTTCTGGACAGTGTTATTCAAGCTCGGTGAGTGTGGGTAACTCTGGGAACCGCGGGCGTTGTAGCCAAGCATGCCGTGATGAATATGAAACCACCGCCACGGGCAATAATTTTCCACTTAATTTGAAAGACAATTCAGCCTATTTTGATTTACCTGAATTAGTGGACGCAAAGGTTGATTCGTTGAAAATTGAAGGGCGTATTAAGGGCGCTCATTATGTTTATACGGTGGTGGATAGCTGGCGTAAACAAATGAATAAGTTTGAAGAAACTGGGCGCTTATTAGAAGACGACTCAAATTTACATAAAGTCTTTAATCGTGATTTCACTAATTCATTTCTAAAGGGTGATCTGACTAAAGACATGTTTATTGATAACCCTCGAGACCACAGCGTTGAACACGCAGTGACGAAAAGCCAGGCAGTATCGATTGTCCATATTCATAAAGCAAAACAAGATCTGTATGCTGAGAAAAATAAAATTGGTGATGAATTAGCGGAGAAAATTGAAGGCTTAAGTATCGATAAGCAGCAACTGAATTTGGTTTTTTCTGGGCAAGTGGGTGAGCCATTAGTGCTAACCATTCAGGTAATGGCTGAGAGTGGGCGAGACACGATGACGCATGTGATCGAATCTACAGAGCCACTGAAAAAAGCAACACAGTCAACACTGGATACGAATGCGATTAAGAAGCGTTTTAAAGGCTTCAATAACGCGAGATATACAATTGAGACCATAGACTTTAGTAGTTTAGCAAACAACATTAGCCTGCCATTCAAAGAACTGGCACGGCTAAAAAATAAAGCAGCCTTTATCTTGAATGACGCCACCGAGTTGGTTGCTGAGGTGGATGTTCCGCCACTGGTTAATCACCCAAAAGTGCAAGAGGCTTCGCCGGTAGATAATAAGCCGTCTATGTCTATTCTAATATCAGATGAAAAAGACCTGCATTTATGTGAGGTGACAGAGGCGGATATTTACTTTAAGTTGCCAGAAAGCTTTAAAAAAGGCTGCACTAAATACATTGATTTATTCCTTCAAAACCCACGTTTAATACCGTGGTTTCCCGCTGTTTTAATTGGTAAAGATTACCTAGAAGCCGTTAATGTTCTAAAACATGTGCGCCCTAAACGTATAGTTGCTAATAATACGGGTATTGCCTATAAAGCGTTTGAAATGGGAATAGATTGGATTGCAGGGCCGTTTCTAAACACCACTAATTCATATGCCTTGTTAACGTTGCAAGAAGCGCTTAATTGTTCGGGGGCGTTTATTTCTAACGAAATTAATCGTATGCAAATTAAAAATATTGCACGACCCAAAAATTTCAAATTGCTATACAGTATTTATCACCCCATTTTAATGATGACCAGCCGGCAATGTTTCTTCCAACAAACGGTGGGTTGTAAAAAACCGAGTATTGAAGATGGTTGCATGCTTAAGTGTCAAAAGGCGACAACGATTACTAATGTAAAAGGTGTGTCATTTGCCATTGATAAACAAAAAGGCGGTTACCCCAGTATTTACAATGATGAGCAATTTTTGAATATGGATGTAGTGGGTGACTTAGCTGATTTATTTGATGAGTTTTTTATTGATTTAACGAATATTGGTGCAGGCTCAAAAGAAGAGGCAAATAAAGTGCGACTTATTGAATACTTTGAAAAAATGATCAGCGGAGAAGGCGACGCAAAAGATCAACTGACTGAATTGATACCGCTATCGACGATGGCGCAATATCGGCAAGGCTTATAGAAAAAAGGAAGGTTTAGTACGAAAAGTAAGCATTTTTTAATCATTATTTGCCATTTTTGTAACGCTACGTGCATTTTTTTACGGTACAAACGATTCTTAACGTGAGCTACCTCTAATATCTGAATGTAAACAGGCGCTGAAGTAAAAAAACTATCGGGACTTGCCTTATACTTCAAATGAGTAATGCATAGGCTCGCTTGACGAAGTGGGTGCTTGATTAAGACAAAAGGTATAACGCAATGATGAGTTGGCTACTAAGTTTTTTTAATAAAAAGACGTTAAAGGTAAAAGCAACTAAACAGCTGTTGGACACTGAATTAACTTATATTCGGTCGGTTGATTTACAGCTCGGCATGTTTGTTGCTGAACTGGATCGCCCATGGCTCGATTCACCTTTTAAGTTACAGGGGTTTAACCTTAAGACTGAGCGTGAGCTGAGAGTACTTAAAAATATTTGTTACTTTGTCTATATAGATCGGGCTAGAGAAAGCAAGTTAAGCCTTGCTGCAAAAAGTAAGGCTGCTAGCAGCTCAGTGATTCTTGGAACAGCACCCAAAAAGAAAGGCTCTTTCGAAAAAGAAATTCGTAACGCAACCACTAACTATCAGGCCACAGGTCAGTTGGTATCTGATTTTATGAAAAGAGTGAGAAATGGTGGAGGGATAGATACTAAGTTAGCAAAAGAAGCGGTGGCATCCTCGGTTAGTAGTATTTTGCAATCTCCTGATGCTCACCTATGGCTGACTCAGCTAAAAAAGAAAGATGAGTACACAGCGCAACACAGTTTAAATGTCAGTATGCTATCAATCGTTTTGGGGCGGCATATTGGGCTATCGACACAAGAGCTAAGAAATCTTGGATTATGTGGCATGATGCACGATATGGGTAAGATGCTGATACCGTCCGCTATTTTAAATAAGCCAGCAGAATTAAACCCTGAAGAGCTGGAGATTATGAAAACACATACAACGTTGGGTGCGGAGCTTTTAAAGTCTAGCGATAATATGTTTCATGGCGCGATAGAGACGGCGCTAACCCATCACGAACGTGTCAAAGGGCAGGGCTATCCGCAAGGTTTAAAAAACTCAGATGTGTCTTTTTACTCCAATATTGTGTCAATTGTAGATACCTATGATGCTCTAACCAGCGATAGAACCTACAAAAAAGGACTGACACATCTAGAGGCGACGAAAGTTCTTTACCAGCAAGCAGGTGAGCAATTTGATCGACCATTAGTCGGTAAATTTATCGAGAGTTTAGGGGTTTTTCCTCCGGGTTGTTACGTTCAGCTAAGCGATAACCAAATTGCCTTAGTGCTTGAAGTTAATGAGGAGTCAAAACTACGTCCCCGAGTCATGACCATCATGGACCGATATATGAACCCTGTTAAGGAAATGGTCATCAACCTAGAAAAAGTACTAACCGACTCACAAGGTCGTTCACTTCGTATTCAAGGGATCGTGTCTCCAGAAGCCTTTAGTATTGACCGAGAAAAGCACTTTCAAGAAGGGGTTATTCGCAACGGTTTTGCAATGGGTGTTGGTTAAATCAAGGGTGCGGGTTCAGGTTGGGTAGTTACCCGAAAGCTTCCTGTTTTTGAGGGTTTAAGTGCCATGGTATAAGCCATTTTTCTTACATGCTACCCCGCGACGTTGTTTATTTTCTGATTGACCTTAAGTCCGGCTGTCTGGGTTCTTATCAGTTAATACAACTTGATTTCGACCGTTAGCTTTGGCTTGGTAAGTACCATGGTCGGCTCTAGAAAATAGTGTTGCAAAAGTGTCAGTGTTGTCATCGATAAACAAGCTGCCGACGCCAATACTGGCGGTTACTAATAAGCCTGCGGGGTGGCCGTTTTCAATAATGAGCCTTAACTGTTCAGCTTTAATAGCAGCCTCGCTGAGATTACAATTTGGCAGTATGACGACAAACTCTTCGCCGCCAAAGCGGCAAGCAATATCTTCTTCACGGAAACTATTTAATAGCGTTGTGCCAACGCTTTCTAACACAGTATCTCCGGTTGCAGACCCATGCTGGTCGTTAATTGATTTGAAGTTATCCAAGTCAAGGACCAGCATACTAAGGGGATATTTATGACGCTGTGCTTGTTTGATGGCTTTTGGCCCGGACTCCATCATAAAGTGCCGGTTAAATAAACCCGTTAACTGATCCTTCACTGCAAGCCAGTGCAAGTCAATTTACTGTTGTACAAGCCTATAGGCTAATTTACTTTTACTGAGTAGCTTTTTATATTTAAAAAGATCTGAGTGAGTTGGCCTTAACTTTTGGATTAACTTTTAAGCGGCTGCGTTATTGCCGCAAAGAAGCCAGTTTATTACCGCTTTGAATAACAATATATGGTTTCAATACATCAAGCACTGGCTAAGGCTGTTTAACAGAAAAGGTTCCTGCTCTTTTGATAGCTTCGGCTATAAAATGAAGGATGTGGGCTGACGCTTTCATGTGAATGGGTTATGAAAATGCTAATAGATTCCCTACCTTGCCGATCACATTCAGCTAATAAAATAACTTGATGCTAAAAGTAGGAATTTTTGATGAAGGACTGATTGATCTAATAACTGGATCAACTTATAATCCCGCGGCTTAGAACTATTGATTATAAAAAATCCTAATGAAAATGACTCGTCAACGTTATAAAAACATCATCGCAAGTGCTTTATTACTATCAAGTGGCATCATTACCGCTACTGCCATGGCCTCTAATGGTTTATTTGCCCTTGGTTATGGTGCTAAGCAAGTGGGTATAGCGGGTAGTGGTGTCGCTTTCCCACAAGATGCATTAATAGCATCTATTAATCCGGCTGGTGTCGCCTTTGTAGGTGATCAAAATAATATAAATTTACAGTACTTTTCTCCCAGTCGTAGCTATACGGTAGATGGCCCTATGGGTGAAGGCGCACCATTTCCAGGCCCAACCGTTCATAGTGATAGCGAGAGCTTTTTCATTCCTTCTGCCAGTTTGAGTCGTGTCATTAGCCCTAGTGCATCAGTCGGTTTGGCGATTTATGGTAATGGTGGAATGAACACCGATTATGCAACGCGCGATACGCCTTTTGATATGGGCGTGTTTGGTGGTGATCATACCGGTGTCGATTATGGGCAGATTTTTGCCAACATAAACTATTCAAGAAAATTTGCCGATAATAAGGCGTCTTGGGGGCTTGCAGCCATTTTCAATTATTCATTTTTAAGAATGAATGGGCTAAGTCAATTTGCCGACTTCTCAGTGGATCCAGATAATTTGAGCAACAATCGCTATGATCACGCTGCTGGTCTTGGTTTACGTTTTGGTGTGTTGGCAGAGGTGACGCCAGGCATTCGTTTTGGTGCTTCATATCAAACAAAAATTAAAAATACGTTTGATGATTATGCCGGCTTATTCACCCACGGTGGTGAATTTGATATACCTGCTAATGCACAAATTGGCCTAGCAGCGGATGTTGGCAAAGGCGTGTTAACGGCCGATATTCAACAGATTCAATACAGCCAATCAGACGCTATTGGTAACTCGTCACGTAAATTATTAAGCGGTGGAAAGCTTGGCGATGATGTTGGCTTTGGTTGGGATGATATGACGATCTACAAACTGGGTTACACTTGGTCAACACAAAAAGATTGGACTTGGCGTGTGGGTGCAAGTTATGGGCAACAACCTATTCCAAGCGATGAGTTAACCTTTAATATTGTGGCCTCTGGCATCATGGAGCAGCACTATACGGCAGGTTTTAGTAAGACATTAGATAATGGTAATTCAGTTGATGTTGCCTTTATGTATGCGCCTGAAAAATGTGTTTCCGGAGGGAGCTTGTTTGTTCCTGACAACACCATAGAGTTGTGTATGGATCAATTCTCAATTGATGTGGGCTTTGGGTTCTAATATTTTGTCATCAACATGATTAAAAGGGCTTATTGTTTAAGCCCTTTTTTATGTCTATGATAAATAATAAGGTGTTGGGCTAAAAAATGAGAACCCAGCAGGCTGACTAACTTGATTTTATAATGAATGCGCTTAATAGAAAATGGCTAACCAAACGGTTGCTTCATCAGCTGAAGTTTCAATCACCCGGTGCTTTTTATGCGCTTTGATGTTTAAGTAATCCCCTTGTTTTAGCATAGTTTTAACGCCATTTATAAACTCAATAACACCGTAGCCAGATAATACAATAAGCCACTCATTTTCACTTTGGTCGTACCAGCCTGTATCTGGTGATGTTTGACCTTTTGATACGATGCGTTCAATTCTTAGCTGATCAGTGTTGATAAGATCGTCGAATATTTCATTGGGTAAGTTCGCTGGTATGTCACTGAATATATTTGCCATTGGTTTCATCCTTTAAATTTCTGAATAGCTAGGTTATGGCATACGTACTTTTAGTGTCTTGTGGTGAAGCTTTTGTTAGGAGGTGGTAAAGTCAGTATTAACATGCGATGACGAAAGTTCATGAATTCTAAAGGCTCTTATCTCCATTTAGCCCATGGGTCTTCATACTCATCAGTTTCTGATTCTGTATGGTTCATCGCTTCGTGCTTATCCTTTCCGTAAGAATGATGATTCTGTTTGTGGACAGGTTTTCCTTTATTATAAGCAGCCGCTTTTGTTTCACGTTTTACACGTAATTTTTCAGCACCTTCCAAGCTTAACTCAGCCGGTTCTCCGGGAGTTTGATCGTCAGGAATAATCCGGTCTCTTGGAGGTAATGAGTATTGTTCGGAAGAGACCTTGGGTAAACTTTTATACTCATATAAATAGAACGCTTCAACTTTTTCACAGGCCCAAGTTGTTTTTTTAAGAAACTTAACGCTAGACGCTATACTTGGGTTGGTCTTAAAGCAATTGATATTCAAATAAGCATAGAGAAGGTCAAAGCCGTAGTGGTCAACTATCTCAGTTAATAGGTTTTTTAAACTTAAACCATGCAGCGGGTTGTTGGTGTAATCAATGTCATCGTTCATGTAAATATCTAACAAATAGGAGAGAGGAGCATTATACCCGTCACTGAATAGGGTATGTAATACAACTTAGTGTGCTTGATTAAGGATTTATGTCAAAGTCGATTAAAATAAATGTGCAGAACATCACGGACTAATTTTACTCAATGGCCATTTCTGAAAGCCCCTCAAAACTAAGTTTACCGCAGACCAATCCCGGTGTTGATACAGTGCTGGAATATCTCATTATTAAATTCCCATATATTGATGCCGAAGTTTGGCGGCAACGTATCATCGATGGCAAGGTACACTGGCATGACGGTTCGTTGATAACGGCACAATCGCCCTTTAAACCTCAGCAGCGGGTCTATTATTACCGAGAAGTTGACAGTGAGCCGAGCATTCCTTTTAAGGAAGCCATTTTATTTCAAGACGAACATATTTTAGTGGCTTACAAACCTCATTTTCTAGCAGTAACGCCAGGCGGTAGGTATGTGAATGAATGCTTGCAAAGCCGTCTACAGCGCAACACAGGTATAAAGGCTCTACAGGCACTCCATCGTTTAGATAGAGGGACAGCAGGTTTGCTTATGTTTTCTGTTAACCCTAGTACTCGCCATCATTACCATCATTTATTTGAAAAACGGCAAATACATAAAACATATCAGGCGATAGCTAGTATTGGTAATGGCATGAACCTTATTGGTCAACACTGGGATATTAAAAACCGCCTCGTGCAGGCCGAACCTCAGTTTCGTATGCGTGTGGCCGAGGGAGAAAGTAATAGCCACTCAGTGATTCGATGCGTTGAGCAATCTGCTCAACATGCGTTATTTGAATTAAACCCTGTCACGGGCAAAACCCATCAATTACGCGTTCATATGCAAACCTTAGGCTGGCCCATTTTGAATGATCCGTACTATCCGTACTTGCAGCCGCAAGCAGCAGATGATTATTCAGCTCCGCTACAGTTACTAGCTAAGAAGCTTCAGTTTGTTGACCCGATAACCAAAGAGCAAAGGTACTTTAACTGTGAGCGTCAGTTATTGTTAAAATAAGCAGAAAAGTGCTAGCGGTTGTTTTTGTTGTGTCGGTTTTAAATTCAAATGGGTTATCCCCTTTGCTCTCCTTATGTAAATCAGAAACGTGCCGTTCCATGCTGCTGTGTATTGCATTAGCAAAATACTCCGCTATCTTTAGTAGTTAGCGGTATACAACAATAGATAAACAAAATAATGGGAAGTAATGATGAGACTTAAAGCAGTAGTAACGACACTCTTCACGGAGTGTTTTTTAGCAAGAGTGCTGTTAGGGACTTTGTTGCTTGCCAGTCCAGTTTTATCTTACGCAGCTGATGGAGGAGGTTTGCAGGACTTCACAGGTCATTGGGTAGGCATCGTTTGTGTGCTTATTTTTATTCTTGCATATTCTCTTGTCATCGCAGAAGAGACGATTCATTTACGTAAATCAAAGCCGGTGATGGTCGCTGCAGGTTTAATTTGGGCGCTTGTCGCCATTATGTATGCAAGTGTTGGGGATAACCACACCGCAGAAGCCGCAGTACGGCATAACTTATTAGAATTTGCCGAATTATTTTTGTTTTTATTAGCCGCCATGACTTACATCAACACCATGGAAGAGCGGGGTGTGTTTGATATGTTGCGTGTTTGGCTGGTTTCTCGGGGCTTTACATTGCGTACCATCTTTTGGTTAACGGGCGTTTTAGCATTCTTTATATCTCCTATAGCAGATAATCTAACAACGGCCTTATTAATGGCAACAGTTGCAATGGCTGTGGGCGGAGATAACACCAAATTTGTTGCCATTGCATGTATCAATATAGTCGTGGCTGCAAATGCAGGCGGTGCTTTTTCACCATTTGGTGATATTACGACTTTAATGGTTTGGCAAAAAGGAATCATAGCGTTTCAAGACTTTTTTGTATTGTTTGCCCCCTCGTTAGTTAACTGGTTGATACCCGCTGTTATTTTGTCATTCGCTGTCAGTAACGGAAAACCTGATGCAGTGGATGCCGAATATCACTTGGGGCACGGTGCATGGGTTGTGGTGGGCTTATTTATATTAACGATCGTGATGGCTGTTTGTGCACATAACTTCTTACACTTACCACCGGTTATGGGCATGATGACAGGTTTAGGCTTCCTTAAATTCTATGGTTATTACCTGAAACGTCGGGATGCTTCGCTGGCAGAATTTGAAACGCAAATGGGTGAACATGGCTTGGAGCTCGAAGGTACTGGGGTTACTGAAAAATCAGCTGAAGATGATGATCATCACAAAAACCACTACAACATATTTAAATCACTAGAACGTGCTGAGTGGGATACCTTAATGTTTTTTTACGGCATCATCTTATGCGTAGGTGGTTTAGGTACATTGGGTTATTTATCGCTGGTGTCTGAACTGATGTATGTTGACTTAGGGACAACAGAGGCGAATATATTGGTGGGTGTACTATCAGCGATTATTGATAATATTCCGGTGATGTTTGCTGTCTTGTCAATGATGCCGGATATGTCACAAGGGCAATGGTTATTGGTGACGCTAACGGCGGGTGTAGGTGGGTCTATGTTATCCATCGGTTCGGCAGCGGGTGTGGCCGTTATGGGCACGGCACGTGGTGTGTATACCTTTATGGCGCACCTCAAGTGGACTTGGGCGATTGCATTGGGATATGCAGCTAGTATCTGGGTTCATTTCTTAGTAAATGGTGAGGCATTTAATGTGCCAGCTAATGCTGTATTAAAAGCTGCTGGTGGGCATTGATAGCGAGCTCTTTACCTTGTGGTTAATGAAAATTAAACGGACTGCCCCTTTAATTTAAAGTTTAAGAAACATAATAAAGGGCTTTAAGACAAAGGGGGGCTTATTATATGAAGATTAATAACCACTGGCATTTTCACTTGAGTTGGAACTAATAGAATTAAGCTAGGTACTTGATTAGGATGCCAATGAAACATTGGCTACATCATTATGCTGACTAAAGAAATTAAAGATAATACGTTAGAATACATGGACTCTTTAAGACTAAGGTCTGATGTTCTATGAGCTACAGCTTTCAAGTGCAGACACCTTTGGCGAAGAAACCGCTACACGACGGTTGCTTTAAGGGTAAGCAGCTTAAAGCTTGTGTTGTTGCCAAGCCTGCAGAAAATGAAACAAACGTTAAACTAGGGCAGATGGCTATAGCGGTGCCTTTCCAAGGTAAAGGTGCTGGAAAAAAGCTTTTATTAAAGGTTGAGTTGTATCTACAGAAAAAGGGATTTAAAAAAATAGCGTTGTCGGCAAGAGGAACAGCTGTATTTTTTTATAAAAACTAGGTTATGAAGTTGTAGGTGGTTTTTATTTGGAGCAAGGTATTGAGCATATCAATATGCAAAAAACTATTTAATATGGCTCTGTTACGTCAAGTGTATTCGTTGAGGTATGCGAAATGAGTGGTTGTTGTAATAACAGTTGCGCTCTTGATGCGCGTCACGATAAGCAACGTGCGACACTGAAAATTGTACTCGGTATCAATGCAGTGATGTTTATTGTGATTGCGTTGGCTGCGATGTATGGAAATTCAACCGCATTACTTGCCGATAGCCTCGATAACCTTGGAGACGCGTTGACATATGCTCTGAGCTTTTACGCTATTTCTTGGGGAGGCCGGGCAAAGGCTAAGGTGGCACTGTTCAAGGGCGGCTTAATTTTCTTAGGGGCGTGTGTTGTAGCGGCCCATCTTGTCTACAGGGTTTTAGTTCCAAGCACTCCGATCTTTGAGGTAATGGGGGTATTCAGTTTTTTTAGTCTCGTTGCAAACTCACTGTGTCTTTATCTGCTTTGGCGGCATCGGCATGAAGATGTAAACATGAACTCAGTATGGGAATGCTCACGCAACGATATTGCATCCAACATCTCGGTTTTTGTAGCATCAGGAGCTGTTTGGCTTACCGGTTCGGGTTGGCCTGATATGCTAGTTGCGCTGGCTCTTGTTTGCTTGCTAACGCGTTCTTCGTTTCGAGTAATTGCATCCGCTTTGCAAGAGCTTCGTACGGTTACCAGACAAGGTGGTTCAACTTGAACGGCATAAAATAATGCGCCGTCTGTTAACTTAACATTAACGTTGTTTGACGAGTGAGCGGTCATCAATATCGACGCCTATCATCTAGACGGCGTTGGACACTGGTCCGGCATAGAGGCTAGTATCTATGAGAAAGTTGATGAGGCGCGTTGCCTGTGTAAAAAGGCAAGCACGAAAACATCGCCGAGCTAATACGCCAGATCAAAAGCCAGAACATTCGCGCGGTGTTTGTCGAAAATATTACTGACCCGCGCCTGATGGAATAAGTTGCCCGAGAAACCGATGCCCACATTGGCGGCAGCTTATATTCCGACGCGCTTTCGTCTGCCTCAGGGCCGGCGCCCACATACCTAGAGATGATGGGTCACAACATAAAACTTATTGGTGCCGCACTGGGGGCTTCTAGGGACAAGGTGAGCGATTAAAAAAACTCAATACGTACCAAAAAAAATTAAAAGGAACGCTATCCTTTAATTTTTTATAACTTGGCAAGATTGCTTATAACCCAGCTTTGCCATTAAGATTGATTCTTTGTTTAAGTCAGCCATCGTGACATCTTGTTCAAGAAAAAATTGCTTATCAATAGTTAACACCATATCGCGCCCGTCAACCTTAAGCAAGAATGAATTAATATCTAAGGGCTGGCGACTATTATTTAGGATAACGGCTAAGCGGAATAGGCGAATTAAACGTGTTAACATTTTATGGCTGACAATACGAACGTCGGGAAGTCGTCTGCGTCTAAACTTTTTTCTTCCATTGCTGACTATGGTGGAAAGCAGTAACTGTTCGTCTTGGTTATATCCAGCAAGGTCACTGTTGGCTAAAATATAGGCTGAATGTTGCTGGAAGTCATTAATACTAATTTGTTGGCCAATTTCATATAAATAAGCGGCCTCAAGTAATAAAGTTTTAAGTCTTGAGGATGTTAGGCTCCAATTTTTTGAGACTTGGTTCCAAAATAGCTCGCAAGTTTCTGCTAGTTGTTGAGCCTGTCTACGGTCAACGTGATAACGACTTTGCAAGCTTTGGCGAGTCCGTAGTCGTGTATCTCCTTGTTGATTCTGTTGCTCCATTTCAAATAATACACCCTCTCGCAAAGCAGCGGAGCAGAACGACAAAGAGGTTAAGTTTAGGCTCTTCATAATGGCAATCATAATGGCTAAACCCGCAGGTAAAACAGTAGCTCTAGCCTCGTCAATACCGACCAATGAAAGTTTTGAGATTCCCTCACTCTGGCACAATAAGTTTCGCAATTTGAGTAAGCCGTTTAGTTCTAGGCGATCGGTTGTTTCGCTTACTAAACCGATGGCTTTAAAAAGAGCTTTGGCGGTGCCTGATGTTGCAAATATTTTATTGGGTTGACTCGTTTTAAATTGATGAGAACATTGCTCAAGCTTTTGTAACGCGGATACCTCAGCACGTTTAAACGATTTTTTATTCACGCCTTTACTGAAGTAACGCTCAGTAAAGCTGATGCAGCCCATGTTTTTGCTATCTCTATATTGAGTGTCAGTGCCTTCACCCAGCACTATTTCAGTACTGCCGCCGCCTATGTCAACCACGAGGCAAGAGTCTTTTATTGCTTCGCTACGCACCACACCTTGGTAAATCAACCGAGCCTCTTCAGAGCCTGAGATGATTTCAATAGGAAAGCCTAAAGAGTGCTCAGCCAGCGAGAGGAAAGTATTTCGGTTAACTGCTTCGCGTAAGGTGTGAGTCGCCACGACACGACATTTTTTTATTTGATGTGCTTTTATCGTAGCGCCCATTTTTTCAAGACTGCTTGCTGCTCTCAGCATTGCTTCATAACTTAATTCATTAGCCTTATTGAGACCCGCTCGTAAGCGTACTCGGTGTTTAACTTTATCCAAGGGTTCTAGCTGACCTGCATTTAAGCGGGCAATAATTAAATGAAAACTATTAGATCCTAAGTCTAAGGCGGCAATTAATTCAGGTTTAACATCAGCATTAAGGTCATTCATTTCTTATCAGACTCAAGTTCTTTTAAGTAAGTATATACCGATATTTGAGAGCGAATCTTTCGTTTATTGCCCCGTGGCAGGTATTTATTCTGCTGCTTTTTATCAATAACTCTAGCCTTTGTTTTATCAGACCATTGAAGGTTGAAGATATGAATAATTTGTTGCTTAATCGCAGGGTCATAAATAGGGCAGCCAACCTCTACGCGTCGCTCGATATTACGGGTCATCCAGTCTGCTGAACTGATGGTAACGCGAGGGTCTCCACTATTATGAAAAACAGTAAACCGTGTGTGTTCTAAAAACCGATCCACGATGGAAATTACTTCAATATTTTCACTGAGTCCTTCAACACCAGGGATCAAGGTACACATACCTCTCACGACCATCTTAATTTTTACACCGGCACCACTTGCCTCGTACAATTTATCAATAACTTGCTTATCATCAACGTTATTCATTTTAATAAGAATTTCAGCCTTAAGCCCCTTCTTGGCCAGCTTTATTTCATTATCAATCGACTTATTAATCCAATCCCTCGTGCCGATAGGGGAAACAACTAAATGTTTAAACGAAGTTTTTTTATAGCTGTGTGCAATAAAATCAAAAACAAGCGCCACTTCATTTGTAATATCTCCATTGTTGGTAAATAAACTAAAGTCGGTATAAATTTTAGCTGTTTTTTCGTGAAAATTACCCGTACCAACATGCGCGTAGTAGGTTCGTTTGTTTTTTTCATGTCGACCAATCAAACATAGCTTACTGTGGCATTTAAGCGACGGTACGCCAAAGTTAACCTTAACGCCCGCTTCGGTTAATATACGCGCCCACTCCATATTGGCCTGCTCGTCAAAACGTGCGTGCAGCTCAATAACAGCGAATACTTGCTTACCATTTTTAACCGCATTAATGAGTGATTTAATCAGCCGACTGTTACTGGCAACTCGATAGATACAGATTTTTATCTCAAACACACTCGGGTCAAAAGCCGCCTGACGTACCAATTCCGTAAAATGATCAAACTTATGGTAAGGGTAAAAGAGCAGAATGTCTTGCTCTTTTATGGCATCAAAAGGGCAGGCATGACGAGCAAATTTCTTAGAAACCAAAGGAGGTATTGGCGGGTTTTCAAGTTGCTTTCGCCCCACATTAGGGAAGTCAATGAAATCTCGGAAATTATGGTAACGACCGCCAGGCACGATACTGTCATGACGTGTAATACCCAGTTTGGACTTCAGCATGTTGATGGCATGATCAGGCATCGTTCGTTCGTACACTATACGTACCGGCTTTGAGTGTAAGCGTTGCTTTAATCCAAGAGAGAGTTTTTCTAAAACGGACAAATCAATATCGTCGGTTACACCGAAATCCGCATCCCCCGTGACCTTCATAGAGTAAACATTGCAAACTTTATAATTAAAATAGGCGGCAAAAACATTACCTATGCAATATCGAATGATATTATCGGACATAATAATATCTCGTCGTCGTTTACCTTTTTCACGGGGCAACTCAATAAAACGAGGTGAATCTGTGGTGGGTATAGCAATGGCCGCATACTGTATGTTTTTTCCGACCAACATTTCACAAATTAAATAGCTTAGGTCATCCTTTAATAACGCCGCTAAATCAGTTTCTTCATGAATAATAATGGGCTCAATAAACCCTTGCAGATGATTGGTGAAGTACTTTTGTAACCAAGCCCCTTGCTCCGCACTCAACTGATCTTCATTAATAACAAAAATATTTTTATAAGCGAGCCCCTTCGACACATCAAGGGAAATGACATCAAACTCGTCTTGTAACTTTAAAACCTTTTTTTGTATATCCCGTAACAAATTTTTGGTCGGTGTCTCCTCATCAAGGTCTTTCTCAATAAGAACGCGACGCTTAACATTAGCAACACGCACCCTGAAGAATTCATCCAAATTATTTGAGAAAATGCCTAAAAACCTAACCCTTTCAATAATAGGCGTAGATTTATCGGCCGCTTCCTGAAGCACGCGCTCATTAAAGGAAAGCCAGCTCAATTCCTTTGCAACATACTTCGCCCCAACTTTTTTTATCACTCAACTTACCTTCATATTGTTTACTAACGTCCTAATTATCAAGGGTTAATGTGACAGGTTTGTGACAGTGATCAAAGGGGGCGCATCGTGCTGCAAAATAAATTAAGAGCTTGTTGCTTCAGGTTAGAGTAAGTAATGGAGGAAAGCGGCGTTACCCTATATTTGCTTGATTTTTTGGCCGATATTCAAGAGGGCTACTAATCGACAATATACGCGGTGTAATAGATCTATGGCTTTCGTAGGGAAGCCTTTTTAAGACATTTCGGTGAATGAGGGCTACTATTCCTTCATAATAGCCATGCAGAGTTATGTGCTCAACTTTGAGCTGGGCAAAGCACAAGATCAAATATTGGGTAGGGCCTTATCTTTTATACTATTTAGACGATTTTTCTGCACCACTTGGATGAGCTTCATAATGTATGACTTGAGGCTCGGAGTAGTTAGGAACATCATCATAACTAAAAGCGGCGTAATATTTTGATATTTTGCTAGAGCCAAAACTGTCGTAGGTGTAATTATCAGAACCGGCATAGAGCTTGACGCCATCATACGGTGAACGGGGAGGGCGGAATCTATTACGCACGATGTAAGTACCTACAAATGCCTCGGTGGATGGGTTTTTCCATGTTAATTTCATCCGGCCATTGTCATTGCTTGCTTTTAATTGAGTCACCGGTGCGGTCGGTTTTTTCCGGCGCTTGATATATTTAACGACTAGTTTTACTTCGTTTTTATGGCCAGCCTCATGCCAGTCAATTAGTTTTGCATAAGACTCGGATTCAGAGGTAGCTCGTATTACAAAAGCAGCTAAAAGCCCCTGTATTGATGTCTGTGAATTTGTCGGTTCCAATGGTTGGTGCACTGGCTGTGGGCGGACTCGAGAGGAGTGTCGGCAATGGAAGAGTTTAAAGCCTTATACCAAACAAACGCTTCAAAAAGAGCTTGATAAAAGAGTGTCTAAAATGACGGTTACCAACAAGTGATGGATCTGAAAGGGAGTTGGAGTATTCTAAAAAACTGATTTAGCCTAGTTTAGGAAACGGTTTATTCTAGGTAGTTATCAATTTAAAGGGTATTCGTACCCTTGCAGCTGAAGATTGTCATCGTTCTGACGCTTCTTTGTCATCATCATTGGGTACATTCATTGCAAGTTCTAATGGATGAATGTCATGCTGAATACCATACAAATATCTCGTTTAGATTATCGTTTGAAAACGGTTTTTGAGCGGCCCCGTATTGGGCTGTTTAGAGCGTGCAATAAGCAACATGTGGTCTATCTGTTATTAATCTTATTTGTTTCAATAGGTTTATTTGCTGGTGAAGGAAAAACCTTAGCGGTTGAGCACCAAATTGGCTTGAGTAGCTATGAACTCCATGCGACACCGAAGCAGATAACTGGTATTAAAGATAATGCATCTGGTTTAACCTATAACAGTAATGCCAATACATTATTTGCTGTCGTTAATAATCCAGAAACGCTACTTGAGCTGACAAAAGACGGTGATCTCATTCGTCGTATTGATTTAACTGGCTTCCACGATACAGAAGGGGTGATGCATTTAGGTGGCGAACGGTATGCCGTGGTTGAAGAGCGGAAAAGAACGTTAGTGATGTTTGATATTAATGCACAAACAAAGGCTGTAAATAGAACAGGGTTGAAGAGTTTTCAGCTAGCTATTACATCGGGTGAAAATAAAGGCTTTGAAGGTTTATCGTATAACCCAGAAAGTGGGGATTTATTTATTATTAACGAGAAAACACCTCGTCAACTGATAAAGCTCTCAGGTTTTGTTGAATCATCTGATATCGCTATTTCAACGCCGTTTTCATTAGAAGAGAGCCCTTTTGGCGGTGATGATTACTCAGGGGTGCATTATGACGGTCAGACAGGTCACCTAATACTGTTGAGTGATGAATCTCACCAAATCGTTGAAGTGAATAAAGAAGGCGTTGAAATCAGCAGATTGGATTTGAGTAGAGGGAACGCTGGTTTGCATAATGATGTGCCGCAGGCTGAAGGCATAACCATGGACAAAGACGGTGATATTTATGTTATCAGTGAGCCTAATTTATTTTATCGTCTCAAGAGTAAAGAGCAGTTGATAAAAGTGGCTTCAAGCAATGACTAGTAGAGTTAAGTCAAGTTGGCTGTCGCTTGATTTTGTGATTATTTAATGAAAGGCATTACAGATGAGAGTAATGTGCATTTTTCAACAGTTAGCCAAGTAATTTAATAAGCAGAAATGCGTGATTGCAAGACCTGACCCTGTTTTTTCGTTTTTTCGCTGTTTTTTTTTCTGTTTGGGGGGGGGAGAGGGGTAGCTTGTGCTTGCCAGCGCGTCGCTATTTTTGCGAAAGCTTGTTTGAGGCATAACAACCAAGAACTTGAAGAGTAGCGACCCTTTTAAATTATAGGTCAGCCTCTTTTTATACGCACTACTTTCATAACTTCTAAATCAATACCAGCAATAGTTTCTTGTGTTGGATAATACGTCATGTTTACTCGGGCACCTTTTAAACTCTGGTATTTACTTTTGCGCTTGAATTTAAAGGGTACATTGCAACCTTCTACCATTAAGGTATGTAAAATCCAGTCGCCCTGATGTCGTTGAACATGTGACATAACCTTCATTAATTCTGAGTGAGTCAGGCTTGAGTGTTTTTCGACTAGTTTTTTGGGGTCTGATTGCATGTTTTCAATTATTAATTTAACCAATAGTCGTCAATGGAACTTATTAGTTTCTTGTTAAGAGTGGGGGTAGCTTCTGCCTTGATTTCAGGATGATGATCCCTTTAATTAGATAATGAATTAGACAATGTGTTTATGAGTGTAATAGACACGTTAACTATTTTGTAGTGCAGCAATACGTTTTTCAAGCGGTGGGTGAGACATAAAGAGCTTTTTGACTTGCCCACCATTAATACCAAACGCAGCTAATTCTTCTGGCATATCGGTTGGTTCGTGGCTACGTTGTAAAGCTCTTAATGCGGCAATCATTTTATCTTTGCCAGCTAAATTTGCGCCGCCTTTATCGGCATGAAATTCACGATAGCGCGAGAACCACATAACAAGCATAGACGCTAAAAATGACAGCACAACCTGCGCTAGCATCTGAGTCACAAAATAACCAATCCCATGGCCACGTTCATTTTTAAGAATAACCCTATCAACAATATGGCCAATGACAGAGGCAAAGAAATAAACAAAAGTATTCACCACACCTTGCATCAACGCCATCGTAATCATATCGCCATTCGCAACATGGCTAACCTCGTGCCCAAGCACGGCCTCTACTTCATCTTTACTCATCGCGCTAATTAGGCCAGTACTCACGGCAACTAAGGCGTTGTTCTTATTCATGCCCGTCGCAAATGCATTGGGAGTAGGGTTGTTAAAAATGCCGACCTCAGGCATGCCAATACCTGCTTTTTCGGCCTGCTTTGATACGATAGAAACAAGCCATTCCTCAGTTGAATTTTTTGGCTGATCAATAACTTGAACCCCCATAGAACGTTTAGCCATAGATTTTGACATCGCTAAGGAAATCACCGAGCCAGTTGTGCCAACGACCATAGAGATAATCAACAAAGCATTTAGGTCTAAATCCACCCCATTAGACTGCAAGGTGCCGGACAAGCCAAATAGACTAAATACAACACTGATAACGATCATAATGGCCACATTAGTGGCTAAAAATAAAGCAATGCGAGTCATGATAGTAATTTCCTTAATCTGTATATAAACAGTATTTTGGGGTTGATGCTTGGTAAATTCAAGTCATGCCCGATTAGTTATAAAAAATGATGGGGTTCGGCTACAGAACCAATAATCAATCGAATCTGCCCCTGTTGATTCAAGGACTGAAATGGTTTTAAGTAGAGAAAGTTAAGCTGGCAGCCCCTTGATATTCATAAATGGGTAGGTTTTCAATTTAGTGTGATATTCGCGTTCTTTTCGAGTACTAGGAATAACTAAATTTATAAGGTATAAGTTATCAAAATAATGGTTAAGATACGTTAAATAAACGAACAAGGACAATATAATGAATCACTCAATTTACGATATAGCGCTAACTAAAATTGACGGTAGCGAATCGACCCTTTCTGACTACCAAGGAAAGGTTATGCTGATTGTTAATGTAGCCTCTAAATGCGGCTTAACCCCTCAATATGAAGGTTTAGAAGCGCTTTATCAGGCATATGGAAGCAAAGGCTTGGTGGTATTGGGTTTGCCTTGTAATGATTTTGCAGGGCAAGAGCCGGGCAGTGATGCTGAAATTCAAGCATTTTGTTCAACAAACTATGCCGTCAATTTTCCGTTGTACAGTAAAGTCAACATAAATAGCAGCCCAAGGCACCCGCTATACGAATGGCTTATTAATGCCCAGCCAACAAGCAAACAGCTCGAAGGTGGTCAGTTAATGAACCTGCTGGCAGAGAAGGGCCTATCACCAGCGCTAGAAAGCGATGTCAGCTGGAATTTTGAAAAATTTCTAGTTGCGCGTGATGGTTCAATTAAAGGTCGGTTTGCGCCTGATATAAAGCCTGATGATGCAGGCCTTATTAACGCGATTGAGGAAGCATTGAGCGCATAAGGGTTTGCTGGGCCAGTCTCTTGAAAACCTTCTGTTTGTCAGAATAAAGCAGCCTATCAGAATTTCTTGTTAAGAGTGGGCTAATTACCCTCTGAATCAAGTAAATAAAGCTGGTTGCCCCTTTGGTTTCGTCGAGTAATTTGAAAAACAGAAATGCCTGATTGTAAGACCTGACCCTATTTCCAAAAATAAATAAACAGATTGTTGATTCAGGTTAAAGAAAGCAAGGGAGCAAAGCGGCATTACCCTATATTTGGCTGATTTTGTGGCCGATATTCAAGAAGACCACTAATTGATAATACACGCAGTGTAATAGAGCTATGACTGTCGTAGAGCAGCCTTTTACGACATTTCGTTGAATGAGATCTATTATTCCTTTGTTGTAAAACAGTGCCAATCATGCAGGCCATTACATAGAGGAAACCGTGTTGTACTCTGATGACAATGACATCCAGAAAGCAAAAAGGCATGAGAATCAATTAGCTTCATTGTCATTGATAGTAATGCTTACTGTTCGCCCTGATATAAGTGCTATGTTATCCGGGATTTTATCAATCGCTATGCGAACCGGGACGCGCTGTGCCAACCTTACCCAGTTAAAAGTTGGATTGACATTGGCGATCAAGGTATTCGAGGATGTTGCGCGGTCGCGGTCTTCAATAGCGGATGAAATCCCGACGACATGACCGCTAATAGCTTGATCTTCTCCCATCATATGAATAGTTGCAGGCATGCCAATGCGAATATGGCTTAGTTTCGTCTCTTCAAAATATCCGGCAACATAGAAGCTATCGATATCGACCAAAGCCATAACGGGTTGCCCGGCGGTTGCATAGGTTCCCGGACGAAGTGAAAAATTGGTTACGATTCCATTGATGGGAGATTTCACTTGTGAACGTTCAAGATTAAGGCGCGCGAGTTTTAGGTCTGCCAAGGCCTGATCGTATTTCGCCTGAGCCTGCTCAGCAATGGAGATACGGTTATCGCGTTCTTGTTCGGAGACAACAGTGTTTTTAAGGGTTTTATATCGTTTTTTTTCCCTGTTTGCTGCAGCAAGTGTTGCTTTAGCATTGCTTAAAGCAGCTTCGTTTTGCGCTACAAGATTTTCCAACCGGTCGGTGTCGATAGAAAATAAAGTATCTCCTTTTTGAACCTGTTGATTGTCTTGAACAAATACAGCCTCTACTTGGCCGGATACATCTGAAGACAACGGAACAATGTCAGCCTTGATCCTGCCATCTCGTGTTTGCGGGGTGTAGGTATAGTAGGAATATATATGCCACAACACAAACGCCGCAAGAATGGCCAGAGTGCATGTCATCAAGACCTTAAGTATATGAAGTGTTTTCTCTTTTTGCATATTTTAACCAGTTAGGAAGTAAAGAATTTTAAGGGAAATCCCCAATAATATAAAAAACAGGGAAATATCGAATAAGGGGCGGTGCCATACAAATTTGTATATGCCTGCTTTTTCAAGAAGGAAAGAAATCAATACTCTTCCAACAAACGCACTAAGCAAACATAAAAGTAACGGTGAAATAAAGACTCCGGCTATATCAATTTCTCCGATCATGGGGCATATCTCCATGCGGGTGCATATTCAAACAACGCAAGACGAAGGCCAACGAGTCCACTTAAAAATGGCTGCCTGGCAGACCTCAAGTCATGCTTCCAGGCGGTTGAAAGCGTCTTGTCTATTTTTGCCAAAAGGGTATCTGATGGTTCTTCGTGGTTAATTTCTTGCCGGATAGTAATGAATAAATCTTCTAGGGCGCGACGAGTTTCTTCATTGAGTTGAGCACTGGCATGCCTCAGCTCGGCAATACTTGCGCCTGCGCGTAAACGGTTTAAAAGACGAGGGCTAGTGTCTATGTGGCCGGTTTGCTCAAGCCGGCTTGCAAGGGAGCCGATTTTATCTAGAGAGCGATTGAGGAAATCATCTCTATCACGGAGCGTGGCGTGGTAAGTTAGGCTCAATACTTCTTCACGACCCTGACGAATAAGTCGCTCCATGGTGTGCTTGGCACCCATCGTAGTACGCACTAATCCTAAGCAACAAAAAGCAACAAAAATACCAAAAATAATGGCGAGAAAAATTTCAAGAAATGTTCCAAATTCATAGGGCTGATAGATATTTTGAAAATTAATGCAGCTAAAGGCCAAAGCCAATAACAATATCGCCATAGGGTTTTTCGTAGCCCACGCGCCTAACGGCAAGATAAATATCGCCATCACGATCAGAAGCATGGGGTAATCTTTGGCAAGCGGAAGTAAGCCATAGCTTAATATGCTAGCGGCAAATAAGGCAATAATTGTAAATATACCAAAGAAGGAGATGACGCGACCAGCTTCGTCTGAACCACCAAAAAAGGCGAGAGCGGCAACCCCCACTAAAATTGAGGCAGGGGCTAATTGCCAGCCTGTTGCATACCATAACCCACAGAGAAGGCTGTAAGCTAAAAGGCTGCCAAGAAATATTTTGGTGGCAATATATGTATCGGGATAAAGTTTAGACGAACGTGCGCTACTGACTTCTTTTTCAAGAATAGAGGGTAACGGCAAGGCTTTGTTTAGCGAATCTTCAAATTGCTGTATTTCAGACCAGGTGTGCAGTGTTACTTTTATCAATTCGGCCATATCTTCCTGAACTAAATGCCGCCAATCAGACATGGAGTCCATGCTATGAGCCGTTTGCGTTATTTGTGTAAGCAAGGCTTCGCCCGCTGGCTCCCTCTTTTTTGCGTGGGCAGCAGCTTTTTTTAAGGAGGCAGTCAGCTTGCTGCGTATATCTGGTTCCGCATCGGCAATGCGGGCTGAAATTGCCGATAAAAGAGGGACTAAGCGTAACAAACGCACTTGTATAGAAAATATAAGTTGGCGTTCCCTTCGCGTAACAAGCGGGTCGTAGCGCAACTGACCTGCCAGGGCGGATAAGGCGCTAATATCAGCGAGTACCTTTAAACGGTCATGTGTCGCTTTGTTGTCCGTAATATGACCTTCGAAGGCATCGTCAATCCATTTCTCCATGTCAGCCAGCCAACCTTGCAATTTGAATTGCACACTAGGCCTTAAAGAACGTGGAGCAATAATACTGTCAACAATGGTGCAGCAGATGATCCCCAGAGCAATTTCACAGAGACGAAATATGGTCGTATTAAACATGGTCGCCGGATTCTCTATGTTAGGTACCGCGACGAGCATTAATGTAAGTCCGAAAAGCTGAAAACCGTAGCTTCGCGGTGTGCGATCTAGTAAAGAGCATCCAAATGCTATCGCGCCAACGAGCCCCACAAAGACAATCATTAAAACAGGTGTATTTGAAAATAGGCTTGCTAAAATCAGCGAGACCATTCCCCCACAAAGTGTTCCGACAAGACGGTAAACGGCTTTAGATCTTACAGCACCGCTCATGGGGTTCATGACCACGCAGCATGTAACAATTGCCCAAGGTGTTTTGGGAAGACCAATATGGGCGGAGATTGTAAACGCCAATATGATTGCTATGTACAGCTTGAATGCAAACAACCACTGCTCAGGTTTGAACATCATTTTTGTGTAGGCTTATCGTCTAGTAAGTATGCTTGGCAGCGTTCCTCTAGTAGGCGCATCACTCGCGTTGTTGTCTCAATATCTTCTTCCGGCACATCTCCCATCAACTTAAAACGCAAATCTTGTAGCGATGCTTCCATTTTGCTAGCGTGTCGTTTTCCTTTCGGCAGTAATTTTATGGCTTTGCTCCTGCGATCATTGGGAACATCACAACGAACGAGCAGTTTGGCTTTTTCTCCTTGATCAAGTATGCGAACCAGAGCTGCGGCATCAATACCGGCCTCGATAGCCAGCGTTTTTTGTTGAACATGGGGCCCAAAACGTGAGGCCAATAAGACGATAATCGCCAAAGATGTGGACATGCCATGATCAAAAGGAATCGTGCTAACGGTCTGCATCCAAACTCTCCGCGAAGGCTGAATAACATTTGTAAGATTAAAGAGAAGCTGATCGAGTGAGGGTGATTTAATCGACATTTTACATATACCAGATGTGAGACATGTCTATATGTTATAAGTCAATAGTTGATCTGTCAACTAATTAGGAATATCGCCTAGTATTTAAAGTGGTTGGGCTTAGCGTGTTGTATGAGGTTTATCAAACAGCATCTCTAAGGTTTTTGTGGTGAAGGTGAGGTGGCTAGCGTTATTTCGGTAGTTATTTTTAGGGTCAACCAGTACGTAACGCTGCTGGGAAAATAAGTATATTGAGATTTCAGCATAACTTCATAAGCATGGCGCTAAATTGTTAAAATAAGACATGCAAAAATAATTTACTACACAGCTTGAATTGTTTGTTTCAAGCGTAGATCTTAACCACCCTGTATTACATGCGCTTGATGATACTGAAGTGTTGCTTGATTGGACGCAAGTTGAACATGTGTTGTCCTCAATCTATGCGTCAGACACCATGCGACCAAGTTACCCATTGTTAACACTGTTCCGGAGCTTACTGCTTGGGGTGTGATATCGCATGTCAGATGTTCAGCTGGCTCAGTGTCTATATCGAGATTTGTTATTTCGACAGCTCTGTCATCTTGAGCTTGGGTTAACCGTTCCCGAAGTATCAATATTAGGGCGGTTTCGCAACAAGCTAGTTGAGCATGATTTATAGGATGAACTCTTGGGTGAGATCAATCGTCAGCTTTAAGTCAAGAATATCATTATGACCGAGGGGCGTATCAATATTATTGATGCGACCCCAATAGAAACCGCTCAACCCGGGTCAGGCAACGGTAAAGATGGGCTCGCAAAGCGAGATCCAGAGGCTGGGTAGTATGCGTGATTGCAAGACCTGACCCTATTTTTGAGGCTGGGTAGTATGCGTGATTGCAAGACCTGACCCTATTTTTCCTATTTTCCTATTTTTCATTCAAACATCGATGGTTTATCCATACCAATACCTTTTGATTATTTTCACAGCTAACGCCAAAAGAACCGGCGGTGAAACCGTCCAGTTGCTTGTCTTGTTAGCACTTTAATCTTGACTATTGAGCGCATCTCTTATCTTGCTTTTTACCAGCGTCCAGTCTTCACTCTGGTCAATATGAATTCGCTTGGCTAGCCTGCGTTTTAAAACCAACTTTGGTATATTTATTGTGTAGCCTTTATAAAGATCATCAATAAGGCGCTTTCCACTTGCTAACTTAATCCATGAATCTCTCCAAAGAGATTCGAGTTCAAGATAACGATTTTCACATTGCGAAACAAAGTCACTTTTCCAGTCGACCTCATCAAAGTCACTAACATATTCCTTTAGATTAATAATTCTTGAGGATAAAATATTAGCTATTTCACTAAAGTCTTTTCCCTCTATCTCTTTGTACCTCATACCTACACTCTCTGGAGATAGCTTCGCATATATTTCTTTTGCGACTACTTCATTCAACTGTCGGAGGGCAATCTCCTTTAATTTATTTTCAAAAGTTCCTCTAGATCCTAGATCATTAACCTCTGATTCAATTAGCTCATCATAAAGTTCTTTTTTACCTACGAGGTAATTCTCAAGGCAGTATCTATCCCACTGAAGAACTTTAACCATCTCTGAACTTGAAAGGCTTGTTGGAATACGGTCATAGTCGAATATGAAGCAGCTCAACTTATCTAAATCACCTCTTTTTTCAGCCTCTTGGAGTGTGGTTATTTCTTTCTCTATTCCTGACCTTCCACCTAGGCTGGTGATTTTGTAGCCCGCAACAAGATCATAAAAGCCATCTTCTAAAATGATTGAGTCATGGTCTCCCTCCACAAAAATATTTCCTTGTGAAAACATGCTTTCTGCTGCAGTTGTGCCTAAGCGGTTTAAAGCGCTAAAAACCTCATGGCTGTCTTTCTCATATATTTTTGTAGCATCATTATGTGATCTAAGGTGATGCACAGTACAATCACTTCTATCAAAAGAACAGCCAAGCATTTCAGAAGAGTGGGTGCAAAGTAGTATTTGGATGTCATTTTTGGCTGCAATTTCATCACTTATAAAAGGTATAATATTCTTGCAAACAGCTGGGTTGAGGTGTAACTCCGGCTCATCCAGTAGCGCAATGCCACCTTCAGCTAAAGTTTGTTGAAGAAGCATAAAAGTCAATATCAGCCCTTTTTCTCCGCTGCTCATGCTGTCGATATCAAAGACTTTATTTGATGAGGTTTCCTTGATAGAAACCTTCAAAGTCCCAACCTTGGTGACGGAGATTCCATGAAGTTCTTTTCCAGGCAGTAATTTCTCAAATACTGTCTTAAAATTTTCTTGCAGCTCGTTTTGGTTGACATCAGATAAAAGAAGTTTGTTAACTATTGTTTGTTTAAGACGCTGGTATTTAGTTGCCGCTTGCCCCATGTGAGACTGAATTTGATTGTTTGCCTCACCAGAACCAATCTGAATATTTGTTTCACCTGTTGGAAATGCTCTATCAGCTGGAAAATAGCTAAACAGAGCTTTGTGAGGGGAGTACCTTCTTTCTAATAGAATTATAATTGTTTGATATAACTGGTTTTCGCCTTGAACATTCCCTGATCTCGGGTCAATCGTAAGATTAATTGGTATCGTCATGGGGGAATTAAGTTTTGATATTTCTTGCTCGACAGCTTGAGAAGTGTTCTCAAGTCGTTTTTTTCCTTCGTCCGAGCTAAGAAATTGAGTTAAGGCCAGCTGTTGATTCTGATCTTCATTGCGACCTAGCTGCCCCCTAAGAATTTCCAAGCTTAATTGTTCTTTAGAGCTATTTAAACGGTCAATTTCTTTTTCGCTTAACTCAATTGAAAGTCCAATTTTTATCGGCAAACTCTGATCCCTAGCCAAGGATGAAAAATCTACGTAGTTGTTAAGCTGTGGATGGGGAGACATGGCCCCTAGAGAAACTAAAACTTGTTGCCCTTCTTGGTAGTATCTTGGCATAAGCAACCCTTTAACAAGTCTTATCGCCTCAAGAATCGTTGTTTTACCAATAGCATTTGGGCCAACAATCACATTTGTGGGTTGATCAAATTCGAAACGTACATCGCTTAGTCCACGCAGGTTTTCAATATTCAACTTTGTTATTTTCATTACTTATAAATTTCCTTGTCAATTATCATTGTGGTGCTAATAGTACGTTTTATGGGATTCCATCCCACAAAACAGTATTATCGGGAATCCCGATAGTTTTATTTGAGTGACTTTAATAAAGGCATTTAACGTCTTGTAATATTTATACATTATTGCCATTACATTGGTCTCTTGATTTTAAATAGTGGGATTAAATTCCACATATCAATAAGCTTTTTTACCCAGCTAACTTCTTGTATTTAAGCCTTCTAGGCTGATCGGCCTCAGCACCTAATCTGCGTTTTAAATCGGCTTCGTATTCTTCATAATTACCTTCAAACCAGACTACATTACTATCGCCTTCAAAGGCGAGCATATGGGTAGCTATACGATCTAAGAACCAACGATCATGCGAGATGACCACGGCGCAACCAGGGAAGCTGAGTAGAGCTTCTTCTAGTGCGCGGAGGGTTTCAATATCTAAATCATTGGTTGGTTCATCGAGCAGCAGTACGTTGCCGCCTTCTTTCAGCACTTTGGCTAAATGTACGCGGTTACGTTCACCACCGGACAGGTCACCCATGCGTTTTTGCTGGTCTGAGCCTTTAAAGTTAAAGCGGCCAACGTAGGCGCGTGATGGGGTTTCGTAGGTGCCCACGGTTATTACGTCGTTACCTTCTGAAATTTCCTCGAATACGGTTTTGTTATCGTCTAAATTATCGCGCGACTGATCTACATAGGCGAGCTTTACGGTTTCGCCTATTTTAATATCGCCGCTGGTGGGTTCTTCAAGGTCGCCCATCATTTTAAATAGGGTGGATTTACCTGCACCGTTGGCACCTATAATGCCGACGATGCCGCCTTGTGGCAGGTTGAAGTTTAAGTTGTCGAACAATACACGGTCGCCAAAAGCTTTGCTGATGTTAACGGCTTCTATCACCGAGTCACCTAGGCGTGGGCCGGGTGGTATGTATATTTCTTGTGTTTCGCTGCGTTTTTGGAAGTCTTTGGATTGCAAGTCATCAAAGCGTGCCATACGCGCTTTGCTTTTGGCATGGCGACCTTTGGTGTTTGAACGTACCCATTCGAGTTCTTTTTTAATGGAACGTTTTTGCGAGGCTTCGGCTTTTTGCTCTTGCTCTAGCCGTGCATCTTTTTGTTCTAACCATGATGAGTAATTGCCTTCCCAAGGAATGCCGCGTCCACGGTCAAGTTCCAAAATCCAACCGGCAACGTTATCTAAAAAGTAACGGTCATGGGTAACGGCAACAACGGTGCCGGTAAAGTCGTGTAGGAAGCGTTCTAACCATGCAACGGATTCAGCATCCAAGTGGTTGGTCGGTTCATCAAGCAGCAACATATCGGGTTTTGATAGCAGTAATTTGCACAGCGCAACGCGGCGTTTTTCACCCCCCGATAGTTTGCTCACATCGGCATCCCATGGTGGCAGGCGTAGGGCATCTGCGGCAATTTCCATAGTACGATCGGTATCGTGGCCATCGCCAGCTTGTAGGATGTTTTCTAACTCGGCCTGTTTTTTTGCCAGTGCGTCAAAGTCAGCATCGGGCTCGGCATAAGCGGCGTATACTGCGTCTAATTCAGCTTGAGCATTGGTGAAATCTCCTAGTGCTTCTTCAATATTGCCGCGAACGTCTTTGCTTTCATCTAACTGGGGTTCTTGTGCTAAGTAGCCAATTTTAATGCCTGGCTGAGGGCGTGCTTCGCCATCTATTTCAGTGTCTAACCCGGCCATAATTTTAAGCAGGGTGGATTTACCTGAACCGTTTAAACCTAAAACACCAATTTTGGCGCCGGGGTAAAACGATAAATAAATATCAGAAAGAATTTTACGTTTAGGCGGTACGACCTTGCTAACGCCGTTCATGGTGAAGATATATTGAGCCATTTGTGATCCGTTTATTGTTTAAATAAGACTTGTTCTAGAGCAGTATAAATTGTTGAACATGCGTCAATTGTTTGTGGCACTGCCCGTTTAGTGACGAGTTGACACTTATTATTCATTGGAGGATATTTTATACAATGATTGAAGCGTGTTATAGGCGTAAATATCAGTTTAAGCAGTGATATAGGTGGTTTTGTCACATAAATTAAATAAATACGTATTACAATTAGGCTATATTGCATCGCACCAAATACCGCAAAGGAAGGAATATGACTGAAAATAAAATGTCGAACTTTATAGCTCCCCAATCAATCGTTGTTATCGGGGCCAGTTCACGTGACGGCTCACTCGGTAAGATCATTGTGCAAAACTTATTGTCTGGCGGTATGGCGAAAGAAAGTGTCAGTATTGTTAACCCTAAGTATAAACGTGTTCTTGATCTTCCTTGTTGTGCCTCGGTTGCTGAGCTTGAATCTGCTCCGGATTTGGCCGTTATTGTTTCCCCACCTCAAACTGTGCCGGGGTTAATTGCTGAACTAGGCGAAAAAGGGACAAGAAGTGTTGTTGTTATTACTGCTGGGTTTTCTGAAGGCAATGGCACGGATGGGAAAGACCTTGAGGCGCAAATGTTGAAACAAGCGCGTCAATATAATGTAAGAATTATAGGGCCTAATTGTTTAGGGGTTATTTCACCGACCAACAAATTAAATGCGAGTTTTAGCCATTTGATGCCTAAAAAAGGAAAGATCGGGGTTATTTCTCAGTCAGGTGCGATGTTAACCTCGATCATTGATTGGGCGTGCGGTCGCGGTATCGGTTTTTCTCATTTAGTGTCATTGGGGGATATGGCTGATATTACATTTGGAGAGGTCTTAGATACGATGTCAATGGATCCGGAAACGGAAGCTATTGTCATTTACATGGAATCTGTTCAGCATGCGCGACGCTTTATTTCAGCCGCAAGATCCGCCTCTAGGACGAAGCCGATTGTTGTACTGAAAGTAGGTCGCTCAGATGCTGGCAGTAAGGCCGTAGCGTCGCATACCGGTGCAATGGCTGGTTCTGACGATGTGTATCAAGCTGTTTTTGATCGTTCAGGCCTACTTAGGGTCAATGGAATGAGTGAGCTTTTTTATGCCGCAGCCTCGCTGACATCAGTTAAACCACTGGATAAGAGTAGCTTAGCCATTTTAACCAATGGTGGTGGTATGGGTGTGCTGGCAACAGACGCATTGGTTCAATCAGGTGGGGTATTAGCGCAGCTGTCAGATGCCACCATACAAAAGCTTGATAAGGTGCTGCCGAAAACATGGTCACGTGCAAATCCTATCGATATTATTGGTGATGCTGGACCTGACCGTTATGCTGCAGCATTAGAAGTTCTTCAAAAGGATGAAAACATTGGTGCGATATTGGTCTTGAATTGCCCTACGGCTGTTTCATCAAGCATTGATATAGCGAAGGTTGTGGCTGATATTGCTGCAACAGGTAAAAAGTGTTTGCTCACCAGTTGGGTAGGTAATGCAACCGCCGAAGAAAGTCGGTCTTTGTTTGCTGAGCGAGGTATTGCGAGTTATGCAACGCCTGAGGCAGCGGTTAATTCATTTATGTACTTAGTGCGTTACCTACGTAACCAGAAAATTTTGATGGAGACACCGCCTGCATTGGCTGAAGATTTGGTGTTTGACGTTGAGGCAGCGAGTTCTATTATTAACAAGGCGGTAACAGAAAAGCGCGAATGGCTAAATGAAATGGAAGCAAAACAAGTGTTGGCAGCCTATGGTATTCCGACTGTAACAACACGCCTGGCTAAGACAGCCGAAGAGGCTATCGCGTTTGCAAAAGAACTTGGTTACCCAGTAGCGGTGAAAATATGTTCTCCCGATATTCTTCACAAGTCGGATGTTCAAGGGGTCGCACTGAATTTGGCGAGTGAAGCAGCGGTAAAACAAGCTGTGTTGGATATTCAAAATACTGTTCAAAATCGCCGACCAGATGCGCAGATAGAAGGGTTTTTTGTTCAAAACATGGCCGATTGTAAAGAGGCGCATGAGGTGATTTTAGGCGTTTTAAATGACCCAACGTTTGGTCCGGTTTTAATGTTTGGTCAGGGAGGTACAGCGGTTGAAGTGTATAACGATAAAGCGTTAGCCTTGCCTCCTTTGAACCTTAAGTTAGCAAAAGACATGGTGGCGAGGACGAGAATTTATCATTTGCTAAAAGGTTATCGTGACCGAGAAGCTGTTGATATGGATGCGCTTTTGCTAACACTGATTAGACTCTCTCAATTGGTTGTGGATGTTGATCGCTTAGTTGAGTTGGATGTTAATCCACTGCTGGTTAATAGTCAGGGCGTTCTTGCGCTCGATGCACGTATACGTATTTCTATAAAAAGTGAGGTGAAGGCGAACAGGTTGGCTATACACCCCTACCCACATGATCTTGAAGAGGAAATAACACTTGCTTCCGGTAAAACCTATGAGATGAGGCCCGTGAGGCCAGAGGATGAGCCAGCGCTGATAGAAAACTTTGAGCAATTAACCAAAGAAGAGATCTGGTTTAGATTTTTTCACGCAGTTAAAATGATGAGCCACCCGATGGCGGCACGTTTTTCGCAAATTGATTATGATCGTGAAATGGCGTTGGTTGTAACGGATCCACGAGTGCAGAAAAACTGGAAGCTGTATGCCGTGGTACGTTTAATATTGGAGCCATTTGAACCACGTGCGGAGTTTTCTTTAATCGTTAATCATGTCGTTGGACGGCAAGGTTTGGGTACCTTATTGTTAAAGAAAATTATTCATTACGCCGCCTCCAAGGGTCTTAAAGAAGTATACGGATCAGTGCTGGCAGAAAATAAGGTCATGCTCGATTTATGTAAAAGGGCCGGCTTTACGATGCTGACTCAGCATGATGACCCCGGCATTGTGACGGTGAAGTTGTTATTAAGTCGCGAAACGTCTAGTCGTTGATTTAATTTAGTTCCATTAAAGAGCGGATGTGCTGTTCGGCACTACGGCCGAGTGCTTTGAGCGCGTAACCGCCTTCAAGTACAGAAACAATGCGATGGTGCGAGTAGCATCGTGCAATCGTCATCATTTCTTGCGTTATCCATGCAAAGTCTTGATCTTGAAAGCATAGGGTTGCGATGTCATCTTCCCAATGTGCATCAAAACCGGCAGATATAAAAATAAACTACGGTTTAAAGGCATGTAAGGCAGGCAGCCAATGTTGTTGAACCTGAGCGCAGAAAATCTGCCCCTGTTGAGCCTGACTTTAATGGCGTGTTAATGAGCTTATTGGGGTGCTCGGGCGATTAGAAAATGGAAAGAGAGGGTGTTCGTAGCTTGAACAAAATAGCACTCGATTATCCGCTTCAAAAGTATCCTGTGTGCCATTGCCTTGGTGGACATCAAAATCAACAATGGCAACTCGGTCTAGAGTGTGTTTTTCAAGAGCGTGTGCAGCAGCAATAGCAATATTGTTGAAAAAACAAAAGCCCATTGATCTGGATCTTTCCGCATGGTGTCCTGGTGGTTGAATAGCACAAAAAGCATTTTCTATCTGTTTGTCCATGATAAGGTCAACAGCAGTGGTGCCGGCACCTGCAGATTTTAGCGCGGCGTTTAGGCTATGTTCGTTCATAAAAGTATCTGGGTCGGTCTGAAACAGTGATTGTCCACGGTGGGGCGCGTTAGCAAAAATGTAATCAATGTGTTGTTGACTATGAGCCCGCAATAAAGCAGTTTGCTCGACGTTTGGAGCTTCTATGTGTTCTAAAAGGTCCCAAAGCTGTTTGTGTTTTAATTGATCTTGAATAGCATCTAGGCGGTGTGACCTTTCTGGGTGCCCCTCGCCCATGTCGTGTTTAATTAAATCTGCATGCGTGATGTAGGCCGTTCTCATGTCAATTCTGTCCAGTGTTTTGCAATATCCTTAATATACCTCAAAGCGTTTGTGTAGGTATTGAACGGGTTTTGTAAGTCAAGCGGTGTTAATTTTTTAGGTTCTTGTGTGTTTTTGGCTAAAAATAGCCTTGTAACCACAATATGATGTAGAATTCGCTTTTTTTATTTAATTAACGACGTTGGAAACGGCACGAGGAAACTAAATGTACAACAAGCGCATGACTATTGAAGGATTTGATGACGAACTTTGGACGTCTATTCAACAAGAAGAGCAACGCCAAGAAGATCATATTGAACTGATTGCATCTGAAAACTATGCCAGTCCTCGTGTGATGCAGGCGCAAGGTTCAATGCTAACCAATAAATATGCAGAAGGCTATCCAGGCAAACGCTACTATGGCGGTTGTGAATATGTGGACATTGCTGAACAGTTAGCGATTGACCGTGTTAAGGAATTGTTCGGTGCAGATTATGCCAACGTACAACCACATGCAGGTTCACAAGCGAATGCGGCGGTTTATTTCGCGTTATTACAAGCAGGCGATACCATTTTAGGTATGAGCTTGGCACATGGTGGTCATTTAACGCACGGCGCTAAAGTAAACTTTTCGGGCAAAATTTTTAATGCTGTTCAATACGGTTTGAACGAAGCAACGGGCGAAGTGGATTATGAAGAAATTCAAGCGCTTGCGAATGAGCACAAACCTAAAATGATTGTCGCCGGTTTTTCTGCATACTCTCGTGTGATGGACTGGCAAAAATTCCGTGATATTGCGGATTCTGTTGGCGCATACCTATTTGTAGATATGGCACATGTTGCCGGTTTAGTGGCGGCGGGTGAATACCCAAGCCCAGTTGCTATTGCTGATGTCACCACATCAACTACACATAAAACATTACGTGGCCCACGTGGTGGTTTAATTTTGGCCAAATCCAACCCTGAGATTGAGAAAAAATTAAACTCAATGGTGTTTCCAGGTACTCAAGGCGGCCCACTCATGCATGTCATCGCAGCGAAAGCGGTGGCGTTTAAAGAGGCGTTATCACCTGAGTTCACTACCTATCAAAAACAAGTAAAAGTAAACGCAAGCGCAATGGCTAACACGTTTATTGCACGAGGTTACAATATTGTGTCTGGCGGTACAGACAATCATTTGTTCTTGGTTGATTTAATCGACAAAGGTTTAACCGGTAAAGCAGCTGAAGCAGCATTAGAAGTGGCGAACATCACCACTAATAAAAACTCTGTGCCGAATGACCCTCAATCACCGTTTGTGACCAGTGGTATTCGTTTAGGTGCGCCGGCAATTACAACACGCGGCTTTAACGAGCAAGATAGCAAAGACCTTGCCGGTTGGATGTGTGACATTCTGGATGATATTGAAAACGAAAGCGTTCAACAAGCTGTTAAAGAAAAAGTATTGGCCATTTGTTTACGTTTACCTGTTTACGCAGATTAAGGTTTAAGCCATATGCAATGCCCCTTTTGTAATGACAACGATACACGTGTTATTGACTCGCGCTTGGCGGGTGAAGGGGATAGTGTGCGTCGCCGCCGCGAGTGCCAAGCCTGTAAAGAGCGATTCACCACCTTTGAAACAGCAGAGCTTAATTTGCCAAGAGTGGTTAAAAGTGATGGTGTTCGAGAGCCTTTTTGGGAAGAAAAACTCAGTGCAGGGGTGTTGCGTGCGTTAGAAAAACGTCCGGTTAATAGCGAAGATATTGATGCAGCCTTGAGCCGTATCAAAAAGCGCCTGCTGTCATTGGGTGAGCGCGAGATACCTTCTTTGAAAATTGGTGAGTTAGTAATGGAGGAGCTGAGTAATTTAGATCATGTGGCTTATGTCCGTTTCGCGTCTGTGTATAAAAGCTTTGAAGATGTTAATGCGTTTAGAGAAGTGATTGATGCGCTTGAAAAAGAAGATAAAGTTGAACCGATTGCCTTGTCTGCCGTTGGTAAGAAATAGTCTCCCAATATGACGTTTACGTCTGATGATCAACGTTGTATGCACCGTGCGCTAGAATTGGCCGCACAAGGTCGATATAGCGCTAAACCAAACCCATGTGTCGGCTGCGTCATTGTTTATAAGGGCGAGATAATTGGTGAAGGCTGGCATAAAAAAGCGGGTGAACCACATGCTGAAGTTCATGCGCTACAACAAGCAGGTGCCAGCGCTAATGGTGCAACGGCTTATGTGACCTTAGAGCCGTGCAGTCATCAAGGCAGAACGCCACCATGTGCTGATGCTTTGATAAAGGCCGGTGTGTTACGTGTGGTGATCGCTATGCAAGACCCTAACCCTTTGGTGGCAGGTAAGGGCATAGCGAAATTACGTGATGCAGGAATTGATGTTTCTGTTGGTTTGTTAGAAGAACAAGCAAGGGCGTTGAATAAGGCTTTTTGCCATAAAATGACGGCAGCTAAGCCTTATATTATTAGTAAAGTGGCTATGAGCCTGGATGGTAAAACAGCAATGGCATCGGGCGAAAGCCAATGGATAACAGGTTCTGCTGCACGCAAAGATGTTCACCGCTTACGCGCTGAAAGTGACGTTGTGTTAACAGGTGTAGGAACGATTCTGGCCGATGACCCTCAGTTAACCGCTAGAGATGGTCTGGCTGATTTTTTGGTACAACAGCCTCGTATCGTTGTATTAGATTCGCAGTTAAAAACCCCGCTAAATGCGCGTTTTTTCAATTCAAATGCCCATGCCACCATTTTAACTTGTAGCGATAATGAAGAGGCTATGCTGGCTTTGCGGCAGATGGGCTGTCATGTGGAAGTGATTGCTGCCGATAGCAAGGGTCAAGTAGATTTGGGTGCCGTGTATGAATGGCTTATACCGCAAACTATAAACAGTGTGATGGTTGAAGCGGGTGCTTTGTTAAATGGTGCGTGCTTACAAGCAGGTATTGTAGATGAGTTGATTATTTACATGGCACCGAGTGCATTAGGGGCAGACGCCCGAGGCGCATTTTCAATGCCGCAAGTATCTAAACTATCGGAAAGAGTTCAGTTGAATTACGTAGGCATGGAAGTTTTAGACGATGATATTAAATTGACCTATAAGGTAAAAAGAGAGAGCTAAATGTTTACTGGAATTATCGAGGCGTTGGGTGAAATTAAACGGATTGAGCAGCAACAAGGTGATGTTCGTTTAACCGTTGCAACGGCCAACTTAGATTTAAGTGATGCGCAACTTGGCGACAGTATTGCCGTTAACGGGGTGTGTTTAACAGCCATTGAATTAACAAAAGGGCAGTTTGTCGCAGATGTTTCAAATGAAACATTGTCTGCCACCACAATGGGTCATGTGAAAGCAGGGACAGTGGTTAATTTAGAATGTGCCTTACAAGCGCAAACGCGACTAGGTGGGCATATGGTGAGTGGTCATGTCGATGGCGTTGGGCAAGTGATTGAGCGTAAAAACGATGCGCGTTCAATTCGTTTTAGTTTTAGTATGCCTAAACAATTAGCGCGTTATGTTGCGCAAAAAGGTTCAATTTGCATCGATGGTATAAGCTTAACGGTAAATA
>Ga0209345_10000486_pt1 | contig 50716 bp, 41 predicted proteins | sample Cruoilmetagenom7_FD_187294 | JGI IMG/M metagenome (GOLD analysis project Ga0209345, IMG submission 187294) | Oil polluted marine microbial communities from Coal Oil Point, Santa Barbara, California, USA - Sample 7 (SPAdes) (version 2) | ecosystem: Environmental > Aquatic > Marine > Oil seeps ... | reverse complement strand
AAGTTCATAAGTATATAATTAAAGTTAGTATTCATTCTAGTAGCTTTCTTTACTATTCTAGAAATAATAAAAAAGCATTTTACCTAATAGTTTCTACTATTAGGAGCTATATATTAACTGGGGAGAAATTAATAATATAAAATTATAACTTAAAAATAAATTCCTAAGTAATAAGTGTAGTTATTTTTGACTTAGTTGTCGTAATTCAGGAATTACGGGTTCTAGTCCCCCTATTGCAAATTACTTTTTCAAACACTAAATTCATATCTTAGCCAAATGATATTAGTCACAGGAGGTACAGGTTTACTAGGCTCACACTTGTTGTATTTTCTTCTGAAAGAAGGGAATGAAGTGAGAGCCATTCATAGAAAATCAAGCAACTTTAATAGAGTTAAAAAAGTATTTTCTTATTATAATGTGGATGCTGAAGCCTATTTCAATAAAATTGATTGGGTTGAAGCAGATATTACAGATTTACCTTCTTTAGAGCCCGCTTTTCAAGACATTACCCATGTATATCATACGGCAGCTTTTATAAGTTTTAATCCGAAAGATTTTTCAAAGCTTTTAAAAACGAATGTTGAAGGTACTGCCAACGTTGTTAATTTATGTTTAGTAAATCAAATTAAAAAACTCTGTCATGTAAGTTCGATAGCAACCTTAGGTGCTGCTAAAAATGGAGCTTTAATTAACGAAGAAAATGAATACAATCCCGAAGATGACAATAGTGTCTATGCAATCACCAAACAAGGTGCAGACATGGAAGTGTGGAGAGCTACTCAGGAAGGTTTAGATGCCATTATAGTTAAACCCGGAGTAGTTTTAGGTTCTGGACATTGGAGTTCGTCTAGTAGCAGTATTTTTAATAATGTATTTAATGGAATTCCTTATTATACTTCTGGCGGAGTTGGTGTTGTAGATATTCAAGATGTAGTTAAGGCGATAATGAATTTAATGAATTGCAATATTACCAACGACCATTTTATATTGGTGGGTGAAAATTTGACTTATAAGGATATGCTTACTCAAATTGCTTCGAATTTTCAGAAAAAAGGACCTTCAAAAAGAATTGCAAAATGGGTGCTGTTATTGTATTGTAATTTCGATTGGCTTTTGCATACTCTTTTTAATAAAAAAAGAAAAATTATAAAAGGAATGGTTCCTTCATTATATACAACTACGTCATATTCTTCAGAAAAAATTAAATCGAAAATTGATTTTTCTTTTACCCCTATTAATGAAACTTTAGAGCGAGTTTGTAAAAATTATTTACAAAAAACTAATCGCTAACAACAGGCTCAACAAGCGTAGAGTTAACTTTTATAATTTGTAAATTCAGTGAGTCATTAGGGTACAACGAATCACATAACGCTTCTTCAAGTTCAATTTCTTTAGCAAGTTTTAAGCTATCTGCTCTTTTTTGAAATATTTTTAAACGGATTTCAACCCGTGCAAAAATCTCTTCAAAATTAGATAAATCTGAAGAATAATACGCATTACTTCTTGCAAATTGAATGCTGTCAACACTATACTTTTTATACAATATAGAATCTAATTTAACACCATTTTCTACTAGCAGTTTATTATTTACATTCTTTGCTGCGTTATTGATATATGCATCGGCATAGATTTTAACAATTATATCTTCAGCAATAAGATTATCTGGGCGTTCTGGCATTTTAACATCCTGACAACTATTGAAAAAAATCAATACTAATGGTAATAAAAGCCAACGATTTTTAGAAGAGATAAATATGTTTTTTTGCAATCTCATTATGATCTATTAAACGTTAATCGCTCTGGAATACTTCTGTTTGGAAATTTAAAATTTTGATAGGTTAATACTCCATTTACAAAAGTATGAGTTATCCTCGACTTAAATGTTGTTCCTTCAAAAGGTGACCAACCACATTTATATAAAATATTATCTTTTTTAACGGTCCAAGGCGAATTTAAATTGACTAAAACTAAATCTGCTTTATACCCTTTTCTAATATATCCACGATCTTTTATTTGGAATAAAATAGCAGGATTATGAGCCGTTTTTTCTACAATTTTCTCTAAGGAAATTCTACCTCTATGGTGCATTTCTAATAAAGCTACTAAGGCATGTTGTACTAAAGGTCCTCCTGAAGGAGCTTTTGTATAAACATTCGATTTTTCCTCTAAGGTGTGAGGCGCGTGATCTGTAGCAATTACATCAATTCTATCACTCAATAACGCTTTCCATAAACCTTCTCTGTCTTTTTCGGTTTTAACAGCAGGGTTCCATTTAATTTTTGTTCCCTTTGTAGCGTAATCTTCCTCTGTAAACCATAGATGATGCACACAAACTTCGGAAGTTATTTTCTTTTCTGCTAGAGGTTTTCTTTTTGAAAAAAGACTCGTTTCTTTAGCAGTAGACACATGAAAAATATGCAACCTAGCTCCTGTTTTCTTTGCTAATTCTATAGCTTTTGAAGAAGACAAATAACAAGCTTCTTCACTTCGTATTTTTGGATGTAATTCAACTGGAATATCTTCGCCATATTCATTTAAATACGTTTCAAGATTTTTTTGAATGGTAGCTTCATCTTCACAGTGAACAGAGATAAGAAGGTTTGTTTTTCTGAAAATTTCTTCTAATACTTTTGGATCATCTACCAACATATTCCCTGTGGAAGAACCTAAAAAAAGTTTAAGTCCGGCAACTTTTTGTTCATCAACTTTTAATATCTCCTCTAAGTTATCATTTGTTCCTCCAAACATAAATGAATAATTAGCCCAAGAAGTATTCTTCGCTATTTCAAATTTTTCCTCTAACAAATCTATCGTTGTTGCTTGAGGAACAGTGTTTGGCATTTCAATAAAAGAAGTGATTCCACCTGCCACAGCAGCTTTAGATTCAGTTTCTATATTGGCTTTATGCGTAAGTCCTGGTTCTCTAAAATGTACTTGATCATCTATCATACCTGGCAGTAAAAAACTACCATCAGCTTCGACTACTTTTGTTTCAGCGAATTTTACACTAATACTTTCTGCTACATCTACAATGCAATCATTTTGTATAAGGACATCACCATTAAAAATTTTCCCTTCGTTTACTATGCTTGCGTTCTTAATTAATGTGGTATTCATTTATTTTTAAACTAATCGTTTATATATTAAAAGGTTTTTCAGAATTACCTTTTTTTAAATTTCATATTTTGTGAAAAGACTTTTAAACTTCATCGTCATCACTCCAAATATTGCTTCGGAAATAATTCCTCCACTCATTTTTGATTCTCCTTTAGTTCTATCTGTAAAAATTACAGGAACTTCAATAATTTTAAATTTACTTAGATAGGCTTTAAATTTCATTTCAATTTGAAATGCATAGCCTACAAAATGAATTTTTTCTAAGTCTATTTTTTCTAAAACAGCCCGTTTATAGCAAATAAAACCAGCGGTAGTATCACAAATCTTCATTCCTGTTATAAACCGAACATATTTAGAAGCTACCCATGATAATAGCACTCTAGACATAGGCCAATTTACAACATTAACACCTGTTTTATAACGAGAACCAATTGCTACATCAAACCCTTGATTATTGCAGGCTTCATATAACTTTATAAGATCTTGTGGATCATGCGAAAAATCTGCATCCATTTCAAAGATATACTCATAGTCTCTTTTTAAAGCCCATTTAAATCCGTGAATATATGCGGTTCCAAGTCCTAATTTTCCTTTTCTTTCTTCTAAAAAAATTTGATTTGAAAACTCTTTCATAAGAGTTTTAATAATATTTGCTGTCCCGTCGGGTGAATTATCATCAACTACCAAAATATCGAACGAATGATCTTGTGATAATATTGAACGAATTATACGTTCTATATTTTCACATTCATTGTAAGTTGGTATTACGACTAAGGCCTTAGACATGCACTAAATTTATAGGCAAATGTACCTTTTTTCGGTTAAATAAATGTGAATGAAATTGTAAATGAAGCGTTCTTCTCAAAATTAAAATTACAGTACCTTTATAGCCTGTAAATAAACTTTGGAATTCATAGAAAGACATATCGAATCGTTAGACTGGGTTACTATACTATTAGTGGGTTGTTTAATCGCTACAGCAATAGCTAAGCAGTTGTACCCAAAACGTTTTGAGGAGTTTATAATACTTCCATTAACTAATAAATATTTTTTAATTCAAGGTAAAAATGATGACTTAATACACCCTTTTAACCTACTTCTTTTTATATCGCAAATTGGTGTAGTTTCATTATTTATACATTTATTTTTTAAAAGTAAAGCAAATGACAACCCCTGGTTATTTGTACAAATTTTAACTGGTTATACTGCCTTTATCCTTATAAAAGTGAGTGTCGAAAAAATTATTAGCGTTATTTTTTCGATTGAAGGAATTATAAATCAATATATTTATTTGAAATTGAGTTATAAAAATTTCCTTGCTCTAGTCTTATTTTTGGGTAATGTTTTGTTTTATTATTTAATAGAACCAAGTAAAAAGATGCTAATTATCTTTGCCCTTAGCATCATCTTTTTAAATATTATTTCATTAATAAATAGTTACAAAACGTACAAAAAGAATATTTTAAACAATTTTTTTTATTTTATTTTGTACCTTTGCGCTCTTGAAATTTCACCTTTTATTATACTATATATAACACTGGTGTAGATATTATACTAGTAACTAAACTTTGTGAATTATGAAAGTGAAAACTATATTAGTTTCTCAGCCCGAGCCTAAAGTAGAGAATTCTCCTTATTTCGATCTAATTGAAAAACAAAAGGTAAAGATAGACTTTATCCCTTTTATTCATGTTGAAGGGGTGACAGGGAAAGATGTTCGTTCACAAAAAGTAGATTTATCTAACTATACTGCAATAATCCTGACCAGTAGAAATGCTGTTGATCATTACTTTAGAATTGCTGAAGAGTTACGATTTAAAGTACCGGATTCAATGAAGTATTTTTGCCAAAGTGAAGCTGTAGCTTACTATCTGCAAAAATATGTTGTGTATAGAAAAAGAAAAATTTATGTAGGTAAAAGAACATTTACAGAACTTTCTCCGCTTATTAAGAAATATAAAGCTGAAAAGTTTTTACTTCCTTCTTCAGATAAATTAAAGCCTGCTGTACCTAACTTATTAAATGAGTTAAAAATAGATTGGAAACAAGCAACTTTCTACAAAACAGTAGTGAGTGATCTTTCAGACTTAAGAAATGTTTACTATGATATCTTAGTGTTTTTTAGTCCGAGTGGAATAAAATCATTATTTGAAAATTTTCCAGAATTCGAACAAAATGATACTCGAATTGCGGTATTTGGTAATACAACTGTAAAAGCTGCTACCGAAAAAGGTTTAAGAATAGATATTAAGGCACCAACGCCTGAAACACCTTCAATGACAATGGCTTTAGAAAAGTATATTGTTGAAATGAATAAAAGAAAATAATTACACTTTATATATAAATAAAAAAGGCGCTAAAATTAGCGCCTTTTTTGTGTTTAAATTTTAAATATCTAACAAGGTGCACCTGCTAAAATTTCTTCATTTGCATATTCTTCAAATTTCTCGAAATTCTTTTTAAATGAAGCAGATAACTCATTCGCTTTAGCATCATATCCTTCTTTATCTTCCCAAGTTTCTTTAGGATTTAATACTTCCGAAGGAACATTTGCACAAGATTGAGGTATGTTCAATCCAAATATTGGATGTTTTTTAAAGTCCACGTTATCTAAATCACCTTCTAGTGCAGCTGTAATCATTGCTCTAGTATATTTTAGTTTCATACGTTTTCCAACGCTATAAGAACCACCAGTCCAACCTGTATTAATTAACCAAACATTAACTCCAGCATCCTGCATTTTTTTACTTAGCATCTCTGCATATTTTGTAGGATGTAATGGCATAAATGGCGCTCCAAAACAAGCAGAAAAACTTGGTAATGGCTCATCAATTCCAGCTTCTGTACCTGCAACTTTAGCAGTATATCCACTAATAAAGTGATATGCTGCTTGACCTGGTGTTAATTTTGAAATTGGAGGCAATACTCCAAAAGCATCAGCTGTTAAAAAGAATATATTTTTTGGATTTCTACCAATAGAAGGTTCTTGAATATTATCGATATGATAAATTGGGTAACTTACACGAGTATTTTGTGTAATAGAAGTATTTTCAAAATCTACTTCCCCTTTTTCATTCATGATCACATTTTCAAGAATAGCTCCAGGCTTAATTGCATGATAAATATCTGGTTCATTTTCTTCAGAAAGGTCTATTACTTTAGCGTAACATCCTCCTTCAAAATTAAATACCGTATTTTCAGCAGTCCAACCATGTTCATCATCTCCTATTAGTTTTCTATCTGGATCTGCAGATAAGGTTGTTTTACCGGTTCCTGATAATCCGAAGAAAATAGCAGTATCACCGTCTTCACCAACATTGGCAGAGCAATGCATAGGTAAAGTGTTTTTATCTACTGGTAATATGAAATTTAAAGCTGAAAAAATCCCTTTTTTAATTTCACCAGTATAACCAGTTCCACCTATTAAGGCAATTTTCTTAGTGAAATTTAATATCGCGAAATTATGTTGTCTTGTTCCGTCTTCATCTGCAACAGCCATAAATCCAGGAGCATTTACAACTAACCAATCAGGATTAAACCCTTCAAGTTCTTCTTCCGTTGGACGTAAAAACATATTATAAGCAAACATGTTTGACCAAGGATATTCGTTGATAACTCTAATATTTAATTTATAATTATCATCCGCACAAACATAGCTGTCTCGAACATATAATTCTTTTTCAGAAAGATATTGAGTTACTTTATCATAAAGTGCATCAAATTTATCAGCTGAAAAAGGAATATTTATATCTCCCCACCATATTTTATCTTCAGTAATTTCATCTTTAACAATAAAACGGTCCATAGGTGATCTACCAGTAAATTCGCCTGTATTAACAGCAAGTGCACCTGTACTAGCTTCTTTACCTTGTCCTTTTAGTATTGTTTCGTAGTGAAGTTCTTTCGAAGAAAGTTGATAATTAATTGTAGCATTTTGGATTCCATATTTTGACAACGAAATCATTTTAGTAGTTTGGTTTTTGTCGACCATAACTTTTATTAATTGTTAAGGGTTACAAAAATAATAAATCTAAAATAGATAGACGATTTAATAGTATAGAAATGTAATCATTTAATTTTAAAAATTCCATAAGCCAAATAGAACCAGCCTATTATAAAGGAAAGTCCTCCTAATGGAGTCAAAAACGTAATAGATTTTGCATTGAAGGAAAGAATTTCATTTAATGACAGTAAATATATAGATCCAGAGAAAAGTAAGATACCAATGATAAAGAAAACAAAGGTTGTTTTTTTAATTTTTTCTGAAATAATTGGTGTTAATCCAATGACTAAAAGTACAATAACATGATACATTTGATAACGCACTCCTGTTTCAAATGATTTTAAGGCATTCGCATCGACTAATTCTTTTAAGCCATGTGCTCCAAATGCTCCAATAGCAATAGTTAACGCGCCTAAAAGTGCAACTGTAACTACAATTTTTTTATCATTTTTTTTCATAAGAAACGTTTACATTTTAGTACTTTCGTTACATTAAAATTTAATTCCAAATTTACGAAAATAAACGAATGAGAAATATATTAATTATAGGTGCAGGACGATCAGCTACAAGTTTAATCAAGTATTTATTAGATAAATCTCAATCTGAAAATTTATTTATAACTATTGGTGATATCTCATTGAATTCAGCTCAGAAGTTTACTGAAGGGCACCCAAATGCAAAAGGTATATTATTAGATGTATTCAATGACAAACAAAGAGTTGAAGCGGTTCAAAATAGCAATTTAGTGATCTCTATGCTACCTGCTCGTTATCATATGGAAGTCGCTAAAGATTGCCTTAAATATGGTAAACATTTAGTAACTGCATCATACGTTAGTAAAGAAATGCAAAGTCTAAATGCAAAAGCTAAAGCTAAAGAGCTAGTCTTTATGAATGAAATTGGATTAGATCCAGGTATCGATCATATGAGTGCTATGCAAGTAATTGATCGTATTACAGATAAGGGTGGAAAAATGCTTTTGTTTGAATCGTTTACTGGGGGATTAATTGCTCCTGAAAGTGACACCAATCTTTGGAACTATAAATTTACATGGAACCCAAGAAACGTTGTTTTAGCTGGACAAGGTGGCGCTGCAGAATTTATTCAAGAAGGCAGAAACAAATACATCCCTTACCATCGTTTATTTAGAAGAACTGAAATTATTCATATTGATGGATATGGTAAATTTGAAGTATATGCCAACAGAAATTCTTTAAAATACCGTTCGGTATATAATTTAAAAGACATTCTAACTTTATATAGAGGAACTATTCGTAGAGTTGGATTTAGTAAAGCATGGAATTTCTTTGTACAATTAGGAATGACAGACGATAGCTATAATATACCTAATTCTGAAAACCTAACTTACAGAGAATACCTTAATTTATTTTTACCTTATTCTCCTACTGATTCAGTTGAATTAAAACTTCGTCATAATTTAAAAATTGATCAAGACGATCTTTTATGGGAGAAATTATTAGAACTTGATATTTTCAATGGGGAAAAATTAATTGGGCTTAAAAATGCTACTCCTGCACAAGCACTTCAACAAATCCTAATGGAAAAATGGACTTTAGAAGAAGAGGACAAAGACATGATTGTTATGTATCATAAGTTTGGATATGAATTAGAAGGTAAAAAATACCAGATAGACAGTAGCATGGTGATACAAGGTGATGACCAAACATATACTGCTATGGCTAAAACGGTTGGTTTACCTGTTGCAATTGCTTCATTGAAAATATTAAATAAAGAGATTACAACTTTTGGAGTTCAACTTCCAATTCGTAAAAATATATATGATCCTATTTTAAAAGAGCTAGAAGATTATGGAGTTCATTTTAATGAAAAGGAAGGGGAATATTTAGGATATAACCCAGATAATATAGGCTCTTAATTAGAACCACAAACTGCACCATCAGCTTCAAGTTCTGCTAAGTAAATTGCATAGCCAACTCCTGTATCTTCACCATTTACAGAAGCGTTTCCATTGGGTTCTTGACATAATTCAAATAAAATTGTCTGTGGTGTATTACAAGTTGTACATGTTTTAGATTTATCATCTGAACAAGATATAATCATAGTAATTACTATAAGCAATAATGTGGTTAATGAATTTTTCAATGGCATTAGTTTTTTTCTTTAACGTTTTACTTTAACATATGTTATTTTGTATTCGTAATTAATTTAAAATTATTGGTTTCCCAAGATAAATTAATTGCCAACCTTTTTCAATTTTATTTAATTCTTTACTATGTGAAGGTATAATTTCTAATTCACCACTAGTATCTTTTAAGAACAAAGGAATACTATCTTTATCATTAATAGTAATTTCTATAAGCTCATCATAATGTGCTTTGTTTTTAAGTACTATTTCATGGATTTGAGGAAACTTTCGAGCAGTTCTAGTTAATAATTCAAAATCATTTGTATGTGAAAACATTCCTTCTTTAGGGTTATTCTTTGGGTCATTCATTTCTTCTGTAGTCATTAAACGGTATGCCCCATTTTCTCCAAATTGATCTCCATATTTATTGATTGCGTAATTATTAATGTCCTTACTTCCTGTTAAAGCCATGATATAACCAATATCATTCAATTCGATATTATCTTTCAAATTATCTGAATAGATATTCGTATTCATTGCTTCTAGACCTAATCCTTTCGCTAAACTTATATTGGTTTGATTACTATCTATAATAACTACATGTCTGTCATTCTCTTCTAAATATTTTCCTATTAATCGAGAAACTTCAGAAGCTCCAATAATTAATATTCCTTCAGATTTTTTCAGAAAAACGCCAACAATTCTGGCAAATAATCTTGCGGTAGTTGCATTTAACAATACGGTTCCTAACACGACCATAAAAACCAAAGGCGTAATAAATTCAGCTCCTGGAACTCCATCTTTCGCTAGTTTTAACCCGAATAATGAAGCAATACCCGCCGCAACTATACCTCTAGGACCAACCCAGCTTATAAATAATTTTTCATTAAAGCTTAAGGATGATTTATATGTACTTACAAATACTCCTAAAGGTCGAACTACTAATATGACGATCGCAAATAAAATAGCAGTTTTCCAATTATTAAGCAAATACAATTCTTCCATATTCATGTTAGCAGACAATAGTATAAACAAAATTGATATCAGCAACACGCTTAGAGATTCTTTAAAATAAAGAAGTTCTTCCAAAAACTTCGATTTAGTTGCTCCTAATACCATTCCCATAACCACTACTGCAAGTAAACCAGATTCATGAGCAAAACTATCGGACAATACAAAAACTCCTAATACAGATGCTAATGCAAATACATTTAATAAGTAATGAGGAATCCATTTTTTATTGATCGCAAAATTTAAAGCATGGGCAAATGTAAATCCGAATGTAGATCCAAATAAGACAATTTTACCAAACTCAATGAAGGCTGTTTTTGTAAATTCGCCGCCGCCGCCTACACTAATAAACTCAAATACAAGTACGGCTACTAAAGCTCCAATTGGATCTATTAATATTCCTTCCCATTTTAATACAGCTGAAACATCTTTCTTTAAAGGAATATTTCTTAAAATTGGTGTAATTACAGTAGGTCCAGTAACAATAATTAAAGCTGAAAAAAGGAATGATATTTCCCAACTCAAATTGAATATAAAATGAACGGCAATACCCGCTCCTGCAAAAGTTATAATTGAACCTAAAGTTATAAGTCTTGTGATGACACTTCCAACATTTTTAATTTCACTCATCCGAAGTGTTAGTCCTCCTTCAAATAGAATAATACTTATGGCTAAAGAAACAAAATAGAATAAACTTTCACCTGCAAAAAGACCTTCATTCCCATCCCACATAGGCTGAATCCATTTGGTTCCATCTTCTGAAAGAAATTCAGCAGCAATAGGGCCAACCAATAAACCTATTAATAATAAAGGCAAGATTGCAGGAATTTTAAATTTCCAAGCAAACCATTGTGCTAATATTCCCAAAATGATGATTCCTGCTAATTCTACCATTTAATTTTTTATTTATGTACGAAATATAACAATTCTGAAGAAAACAAATAAATTAATTTTTTGATTGAACTGTTTTATCGAATGGAATTTTTAATTGAGTTAATACATCTTCATCGTCGGTATGATCTGAAATATCCAAACCATATTGAATTTCTTTTGGGTCTCCATACATATAAGTACCAAACATACGATCCCAAATAGATAACATATTTCCATAATTACTGTCGGTCCAAGGCAACTGATAATGATGATGAAACTTATGCATGTTTGGTGAAACTATCACATAACTTAATCCCTTGTCTAACCATAAAGGCAAAGCCATATTTGCATGGTTAAAATAAGTGAATAATATCGTGATTATTCGATAGAAAAAGTAAAATGAAACTGGCATTCCTAAAAGCACAACTGCTCCTAAAGCCATAAATTCTCTGAAAATAAAGTCGAATGGATGATGTCTAGTTCCAGAAGTTACATCTACATTTTTATCGCTATGATGAACGATATGAAGTCGCCACATCCAATTCACTTTATGCAAAATATAATGGGTTGTATACTGCGCCAAAAAATCTAGAACCAATAAAGAAATAATAAGTTTAGCCCAAACTGGAGCCTCAAATAATTGCAAAAGTCCAAAATTTGAAGATTCCAACCACATAAAAACTAAGACTAATAGAATCCCAAATAAAGCATTGATAATCATCACAAATGTCAGGAATATGAAGTTTGTTGAGGCATGCTTCCATTTCTTATAGCCAAGTTTGAATAAGCTAAAACTGTTTTCTAGCATCCAAAATACAGCAATACAGATAAAAATCCATAAGGCTTTCATCCAAATAGGCATGGTTTCAAAAAAGAAAAGGAAATCCTGCATTTATTTTAAAATTCGATTGTATTTTTTATCATCTTTTAATACTGAAATCGCTTCTAAAATTTCAGGATTATTTTCAATTTGATATAAATATAAACCTTCTCTATAAAAATAACGCTTTAAAATTTCATCGCTTAATAAAGACATTAATTCTGCTTTTTTATTCATCAAAGCTTTTTCTTTTGCACGATCTAATGAATTCATTAACTGATTATAACTTGAAGAAATTTCTTCATCCAAATTATCATCTTCAGCTCTTCTCAAAGCCTCAGCAAATTTCTTTTCTGTTTCAGTTTCATATTCAAATCCGTTCGTTTTTAAAAACTGATTAAAATCTAGAAAATCTGAATCAGAGAATTTAAAATTCTTCCAATCTGCTAATTCATTTTTATAATAATAATTCGTCGCATAATCAAATATTACATTGTCCTTTAAAAGTGCTGTAGTAATCGGACTAAATTTTGCAGTTTCAACTTCAATATCTGGTAATATTCCTCCTCCATCGTATACGGTTCTTCCTCCTTTTGTTTTGTATTCATTATACTCTTTTGGATCAACACGTACTGGATCACCATTTTCATCACGATTCCAATAATCCAACGCTTGAATACAACGACCACTTGGTGTATAATACCTAGAAATTGTCACTTTTAACTGAGTTCCGTAAGTCAATTTTTTGGGTCTTTGCACCAATCCCTTTCCAAAACTACGTGCGCCAACAATTACTGCTCGATCTAAGTCTTGCAATCCACCAGAAACAATTTCACTTGCAGAAGCACTTCGACCATTCACTAAAACTACTAAAGGAATTTCAGTATCAATAGGGTCTCTAGATGTTTTATAGATTTTATTATATTTTTTAATAACAGATTTTGTAGTTGTTATCGTTTCACCTTTAGGAACAAATAAGTTTACAACGTTGATTGCTTCATTTAATAATCCTCCAGGATTTCCTCTTAAATCCAATATGATTTTGGTTGCACCTTGTAATTTTAAATCTTCAAGGGCTGACTTTGTTTCAATTGTAGTTTTTTTATTGAATTTTGACAGAACAATATAACCAATATCATTATTAATTAATTTATAAAATGGAACTGCTTTAATATCTATTGCACCTCTAGTTAATGTTGTTGTTTCTTTTTTTCCTTGTCTTAAAAATGACACCTCAACAGATGAACCTGAAGTTCCTTTAATTAAATCTCTTGGATCGTCTTCATAATCTGAAATTAAAACTTCTCCAACTTTAATTATTTCATCTCCAGCTTTTAACCCTGCTTTATCTGCTGGATAACCTTTATATGGCTCTATAATAATTAATCGTTTGTCCTTACTTCTTATTGAAGCCCCAATTCCTGTATATACACCAGAATTATTAATTCGTGCGTCTTCAACTTCTTGCTCATTCCAAAATACAGTATATGGATCTAAGTCTGAAAGCATTCCTTTTATGGCTTTATCCATTAAGGTTGAGGGTGTATTTTCATCAACATAATTCATGTTTAATTCTTTAAAAAGCGTAGTAAATATTTCTATTTGCTTTGCTATTTCAAAAAAATCGTTTTTAAAACTAACTGTTGTAAAAAATATCCCAATTGCGAGTATGGGTATGATTATTTTTTTCTTGATCATAGTATCACTATATCTTATTAAGTACTGATATCATTGCTTTTTCAATTGTAGCATAAGGCAATTTATCTTTACTAAGGTATAAAAATAATAACGTAAAGTTTTGATCCTTATCTGTAATTAACAATTGTTTATGAAGTCGATACGCTTCTCGTAATTGTCTCTTTAAACGATTTCTATCTACTGCATTTTTAAAATTTCTTTTAGGAACTGCAAAAGTTGCTTGTGAATTTTCAATAGATTCAGATGGTAGATAAAAAACTTTAACTGGAAACGTTCTCACAGATTGACCTTCTGTAAAAAGAAGCTCAATCGCTTTTCTACTTTTAAGTTTTTCGGAAGAAGGAAATTTAAAATTCATCGAGGTAAATGTAATGAATCTTCAAAATAAAAACTGTAATTATAATAAAAACTACCAGCGATGAAATTTGAAATTTTGATATATTCTTAATACTTCACAAACTTCTTTGTTACAGAATTTCCTCCTATATTAATTTGAGCGAAATACAAGCCAGTAGCTAGTTCTGAAACGCTTAAAGTTCTGTTTAATGTCTCTTTTATAAGAATCCCGTTGATAGTATAGATTCTAACTAAATCAATAAGCTCTTGGCTTTCGATAGTTAAAACATCCTGTATAGGGTTTGGATATAATGTAAAAGATAGTTGGTTAAAATCTAGATTACCTAAAGCACAGTTTTCACTGTATTCTGCCCAATCATCTTTACACCAACCTGAAAAATTCTCTTCATCACAAATAGGATAAGTGGCTGTTTCATCATCAACTTCGATACAATTAAGACTAGGGTTATCATTAGCATTCATATCAATCATGTTGTGATTATTGCCGTTTTTAATATTTAAACTACCTAATTGATTATTCGAGCATAATAACACTTCAAGATTCAGATTATGTGAAACATCTAGACTGGAAAGTTGGTTTCCCCAACACCATAATAATTCGAGATTTTGGTTTTGCATTACATCCAAACTGGTTAATTGGTTAAAATAGCAATATAAAAATCCAAGATTTGGAGTTTGCGATATATCTAAACTTGTTAATTGGTTGTCTGAGCAATGTAACCATAAAAGATTCAAAGTTTGTGACGCATCTAAACTCGTTAATTGGTTACTATGACACTGTAAACCTATAAGATTAAAATTTTGTGATACATCCAAGCTGGATAATTGGTTATTATCACAAAATAACACTTCAAGATTTATAAAACTCTGTATGCCTTCTAAAGAAGATATATTTTTACCACCAACGTATAGCCCTAAAACTGCTTCTGCTTCACTTTCTTGTATTTCACCATCATTATTGGTATCTGCATCAATATCTCCATTACCATCATCATCAGTATCTACACAATTTGTATTAACTAAAGCATTTTTAAAAATAGCATCAGGGATATTTACAATTTGTGCTTGGCTAATAGCACTTAAAAATAACAGTGCAATAAAATAATAGTTTTTCATTATCAATACATCTTATGAAGTATATCAAAATTAACTATTTAAAACTATAATTATGCAATTAAACAGGTTCTAAATTTTGATGCGGTTTTTCTGGATATTCAGCTTCTATTGTATCTCCAACATTTATGGTTCCTCCTTGTAAAACAATACTCATAATTCCTGCTTTTCTAATGATATTACCTTGCTCATCTTTATCTAACACAGCTTTTAATAAATTTTCATTAATTCTATTTAATTGACTACAAGGATTTCGTAATCCAGTAATCTGAATCTTAACCTCATCTCCTATTTTCAGAATAGTATTTAGTGGAAGGTTAATCAAATCGATTCCAGAAGTTGTGATGTTCTCTCCCATTTCACCAGCTTTTACTTCTATACCTTTTTGAGCTAATTCTTCAAAAAGTTCTGAAGGCATTAAATGTACCTGACGAATATTAGGTGTCGTTGGATCTTTCGCTACTCTAGAGCGATGTTTTACAGTGAGTCCTTGATGAGCATCACCTTCAACCCCTAAGCCTTTTAATAAGGTAATCTCATTTTCATTTTTCTTAATTAAGGTATGCTTAGAACTTTTACTTAGTGCTTCAACTTTCATTATTTTTAATTTTCTAGTTCCTGAATTACTTCGTCAAATAGACGTTTTACTTGTACATCTCCAAAACCATAAATAGCTTCTTTTTTACAAAACTCACTAAATACAACTCCGAATTCTTTTGTATCTAATTCCGTAATTATTGATTTAATAGATTTCTTAGGTCTTTCAAATTCAATACTTTCTTGTAATGCTTTTACTGCGGGTAAAATAAATGGATATGTTTCTTTTAATCTTCCTGAAAGTTGTATCATTTCTGAAATATTTTCATTTTGAAACAACTTCCATAATTCACCTATTTCTTTAACGTTATTAATCCTAATCTTATTTTTATAAGCATCTTGTAATTCTAATTGATTCATGCCTCCAAAACCATATTGATGAAGAGTAATAGGTCGAATTAAATATAACGGAGCTTCAATTTTATGTTCTAAAATATAATGAATCACGAACCAAAAATTTACTTGACAAAACAGATCATCTTCAAACCAAAGATTAATTTCTGAATGACTTGCATTGCTTTTTATTTTTTCAAATTCTGAAACAGTTTTAGTGTAATAATCTACCTCAGTCTCATCAAATGTTTCATAGATAAACTTGGCTCTATTATTAAATATTTCATTTAATGTATTTCCTTGAACAGAACCATCGACCATACATTCACGAGCCACAATTATTTCACCTTTTAATTCTGATGGAAATTGTTGTTTTAAAGCATCTCCATTTAAAACATGAATCTTCTTCAATGGTGAATATAATTGAACAATATCATATTCAGAAAGTTGTAATTCTTTTTTAAAATAGAGTCCTAGTTTATTTAGTAGCGCAATCGAATGAATATTATTGGCATTAGTAATTCCAACAATTTTTTCTAATCCCAAGGTATTATTTGCATAATCTATTGTTGCTTGAGCAGCTTCAAAAGCATATCCTTTTTTTTCAAATTCAGGCAAAAGTGCAAACCCAATATCGATATCATCTAATGAATCTCTATTGACCAATCCACACATTCCAATTGGTATGTTTTCATTTAAAGTTTCTACCATCCATAAGCCAAAACCATTTTCAGAATAACTTTTCATCAAATTATTCTTTAAAAATTGCTTAGCATCAGCAACTGAATGAACATTTCTATCGCCTATAAAATTTAACCAACTTGGTGTATTAACGAGTTTAAAAATAAAAGAAGCATCCCTTAATGTATATTCTCGTAAAAGAAGCCTGTCCGTTTCAAGTATTTTTATTGATTTCATATTGGGGTAAAAAAAGTTACGTCTAACAATGCCATGAAAGTTAGACGTAATTTAATTAATTTTTGAATAAGATTTTTAATTATTTCATTTCAAAAACATTATTTTCAGAATTAATATCTGCCATCAATTTTGAAGGGTCAATTTCTACACTTTTAATCTTTTTATCGGTCTTATAAGAAAAATTATACGTTGGATTTGCCCAAGCCCAATCGCTTAAAACTGTCCTCTTCAATGAAGGGTTAGGATTAGGTTTATCGCTACGCATCATTTGTAATGGAATGTAAAATGTTTCAATAGAACCATCTTCATAATTTACCGTTACATCTATTGGCATTGGCATTAATCCGATACGTTGCAATTCAAATGTTGTTTCAACTCCTTCCGAAGTAACATTTGTAATTCCATAATCTATTGTATTGGTTGTTTGTGTCCAATCCATTAAATACCAATCTAATTCTGCTCCAGAAACTTTTTCAGCTACTCTAATAAAATCATTTGGAGTTGGATGTTTGAATTTGAATTCAGAAAAATACCTCTTAATTGTTTTATCTCTAGCTTCTTCTCCTATAATATATCCTAATTGAGCCATAAATACCGCTCCTTTACTATAGGCTCCAATTCCATATCCACTATTACTTTCATATCTATCTGCATGGGTACTTTGAGGTTGTTCACTTGCACTTTTTGCAATATAATTATACCCTCGATAAGCGCCCGTAAATGGATTTTCTTTGTTTTGTTTCATTACTTCATTCATCGCTTTATTTGAAATAAATGATGTAAAACCTTCGTCCATCCATTCATGTTTACTTTCGTTAGTTGCTAACAAAAATTGAAACCATGTATGAGCCAATTCATGAGAAGTAACTCCAACTAAACTACTGAACTTACGATTTCCTGTAATTAGCGTACACATAGCGTATTCCATACCTCCATCTCCACCTTGTATCACAGAATATTGCTTGTAAGGATATTGACCAATGTGGGTATTAAAATATGCTAATAGCTCAGCTGTTTTAGGTTGTAAATTCTTCCAGTTTTCAATGATATCTGGGTTATTTTTGTAATAAAAATTTAAGGTTACGCCATTAGGACCCTCATAAGTATCATGAATGTATTCATTATCTGCAGCCCAAGTAAAATCATGTACATCTGGCGCATTAAAATGCCAAACTCGTTTCTTCTTCTTTGTCTTTTTACCTAATCCATCTTTATCTGCATTTTGTAAATATCCTGTTCCTCCAATAATAAAATCTCTATCGATAGCAATTTTTACATCAAAATCTCCCCAAACTCCATGAAATTCACGAGAAATATAAGGATCGGCATGCCATCCTTGAAAATCATATTCAGCTAATTTTGGAAACCATTGAGTCATCGAATAAGCAACTCCTTCTTTATTATTTCGCCCAGATCTTCTAATTTGTAATGGAACTTGTGCGTCCCATTTCATATTAAAAGTAGTACTAGCGCCAGGTAATATTTCATTATTTAAAATAACTTCTAATACTGTACCTACTACTTTATATTTTAAAGTATTTTTATCTTGAGTTAAAGATTTCACTTTAATGAAACCCATTTCTGAAGGTTCTAATTTTGAAATTCTATCACCAACACGGCCATCAGGATCGCTTATCGTTCTTGATCGAACATCCATTTCACTTCCTGGTTGAAAAGCATTAAAATATAAATGATAGAAAACTTTTCTAAGTGTATCGGGTGAATTATTTGTATAAACTATTTCTTGATTTCCTTGATATTGGTGTTTTTCAACATCAAAATCAATATCCATTTTATAAGAAACCTTTTGCTGCCAATACGATGTATTGTTTTGAGCAAAAGAAGTTTGAATTGCTAAGAATAGGAATACAATATTTAAAACAATCTTCATGAGCTAATTTTTGTTGTTATTAAAAGGCAAAAAAAATCCCTATTCATTTTTAAATCTGAATAGGGATTGTTTATCTGGTTTACATTTTACTTGCCATAATTAAGGCATTGTAAAGGTTAGCCATTTTTCCAGACTTTGATATTTTATTAAAGTTATTTGTGTTAGATTCATCTCCACCTAACATTACTGGTGAACTTGATGATAATCCACTATCCATAAGTACTTGCTTAACTTGTTTTGCAGATAGTTTTGGATAATGTGAACGTATAACTGCAGCAACTCCAGCTACTCCAGGTGAAGCCATAGAAGTACCTTGTAAATAACGATAATTGTCTAATGGTGTAGTCGCCCAAATTTTTACTCCAGGCGCAAATAAATCTACATTTGAAACTCCATAGTTAGAAAAATTCGCAACCATTTCACTTCCATATTTGTAATTTAAAGCGCCGATAGTAATAAAAGTATCTCCTACTTCACCTCCGGTTCCTTTTTGATCATTAGGGTATACTTGTACTGTATCTAAATCTATACCTTCATTACCTGCAGCATTTACAATTAACACATCATTATCTGAAGCATATTTAATTGCATCCCATACCCATTCTGGGTTAGGAGAATAATATTTTCCAAAACTTGTATTAATTACTTTGGCTCCATTATCAACAGCATAACGTATTGCTAAAGCAATGTCTTTATCATACTCATCTCCATCTGGCACAGCACGAATTACCATAATCTCAACATTACTAGCAACACCATTCATCCCAACACTATTATTACGTTGAGCAGCAATGATACCTGCAACATGTGTTCCGTGCATAGCATCTTCTTTTTTAGGATCTGGTCCATCTACATCATTATTTCCATAATTAGTATCTGTAATATCATCTGGATTATCTCCTAACATAGCTCTATAGTTTTTCTCTAAGTTGAAGTGAGTTTCTAATCTACCTCCAAAATATTCAACACCTCCATTTAATTGCTCAATTGCTTCTGGTACTGTATCAGCAAAACCAAGCATTTGACTTAGTAATCCAATTTGTTGTTGTTCAGCTTCTGAAGGATTTTTAATATTTGTCAAGTCTTTTTTAGTATAATCCTTTTTTGCTAGTTTTTTAGACATTGCAGCATGAGCAGGTTTTACCTGACTAAGAATGCCTTCATAACGTGTTTTATTAGCCGTTGCTTCTTGTACTTCTTTTTCATATTCAGCTAAAGCTTTTTTATACATTGCATAATCTTCACGATCTGCTGCACTGATAGATGCTTCAGGCTTTCCTTTAAATTTTGGCCCTAATTTCTTAATATATCTTGCATACTCAAGATTTTCAGCAACAATATCTCCTAAGAAATTCCATCCATGAATATCATCTACATATCCATTTTTATCATCATCTTTTCCGTTATTAGGTATTTCATCTTTATTTACCCAAATAACATTTTTAAGGTCTTCATGTTCAATATCAATACCACTATCTATAACAGCAACGATTACATTACTCCCTTTTCTAGTATTTAATATTTCATTGTAGGCTTTATCTACACTCATTCCTGGTATAGTATCAGTCACTAAATCTGCAGCACCCCAAGTTTTAAGAGCATCTCCTTCTGTAGGAGTAACTTTTAAAGGTAAGGTGTCAATATTACTTATTGGTGTTGACAATATTGGCGCAACACTACTTCCACAACCTGTCAATACAATAGCTGCAGTGGTTACAATTAAAAATGGCTTAAAAATTTTCATAGGTAATTTAATTAAAGATTTCATTAAATGTAAAACTCTCATTTAGGCGAACCCCTTTTTCTGTTTGTTTTACTGTTATTATTTGATTATGAGCATCATGCTCCAAAAATAAATAATAATTATTTTCGGCGGCACTATTTAGTAATTTTTCTTTTTCTGGTAAAGTAAGTAATGGACGAGTATCATATCCCATAACAAATGGCAATGGCAAATGACCAGCTGTTGGTAATAAATCGGCCATAAACACAATTGTTTTTCCTTTGTAATTAACATGAGGAAGCATTTGCTTTTCAGTATGTCCATCTGCGAAGAATATTCCAAAATCTAATTCTTTTGCTTCGGAAAAATCTGTAGTTGAATTATCAACAAATTTAAGTTGCCCACTTTCTTCCATTGGAAGAATATTTTCTTTCAGAAATGAAGCTTTTTCTCTTCTATTAGGATTGGTTGCCCAATCCCAATGTTTTTGATTGCTCCAAAAAGAAGCATTTTTAAAAGCAGGTTCATACCCTGTTCTATCTTTATTATGTTGGATACTTCCACCACAATGATCAAAATGAAGGTGAGTTAAAAAAACATCGGTAATATCGTCTCTATGAAATCCATGCTTTTTTAGAGAAGCATCAAGGTTTTCATTTCCCCATTGGCAGTAATAACCAAAGAACTTCTCACTTTGTTTATTACCCATTCCTGTATCAATAAGCGTAAGTCGGTTTCCGTTTTCAATTAGAAGACATCTTGACGCAATATCGATCATGTTATTTTTATCGGCAGGATTAGTTCTAGACCAAAGAGTTTTAGGAACAACACCAAACATTGCGCCTCCATCTAGCTTAAAATTTCCAGCTTCAATAGGGAATAATTTCATAAGTCTGCAAATTAAGAAAACATGTTAAAATAAGTAGCATTCTTAAGATATTATTATGAATTATTTACTGAAAAATCATTATTTTTTAAAATTCATATATTTTAACAGATCAAGTCCAAATGTTATTATATTTTGAACTTCATCAGTACGTGCAATATGCAAATATTTAAAGATCATTAATGCTTCACCATTACTCTCTATGTGATAAATTTCATGATCTTCTAGATACTTAATTAGGTCTTCAGTAAAAAAGGAACGTATTGCATCTTCATCTTCTCCACTTAATAAAAATTTACCTGAAAAACCTGAGTGATTTTTGAAATTTATATCGCTATTTGCTCCAGACAATACTTTAACTTTATTAAATATTTTATCGAATAATCCTTCTTTATCTATAATAAATTTAGGGATAGTCGTAGGCAAATGAATAATTTGTACCGTAGTTTGATAGACTTCTAATGCAAGTAATGCGCCTTCATCAAAAACAATATCTGCAATTTCCCATTGTGCTTTGTTTTCAGCATCTAACCCTTTTAATGAATTGCTTTTCATTTCGATAGGTCTTGATTCAAAAAAATGAAAATTTCTTAAGTAAGAAGTATTCCAATCTACTTCTCGCTGAAACGACCAACCATGATTAATCGCTAATTTTTGTAAACGAATTTGACGTTTAGTAATACGCTTTTTAACACGCCCAGTAACAATTTTAAGCGCTCTATTATGACTTGTAGAAGCTACATGATTTTCCAATCCAATCAGTCTAACTTCTCCTCCTTCATTGTCATGAATTCTTTTATATTCAATTAAGTTTTCCATTATTGACAAATCGACCAATCGAGTTTGAGATAAGTCTATTTGCACATTAGATCCTGTAGGGATATCTTCTAATAACTTATCTAACTTTAAAGCATATAAGAAATTTGCGACTCCTTTTATTTTCACATCATAAGTTCCATTATCTAAAAGATATACTTTTGAACCCGATTTATAAATCATTTTGAAAAACTTAGAAAACCCGACTTTTGCTAAAAGCATTTGAAGGAGTAATGTTATTAAAATCCCTCCAAAAATTCCGTATAATAGATCTGAATATAGAGTGATAATAAGCGTTGATGATAAAAACAATAATTGTTCTACACCTTGATCATAAGCGTATTTAAATACTTTAGGGGATGCTAATTTAAATCCGGTATGCACTAATATAGCAGCTAACGCGGCTAAAGGAACACTTCTTAATACTGGAGCTAAAATTAATACAAAAAGAATCAAGAATATACCATGATACAGGTTAGACCATTTTGTCTTTGCATTACTATTTACATTTACTGTACTTCTCACAATTACATTTGTAATTGGAAGGCCTCCTAATGCCCCTGAAACCATCGTACTTAAACCTACTCCTATTAAATCTTTATTTAAATTGGATGTCCTTCTGTAAGGATCTAATTTATCAACAGCCCTAGCACTAGCAAGTGTTATAACAGATGAAATCATTGTTACAGATAAAACTGTTAACCAAAATGGTAAAGTAGCTATCATTCCAAAATCTGGATGCATTATACTATCTAATGGATTATCTGGAATGTCAATTAATAGTTCTGGGCCTACATTGTAATCTTTACCAAAAAAAGAAATAGAATGTTCATTAAAAAAATCGAAACCAAATACTATAGGTAATGACAATAAAAGAACCCACATAGGCGCAGGTATCATTTTAATAAATTTTTGATTGATATTTTTATAAAACACTAATAATAAAACTCCAGCTAAAGCAATAACAAATACAAAAGGATTTATCTCTGGAATTTTATAAAATACATCGATCAAAGTACCTAATGTAGTATCCGCATTTGAACTTGTACCTAAAGCATAATGTATTTGTTTTGAAAAGATAATTACACCTATTGCCGCTAAAATTCCATGCAATACAGAAGAAGGCAATAATTTAGCAAACCTACCCATTTTGAGAAGCCCAAATATAATTTGAATACCTCCAGAAACCACAATGGCTGCAAGCACATAATTAATGTTTCCTTCTAAAGCTGCAAGCCCTCCTAATATCGCTGCTATTAATCCTGCAGCTGGTCCATTAATCGCTAAGTTACTTCCTCTAAAAAAAGTAGTAACAACACCTGCTATAATTGCTGAAAGAATTCCAGCCATTGGAGTGACTTCTGAAGCAACTGCAATTCCTAATGCTAAAGGTAATGCTACTAGCGAAACACTAATTGCTGCAGATAAATCATTGCGCCAATTTTCTTTTAAACCTTTAAAGCCAGTTGATGGAATTTGATAGTTAACTTTCATGGTCTTAATATACGTTTTTTCAAAAAATATAAAACCTTTAAAGAATTAAAAAAACATAAAACACTTATTTATATTCTTACTAAAAAGCTGAAATACTGAATGTTAACATTGAATTGGTTAATTGAAAATAGTTGAAAATAAAAACATGCAAATTATTAGAAACTATAACTTAAAGCAACAATTAAGTTTCTTCCAGCTGCTGCAATTCCTGAAGAATAAGTTCTATAGCGTTGATCTGTAATGTTTTCTAAAGTAACATTAGCACGCAAGGCTTCTGTAAACTTATATTCAGCTCCAAAATTAAGTGTATACCATGAAGGTGAATATGGATTACCATCATTATTTATAGCATATAAATGAGGTGTATTTTGTTGGCTTGGTGCTAAATCTTCAAAACTAAAACCTCCGCTATATTCAGCAAAAGCATCAAATTTTAATTTTTCACCTTTCCAAATAAAATGAGAGTTACCAAATTGTGGTGCAGCATGACGAATTGGTGAAGTGGTACCATCTTCTTCATTTTGAAAACCATCAGTAATACTATAATCTGATGTTAGATTTAGTTGTTCTGAAAAATTAATTTTTATTCCTGCTTCAAATCCATAAATTTCAGCTTCACTAGCATTTTGAATCGCCTGAACATTACTTAATTCACCTTGATATTCTATTTCTGTTTCACCGTCTAAATTAAAATCTCTTCTTACCAAAGCATCTTTTAAATAGGTATAATACGCTGTAACATCTAATACAACTACATCTTCAAAATTAAGTGTTGCACCAATTTCATAATTATAAGCATATTCAGCTTCTAAATCTGGATTAGGAACTACTACTGAACCTGGTTCACTATCAAATATTTTTCCTACATCATCAATGTTTGGAGCTCTAAAAGCTGTAGAAAAGTTAGTCTTCCATCCCAACATTTTACTAGGCTGCCATGTCAATCCTAGGCTTCCTGTAAATGCTCCTGTATTTATGCTTGCTTCCGAAAAAGGGAAACTATAAAAGGGAGAATCAAATTCAGCATCTATTAATACATGACTGTATCTTAAACCAGACAACAATGATGCTTTGTCTGAAAATTTCCATTGCAAAGAACCATAAGCTGCCATTGATTGCCAAGTGGATCCATCAGGATATCTTGAAGCTGTTTCTTGTGAGTTTCCTGTAGTAATATCTGTTTGTTTGCCTTCAGAATTAATTAAGTTATTTACATATTCAACTCCATAAAAAAGCTTTGTTTTACCTAACTTCTTAGTAAAATCTAAAGCTGCTGTAAACGCATCAACGATTTCTTTTGTTTCAAATTCTTCTATCTCGCCATAATCTCTATCGACTCTTCCTTCCGTAAATTTTTGATAAGATAATGTGAATATACTTTTATCGTAAAATGAAGTTCCTAAATTTGAAATCTGTAAATTTCCGCTTAACCACTCTTGTGGGCTATAATCCCATACTGCAGCTCTAAACTCACCATTCTTTGTTCGTGTTAAACGATCATATCGAGGATATTTACTTGTTGTTGTATAAAATAATCCTAAATTAAAATCCCATTTATCTGAAGGCATAAAGCGTACTTTTTGCATCAAATTAATCTGATCATAACCTGTTTTAACTTGTTCTTTCGGATTTGGGTTTACCACAGTAACATCTTCTCCATTTAGCGTCGTTTGATACTCATAGCGTAAATAATCATCTGGTCCATGAGATCCCATTCTAAGGTCATCAAAATCTGTATAAGTGGCACTTGTTAAGAAAGACCATTCTTTTAAACCTATATTAAAATCTAAATGCCCTGTTTTTTCATTACTTGCAGAAGCATATCTAGCGGTTGCATTTCCAGAAAATGAAACACCTTCTATAAATGAAAATTTAGGCTTTTTTGTGTAGAAATTCATAACTCCTCCCATGGCATCACTACCATAAACAACAGATCCAGGGCCTAAAACTACTTCGGTTCTTTCAATAGAAAAAGGGTCAATAGAAATTACATTTTGCACATTTCCTCCTCTAAAAATTGCAGTATTAAATCGAATTCCATCAACAGCTATTAGTAGTCTATTTGTAGAAAAGCCTCTAATTAAAGGACTTCCTCCTCCTAACTGACTTTTCTGAATAAATACACTACCGCTACTTTTTAATAAATCTGCAGAGGTTTGCGGATTTCTAAACGTTATATCTTCACTTGTAATACTATTTATTTTCTGCGGAATATCTTTTTTACTTTGTTCAAATTTTGCTACTGAAAGCACTATCTCTTCTAAAGTATTTGCATCACTTGCAAGTGCTACAATATTCCCGTTTAACTGAATTTCACTTTTAATGATCTTTACTATTGAATGTGAAATATGTTGAAATGTAATTTCTTCGTTTTCAGAAAATTTAGAAATATCAACATATCCGTCGAAATCTGTAATACCGCTTTTGTCTTTACTAATATTGTAAACAGCAACACCTGCTATTGGCATACGACTGTCTTTTTCAACAACTTGAATGTTCTGTGAAAACACTGAAAGACAGGGAACTAAAAGTAGGAGTAGGAGTAATCTCATTCTTAACTAAACAATTGATTTAATATTAAAACAGACTTTGGTTTTTTAAAGCCGTGCAAATGTAATTGATAATAATCTAAAAGCAAATTTAAGAGGTCTAATCGCTCTTTTTTTTGCATTTTTATTTGTTTCAAAGTATCAAAATTTATGCCGAAAAAGAGTTTGAAATGATTAATAAAATTACCTTTTTTACAGTATTTATTTGTTTCGTTTTTTTGAAAATTACCTTCTAACATATTAAAATAACTGTGTTCAATGGTTGAATGATCTGGGTAAAAACCTAAATGCGTGGTTAAATTCAATAAAAATAGAATATAAAAATTAGCAATATCATCATTAGCATCTAGCCAATTCAAAGATTCAGACAAATATCTATAGAGAAAAAGATCATTAGATTCTTCATGAATTGCATTTTTTAATACTTCAGAAATAAAAAGCGTCAATGAACTTTTTATAATGTTTGTGTGTAGCGTTTGATATGGAAGAATAACCTTAGCCTCTCGAATTTGTTCTAATCCACCTTTGTTTTTATGGAAAGCAATTAAATCTAATTGTGTAAGGGGTTGAAATTGAGCTACTCGAAGCTTTCCTTTTTTTGAAGAAGCAATTCTTCTTAAGATATATGTTTTTAATCCTGCAACTTCAGTATAACATGTAACTATTAAATCGGATTCTGCATATTTTAATGATGAAATAACAATGGCTTTGGTAGAGACAACCATCAGCGAATGATCATTAATTTAGCAACTTTGGTTTCTAAAGCGTCACTGGTAGTAACTAAAATTAAATACACTCCAGAAGCAACTTCATATTTTCCAAAAGCAGTCGTATCCCATAATACACTTCCTCCTTCCGAAGTAGTTTCAAAAACAAGACTTCCAGTAATATCTGTAATCTTCACATTAGCATCTGCTGTTAAACCATCAATAGTTACATTTCCGTCGAAACCTGGTCTTACAGGGTTTGGAAATGAATATACTGCTTCAAGGTTTTCTCTTGGAGCAGTTGATGTACCATTAAAAGCTACCAAGCCATCTGCAGTAGCAAAATATACAACTCCTGAAAGATCATCAATTGTAATATCTTCTACCGTATTAGAGGGTAATGGCGAATTTTCTGTTGTAAATCTATGTATTGTCTCTTGACCATTAGAAGACAAATAGAAAACTCCAGAAGTTGCCGTTGAGATCCATTTATTATTAGAACCATCCACTTCAATATCTGTAACCGATTGTTGATATAAAAGTTCTTGCGCAACGTCATCCTCTAAGATGATAATTTCCTGTGATTCTATATCATTTCCATCATTAAAAAATCCTCCAACATTAAAAAGTACACGTAAGCCTTTTAAAGTACCTATCCATAATCTGTTTTGATTATCAAAGGTTAAAGCTCTCACGTTATTTGAAGGTAAATTTCCATTTCCAATTCCTTCAGCAATCGAGTTAAATTGATTAGTAGAAGGATTATAACCAATTAATCCTGTTGATAAAGCTCCAAAAAAAATATTTCCTTCTCTACTTACTTTAACTTCACTTAAATCTTGTGGGTCAATAATACTTGTAATATCATTCATTTGAAATTGCCCTGTTGGAGATAATCTTATGAGTCCTTCTTCAGTCCTTGATTGTACGAACCAAAGATTTCCATCCTTGTCGAAATCTGAACCAAATATTCGTAATCCTAGAGCATCATTATTATCAGGAATTACTAAGGGACTATTTGTTTCATTAAATAAAATACTTGACTCGTCAGTAACAATTTTTAATATTCCTTTCTGAAAAGATGACATATATACTTCATCAGGATTTTCAGGATTTATTGTAGTATATACAAGATCATTTATATCTTCTACACCTAAAGACTCTTTAAGGTCATCGTATGAATAATTTGTCCACTCTTCATCCTTTAAATGACTTATTCCTCTTCTAGTTAATGGATATGGATTAAAGAAAACGTTTACATCTCCAAAGTTGACCCACAGTTGACCTGGCGATGCGTCAATAGAAAAAGGGTGATTATTTATAGGTCCATCAGGAAGTATTTGAGTTGATGAGTTAGTTCCAAAAGGAACCACTAAGGCACCTAATTCTGAAGTTCCCATATAAAAAATATTATTATGAGAAAACCCTTTTTGTAAGGTATAATCAATATCTGGAAGTGAAGTAACTGAAGATTCTAAGGCAAATCCTTCAGAATATGCTTGTATCGTATTTTCTGTTGTAATCGTTAATAAATTATCAATTGCAAAAAAATCAACAATAGGCTCATTATAACTTGTTAATTCATTAAAACCTGCATTTGGTATAAATTCTAAGATTCTGTTATTAGCTCTTGCAACATACATTTTTGAACCTAATACCTGAATACCTTTATACCAATCAAAATCATAAGTATTCCATTGTTGATAATCAATTATATTTTCATCTTCTAACAATGCACCTCGAATCCCATTTTGTGTGGTTGCAGCATAAATATTGTCTTCAAAAACTGCCGTTTGAGCAACATTTATTTGTGTTCCTAAGTTTCCTATAAAATAAGTGTCTCCAAATTCTAGTCTTTCTAAATCGTACACAGAAACACCATATTCCGTTGAAATATAAATATTATTATTATGTTCATTAAAATGATTAATTCTTTTTTGATCTGGCGGAATTGTCTGCTTGTCTAATATATCAACTACTTGCAATACTTCTTCTTCTCCATCAATGACAACTTCCATGAGTCCATTTTCATAACCAATAATTAATACATTATTGTTTTCGCTATAATGAATAGTAGATATTGCTTTCCCTGAAAGACCATTAATCGTAGAAATAGTACTTATTTCTTGAGTTGATAAGTCATAGGTGAAAACTGCATTCTCAGCTGCTGCATAAATTTTATCATTTCCTTGCGATATACTTTTAACAGACACATATGAAAAGAAGCCTGTCCAGGTATTCTCAAAGTTTTGTGCAACTATAAAATGAGAAAGTAAAAAAATAGATATGGTAACTAGTTGCTTCATAAAAAATAATTATTTTTCAAATAATATAACACGCTAAAATACTATTTATTGCAAGATAAAAAATGAAAAAGGCCGCCTTTCATAAAGACAGCCTTTTTATACTATATTTCAAAAAGAAATTATACTACTCCTTGTGAAAGCATAGCGTCAGCTATTTTTACAAATCCAGCAATATTAGCTCCTCTTACATAATCAACATAACCATCACCATCTTTTCCATATTTTACACAAGCAGCATGAATATCATTCATAATTGTGTGTAATTTTTCGTTAACCTCTTGTGAGGTCCAACTTAGACGTAATGAATTTTGAGACATTTCAAGACCAGATGTTGCTACACCTCCAGCATTAGAAGCTTTACCTGGAGAAAATAATATTTTATTTTCATGGAAAACTTCAATAGCTTCTGGCGTACAAGGCATGTTAGCACCTTCAGCAACACACATACAGTTGTTACTTACTAATACTTTCGCTTCTTCTACATTAAGTTCATTTTGAGTTGCACATGGTAATGCAATATCACAATCAACTCCCCAAGGTCTTTGACCTTCAAAGAATTTAGCTGAAGGATATTTGTTTACATACTCACTTACTCTTCCACGTTTAACGTTTTTAAGATCCATTACATATGCTAACTTTTCTTCATTGATACCTTCTGCATCATAAATATAACCAGAAGAATCAGATAAAGTAACAACTTTACCTCCAAACTCTATTACTTTTTCAGCAGCAAATTGAGCTACATTTCCAGAACCAGAAATCACAACAGTTTTTCCTTTAAAACTTTCTCCTTGTGTCTCAAGCATATTTTTTGCAAAATAAACTGTTCCATATCCAGTTGCTTCAGGACGAATTAATGATCCTCCATACGAAAGACCTTTTCCTGTAAGGACTCCTGTAAATTCGTTTCTTAAACGTTTGTATTGTCCGAAAAGATATCCTATTTCTCTTCCACCAACACCAATATCTCCAGCAGGAACATCGGTATTTGGACCAATATGCCTAGATAATTCAGACATAAAGCTTTGACAAAAACGCATTACTTCGGCATCAGTTTTCCCTTTTGGGTTAAAATCTGAACCACCTTTTCCACCACCCATTGGCAATGTTGTAAGACTGTTTTTAAACACTTGCTCGAAGCCTAGAAATTTTAAAATACTTAAATTAACTGAAGAGTGAAATCTTAAACCACCTTTATAAGGTCCAATCGCTGAATTAAATTCAACTCTATATCCTTTGTTTACTTGTATTTCTCCTTGATCATCTGTCCAAGGTACTCTAAACATGATGACACGCTCTGGTTCTACCATGCGCTCAAGTAGCTTTTTGTTTTGATACATTTCGTTTTCCTCAATAAAAGGAATAACTGTTTCTGCTACTTCTGTAACTGCTTGAATAAATTCAGGCTCGTGAGGATTCATTTTTTCAACTTTAGAAATGAACTCTTTTATACTTTCTTTCATAGGTAAAAATTTAATGAAAAATGTTATCGTTAATCAAAGTGCAAATTTAAAAAATTTGTTTCTATTTTTTTTTAAATAAGCTAAATATCTCTAATAAATTTCACTGTTAAATATGTTTTTATATATTTGTTATGTCTCAAACTAAACCTATATGAATATGAATGCCAGATTAATGTTAATGGTGTTACTATTTGCTTTCATCTCTAATCAGGAAGCTTACAGTCAGTTTGGCTTTTCTCATGAAGTAGGAATTATTACTGGTCCTGTAGTATTTTACTCTGATTTTGGTCAACGAAACGATTTTGAAACTAACGCAGGAAATGTTGGTTTTGGAGTTGGTCTTATTCATTATCTAAATTTTGCATATCGTGCTGATTGTAACTGCTATACAAGAAATAAGTACTTCAATGATCATTTTAAAATTAGAAATGAAATTGATTACCACAAAACTAATTTAGGTCATTTTGGAAGGTGGGTTGACCCAAGTGAAACGGGGTTGTTTGCTGATCAGTTAAGAGCAATGAAAGGTTCTACTACTGTTTTAGATATAGGTTCTCAAATAGAATACTTTCCATTTAGCATACGTGATTTTCAATCAGGTTCTGCAACTCATAAAATAGCTCCTTTTATTAGCTTTGGAGTTCATTGGGTAAATTATGACCCTGAAGTATATTCAGATTTAGGACCATTAAATTCAATAGATACAACTCCAGTAAAATATAGAGGTGCTTTTCAACAAGAAGCAGACGACACATGGTCTGTTATTGCTAGTGTTGGTATACGCTACAAACTTTCTCCATTGAGTGATTTAATGTTAGATAGTAGGTGGCAATATTATTTCACTGATTGGGTTGATGGTTTAAATCCTTCTATAGATAATAATGACGGTGCTAGAGCGGTTCCTGAAAATAAAGCCAATGAGTGGATCTATTGGTTAAATATTGGCTATATTTATTATATCGAATAATAATTTAAGTTTATAAAATAAAAAAGCCCATCAAATGATGGGCTTTTTTGTATATATAAAATGGATATTTATCCTTTTAAGCTTGCCCTTAAATATTCACGATTCATTCTTGCTATGTTTGAAAGAGAAATTCCTTTAGGACATTCAATTTCACAAGCTCCTGTGTTTGTACAATTTCCGAAACCTTCTAGATCCATTTGAGCCACCATGTTTTTAACACGATCTGCAGCTTCAACTTGTCCTTGAGGTAATAAAGCATATTGTGAAACTTTAGCTCCAACAAATAACATTGCTGAAGAGTTTTTACAAGTAGCCACACAAGCACCACAACCTATACAAGCAGCAGCATCCATCGCTTCATCTGCAGCATGTTTAGAAATAGGTAATGAATTTGCATCTTGCGTATTACCAGAAGTATTTACAGAAACAAAACCTCCTGCTTGTTGTATACGTTCAAATGCCATTCTATCAACAACTAAATCTTTAATAACTGGGAAAGCAGCTGCTCTCCATGGTTCAATATAAATGGTATCACCATCTTTAAACGAACGCATATGTAATTGACAAGTAGTTATTGCTCTATCGGGTCCATGTGCTTCTCCATTAATATACAAAGAACACATTCCACAAATTCCTTCACGGCAATCATGATCAAAAGCTACTGGTTCATCACCAGAATTAACTAATTGTTCATTCAAAACATCCATCATTTCTAAAAAAGACATATGTTCTGAAATATCATTTACCTTATAATCGACCAATTTACCTTTAACGTCTGGTCCTTTTTGTCTCCAAATTTTCAGTGTAAGATTCATATCTCTCTTTTTTATTTGTATGAACGTTGTTTCAGTTCAATATCTTTAAATTCTAAATGTTCTTTATGTAAAACAGCATCTGATGGTTCTCCTTTATATTCCCAAGCGGAAACATATGCAAATTCTTCATCATTTCGTAATGCTTCACCTTTTTGTTCCCCTTCTGTAACAACGCTTTCTTCTCTGTAATGACCTCCACAAGATTCATTTCTATCCAAAGCATCTTTAGCAAATAATTCTCCTAACTCAAGGAAATCTGCTACACGACCAGCTTTTTCTAATTCAAGATTCATTTCATTTGCATCTCCAGGTACTTTTACTTCTTTCCAGAATTCTTCACGTATTGCTTTAATTTCAGCCATAGCTTCATTTAAATGGGTTGCATTACGTGCCATTCCAACTTTATTCCACATCACTTTTCCTAAACGTTTATGGAAATGATCAACAGATTTAGTTCCTTTATTATTCATAAAGAAATTAATTCTTTCAGTTACTTCTTTTTCAACAGCATCAAATTCAGGAGAATTTGTTGGTATTTTTCCAGTACGAATATCATCTGATAAGTAATCACCAATAGTATAAGGAAGCACAAAATATCCATCGGCCAATCCTTGCATTAAAGCAGAGGCTCCTAAACGGTTCGCTCCGTGATCAGAGAAGTTAGCCTCTCCAATACAATACAATCCAGGAACTGTAGTCATTAAATTATAATCAACCCAAACACCGCCCATAGTATAGTGCGTTGCTGGATAAATCATCATTGGTGTTTTATAAGGGTTTTCAGCAACAATCTTTTCGTACATCTGAAAAAGGTTCCCGTACTTTTCTTCTATAACACCTTCACCTAATTCTGTAATTTTTTCTTTGGAAGCATCATGATGCCCATGAATTTTCGCTTGTTCTTTACCATAGCGTTCAATTGCAGCAGCAAAATCTAAATAAACAGCTTCTCCTGTAGCATTTACACCATAACCTTCATCGCAACGTTCTTTTGCTGCTCTAGAGGCAACATCACGTGGTACAAGGTTACCAAATGCAGGGTAACGACGTTCTAAATAATAATCTCTATTTTCTTCAGCAATTTCAGTAGGTTTTAATTTACCTTGTTGAATTGCTTTTGCATCTTCAATATTTGCTGGCACCCAGATACGACCATCATTTCTAAGCGACTCTGACATAAGAGTTAATTTAGATTGATAATCACCTGATCTTGGAATACAAGTAGGGTGAATTTGAGTAAAACAAGGATTTGCAAAATACGCTCCTTTTTTATGAATTTTCCATGCAGCAGTTGCATTAGATCCCATTGCATTCGTTGAAAGGAAATATACATTTCCATATCCACCTGTTGCAATTACTACAGCATGTGCAGAATGTCTTTCAATTTCTCCTGAAATTAAATCACGAGTAATTATCCCTCTTGCTTTACCGTCAACCTTTACAACATCTAACATTTCATGTCGGTTAAACATTTCAATTTTACCACGAGCAATTTGTCTATTCATTGCTGAATAAGCTCCTAATAATAATTGTTGTCCTGTTTGTCCTTTCGCATAAAAAGTACGAGATACTAATACACCTCCAAATGAACGGTTATCTAAAAGCCCACCATAATCACGTGCAAAAGGAACTCCTTGTGCTACACATTGATCTATGATATTTCCAGACACCTCAGCTAAACGATGAACGTTAGCTTCTCTTGATCGATAATCTCCACCTTTTACAGTATCGTAAAAAAGACGGTAATTAGAATCACCATCTCCCATATAATTCTTTGCAGCATTAATTCCCCCTTGAGCAGCAATAGAGTGTGCTCTACGCGGAGAATCCTGATAACAAAAAGCTTTTACATTATACCCTTGTTCTGCTAAGGTCGCAGCAGCAGAGCCTCCTGCCAAACCAGTTCCAACTACGATAATATCAATATTACGTTTGTTAGCTGGGTTAACTAAATTAATTTTGTCCTTATATATAGTCCATTTATCTTTAATGGGACCTTTAGGTACTTTTGAATCTAATACAGACATAAACAGTAGTATTTAGTGGTTAAAATGGTGAAAAAGTGCAATAAAAATAAATAATAATGGAATCAAGATAGAGTACCATTTACCAAAATTTTTCACACATTTTGTATATTTATTATTCATTCCCATCGATTGGAATGCAGATTGAAACCCATGTAGTAAGTGCAAAGCAAGCAATACAAAAGCTACAACATATGCTCCAACTCTTATCGGGCTATGAAATTTCTCAACTAATTCATGGTAATATCTAAATTCACCATCATGCAATCCACTCATATCACCAACAATATATTTGGTGTTAATTTCTGGAAACCAAAAATCAATGAAGTGTAATACAACAAAAGCTAATATTACTAATCCGCTATAGATCATGTTTCTACTCATCCAAGTAGAATTGGCTGCACCATTATTCTTTGCATATTTAATTCCAACTGCTTTCCAGTTTTTAAATTCTAAAATAAAGCCTAAAACAAAATGAAATACAACACCAAAAATTAATATGGGTTGCATCACAAACTGAATAATTGGATTGGTTCCCATAAAGTGGGAAACTTCATTAAATGTATCGGGACTACAAACCGAAATCAGGTTGATAGTTACGTGCATTAATAAAAAAAAGATTAGAAAAAGAGCTGAAAGTGCCATGGCGACTTTTCTAGCAATGGAGGAGGATAGTATTCCCATGTTTTTTAAATTTTCTTAAAAATTTATGCAAAAATACACCTCAACGAGGTGATTGCCAAACTTTGTGGTTTGTTTTGTTTTGTATTTAGAATTATTATAAATACTTAAATTATTTCACAATTAAATCAGACTTTGAATGTTTCTTATTTACCGAAACATCCATCACATATTTTCCTTTCGGAAGGTAATACGCATCATTTTCAGCTTTCTTAGCTTTTAAAACCTTGTTGTTTGAAAAAGTCATGTTGTAATTAAATACATTTACTCCTTTTTCAGCATCTACCTTAATAGATTCTAATTCTTGACCGTCTTCAGTTTGAATAGATATGGTAGCTTTTCCTTTTGAAGGGCTATAAAAATAAACTGCTACTTCAGGCTCGTACACCTCGCCCCAAGAACTAAACTTTTTTCCCCAATAACCTGAATAACGTACAGATTCTAATTCAGAAGCTAAAACCTCAGCCTTATTATCAGTATTCATTTTTTGCAATAATGAAATATCAGCAATATAAATAGAACGACCGTGTGTACCCACTACTAAATCTTTTGCTTCAGGATGAACTACCAAATCATGCGTAGCTACATTTGTTAAACCAGATGAAAATGCTTCCCATGTATCACCTTTATTCAATGAAACATAGACTCCATTATCCGTCCCTAAATACAATACATTTTCATTTTCAGTATCTTCCTTGATAACATTGACAGAAGAAGTTGGAAGGTTATTACTTATATTTTTCCAAGTTGCTCCATAATCTTCACTTACATATACATAAGGTGTAAAATCATCCCAACGATATCCATTTAATGTCACATAAACTCTTCCTTTTTTAAAGCTTGAAGCAACAACTCTACTTACCCATAAATCTTGTGGTAAAGAGTTTGAAATTCGCTCCCAGTTTCCACCTCCATTTTTAGTAACGTGTACATATCCATCGTCACTACCTGCGTACATTAATCCAAATTGAAACGAAGATTCACATAATGCTGTAATAGTACCATAGGCTACATTTCCAGGTTTTCCTCCTTTTGTCAAGTCTCCAGAGATAGCTTCCCAATCAGTTCCTTGATTCATACTACGCATTAATTTATTACCTCCCAGATATAGGATATCTTGATTGTGTCTACTTAATAAAATTGGAGTCTGCCAATTAAAACGATACGGATTTTCACCCAACTCATGTTTTGGCTGAATATAGGTTTGTTCATTCGTTTCACGATTCAAACGGAAGTAATTTCCAAATTGATATCCCGTATATACTATATCACTATTTCGATTATCAATCTCTATTTGCATACCATCACCACCCATAATAAATTCATAGGGATAATCTCCATTTTGCAACCATCGACTATTCTCTTCAGTATTGTGCGGTCCTACCCAAACACCATTATCTTGCAATCCTCCATATACATTATAAGGCTTTTCATTATCCACATTAATTGCATAAAACTGCCCTACTGAAAGCGAATTATTTTTAATCCAATGCTCTCCATCATCATACGTTATATTAACTCCACCATCATTACCATTAATTAAGTGCCCAGGTTGTTTTGGATTGATCCAAAGTGCATGATGATCTGCATGTACATTTCCCGCATCGATTGATTCAAACGTTTTTCCTCCATCTTTCGATTTTAAAATAGGAACTCCATAGATATAAATTCCATCTTGATAGTTTGGGTCTACGTGAATTTTTCCGAAGTAATACCCGTACGAATAATACACATTGTCTAAATAGCCTTCATGTGTTTTCTTCCAAGTTTTACCGCCATTTGTACTTTTATAAATCTCTGTTCCAACAACTGGTGTATCGAACAATAATGTATTGGCATCTTCTAAATAGGAAGCAATATCTACTGGTTTTGCTTCTCCATTTTCAACCATTTCTTTTACTGAAGTAACTGTATATTTCTTCGGAAATCCATTCGATTTTAAAAATGTTTTTAAGGAAGCATTTTCTAATGAAAGGAAATTTGAAACTGACATACTCTTAAAATCATCTTTCTGAAGCCCATCTTTTGAATCTTCACCTTTATCTTTTTCTCTTCGGAATTGACTGTCATGTATCGCATACACCACATTATCATTATAAATAGCTAAACCTATTCTACCAACACCTTCACCACTTGGTAAACCAGAACCATTTCCTGAAACATTTGTCCATGTATTTCCAGCATCTACACTTTTATAGATTCCACTACCTTCTCCACTACCTCTAAAATTCCATGCCTTTCGATCTTTATCCCAAGAAGAAGCATACATTAAATTAAAGTTTGTTGGCGAAACCTCTAATTCAATAATACCAGACTGATCATTTACAAACAATGTTTTATTCCAAGTATTTCCTCCGTCTGTAGATTTATAAACCCCACGTTCTTCATTTTTAGAATATAAATGCCCAACAACTCCAACTACAATTTCGTTCGAATTATTTGGATTGATTAAGATATTACTAATATGATGCGAATCTGTTAAACCCATATTTTGCCAAGTTTTTCCTTGATCAGAGGATTTTAACACTCCTATTCCGGCATAAGATGATCTTGAAGAATTCACCTCTCCAGTTCCAACCCAAAGTGTATTGGTGTTCCAGTCCATCGTTACACATCCAACATTTTGTGTCGGACTTTTATCTAACACAGGCTCAAATGATGTTCCATTATTTTTGGTAAACCAAACTCCTCCACTTGCATAACCTGCATAAAACTCAATTGGGTTATTTGGATTCACAGAAAGAGAAGTTACACGACCACTCATTACAACTGGACCAATATTTTTAAATGGAAGATTTTTAACTATCGAATTTTCTGTAAGTTGTTTCTTTTGAGTAATTCCTTCTTCAACTGAATTTGAAGTTGATGCCTTCTGTTGAGAAAAAAGAGGAATGCTTAAAAAGCAAAATAAAAGAATTGCGATTTTTTTCATGTGTATGTAATTATTGTTTTTTTTAAGGTCACATGCTGTTCGCTATTAATCATTCCGATAGATGACAATATTTTTAACATGCTCGTTTCAAGGTTGGTTTTTTTTGGTTGATGAATTTACTGAAATGTACTTGTTTCTCAAAATTTTATGAAAAGAATAAGTGACAATCTTATATTTCTTTTTTACTTTCGAATGAATATACCTTCGTAAAAAATGGAGCTTTCAAATAAAACATTTAAAACATACTTAACTAAAATTATTAATGATCCGTCCTTAGAAAATCATATCGATGAAATTATTGAAAGTTTTTCATTGCTTCATTTACCAAAGAATGATTTTTTAGTTGAAGAAGGTCACATTTGTAAATACTTCTGTTATTTAGAATCTGGTGTACTTCAACATGCTTTAGATGCACATGGAGAAGAAAAAACTACTTATCTAGCACTTCAAAACACTACCACAACAGCGCTAAAAAGCTTTAAACAAAATATCGTTTCAAGGAAAAATATTAAAGCGATTTGCGATTGCACTTTACGAGTTATCAATTTGGAACAGTTTAATTCTTTGATAAAAAACAACAAAAGTTTCCGAAGGTATTATCATAATTTAATCGAAAATCAGATCTTTCTTATTGACGATTATCGTATCAATCTTCTAACACTTGCACCTGAAGAACGCTACATGAATCTTATTGAAAAGCATCCCGATTTACTACAACAAGTTCCGCTTCATTATTTAGCTTCATTTTTAGGAATATCTACACGACATTTAAGTAGAATACGTAAAAATATAATTTAAGGACATTTGGCTTCTTTATTTCGTTAATCTTTAATTAATTTTGGAAGAAATAATCCTTTAAAATAATTTCTTATGAAATATCATCAAGTAGATTCGGCACTTTATATAAAAAATCGAGCAAATTTTATGGCTAAAATGAAGCCTAATAGTTTGGCTATATTTAATAGTAATGACATTTATCCAATAAGTGCAGATAGCACGATGCCTTTTCAACAACACCGTGATATTTTATATTTAAGTGGAGTCGATCAAGAAGAAAGTGTTTTGATTATGTTTCCTGATACGCCTCATGAAAAACATCGTGAAGTATTATTCCTAAAAGAAACGAACGAACACATTGCTGTTTGGGAAGGTGAAAAATTAACGAAAGAACGCGCTTTTGAAGTCAGCGGAATTAAAACCGTGTATTGGCTACATGAAATGGAAAAAGTGATTGCCGAATTAATGGCTCAAAGCGATACAGTTCATATAAATACCAACGAACATTATAGAGCTTCTATTGACACTGAAACTAGAGAAGCACGTTTTACAAAATGGTTATTTAATAAATATCCTGCACATAGTGTAGCTAAGAGTAATCCGATTCTACAAAGACTACGTTCTGTAAAAGATCCAATCGAATTAGATTTATTACAAAAAGCGTGTAATATCACCGAAAAAGGAATGCGCAGAGTATTAGGTTTTGTACAACCAGGTGTTACCGAGTATGAAATTGAAGCAGAATTTATGCATGAATTTTTACGAAATCGTTCAAAAGGGTTTGCCTACACTCCTATTGTTGCTAGCGGAAACAATGCTAATGTTTTGCACTATATAGAAAACAATCAACCTTGTAATGATGGTGATTTAATTTTATTAGATGTTGGTGCTGAATATGCAAATTATAGCAGTGACATGACACGTACAATTCCAGTAAATGGAAGATATACTAAACGCCAACGTGAAGTGTATGATGCAGTAAATCGTGTAAAAAATGATGCTACAAAATTATTGGTTCCAGGTGCGATATGGGCAGATTACCATGTTGAAGTTGGAAAACTAATGACTTCTGAATTATTAGGTTTAGGATTAATCGATAAAGCTGATGTTCAAAATGAGGATCCAGATTGGCCTGCTTATAAAAAATATTTCATGCACGGAACTTCGCATCATATGGGATTAGATACTCATGATTATGGGTTATTATGGGAGCCAATGAAAGCTAATATGGTATTTACGGTTGAACCTGGAATCTATATTCCTGAAGAAGGATTTGGAATTCGATTAGAAGACGATGTAGTGGTTCAAGAAAATGGAGAACCCTTTAACTTAATGCGCAACATTCCTATAGAAGCAGAAGAAATTGAAGATTTAATGAATTCGTAAATTCATCTACATTTTAATTACCGATATAGAATTAAGTTAATTCTGTATCGGTTTTTTTATTTCTGAAATTCAAACCATTCAGAATTATAAAAACTAAAAGAGCTGGCAATACCCAACCCATACTATATTCAGAAAGAGGAATGAGTTCTTTGATTAGAGCTACATTTTCTTCAGAAATAATAAATTTTAAAAAATCGGGAATACTAAAAATAAATGTGGCTAACACAACCCCTCTAAACACCAACTTTGAAGCCCATTTTTCAGGAATAACATTCAAGATGATCAATACAATAGTGATTGGATAGATAAACATTAAAGCAGGCAAAGCAATATTAATTATTGAATGCACATCTAGTTGCCCCATTCTAACTCCTAAAATACAACCAACAACTCCTGTAATCACAAAAGCTCTTTGAGAGTTTCCAAAAAGCCCTTTTACAAAATCTGCTGTACCTGTAACTATACCTACTGCTGTTGTAAAACAAGCTAGTGCTACTAATACAGAAAGGAAGGTGTTTCCTATATTTCCTAAAGTCTGAAGACTTAACGTGCTTAATAATTCGGTGCGATTTTCAACCACCAATTCTGTACTATTATGCGCTCCTAACGCAATCAATCCGCCATAAATGATAAATAATCCTAATCCTGCTAATAAACCAGATTTGGCGATCATTTTCTTCTTTTCCTTATAATTAAATTTTCCCTGAAGCGATAATGATATCACAATAACGCCACCAACTACTACTCCACCAATAGCATCAAAAGTTTGGTATCCTTCTAAAATTCCTTCAGCAAAAGAATTATTAAAAATTGAATTCCGAATGGGTTCCGTTTCAGTAAATAATCCTAAACAAATTATTATAAGAAGTATGAGTACAATTAAAGGAGTTAAAAACTTACCAATAAAACTTAAAACTCTAGTTCGGTTTAACACAAAGATTAATACTAGGGTGAAGTAAATACTACTTAATCCGAGTGATGATATTTCAAAAAAGGGTTCAATCGCCATTTCATAAGTAACCGATGCCGTTCTAGGAGAAGGCAATGAGATTGAAATAATGTAAATCAATATTGAATATATAATAGCAAATATTGGAGACACTTTATTGGCAAAATCAAGCATAGTACCTTGTAATTTAGCATGTCCATAAATAGCTAAAATTGGGATGATCACTGCTGAAATTGTAAATCCTATAAGCACCCAAATCCATCCATCACCCGCATTGTAACCTAAGAAAGGAGGTAGAATTAAATTTCCAGCACCAAAGAATAAAGAAAATAATGCAAAAGCAATGATTAGGGTTTGTTTGGTAGGATTCATTAATTGATATTTGCATCGAATATAGAAAAATGATCGCACACTATAATAATTCAAACATTTTTTACGAAGTATATGGCAAAGGAAAACCGATTGTATTATTACATGGGTTTTTAGAAAGCTCTTCGATGTGGGATACTTTACTTCCCCTTTTAACTCAAAAAAATAAAGTGGTTTGTATCGATTTACCAGGACATGGAAAAAGTGATGCTATCGCTGAAGTCCATACAATGGAATTGATGGCTGAGGTTGTTTATTCAATTTTAGATTCCTTAGAAGTAAAACAAGCTCGATTTATTGGTCATTCGATGGGAGGATATGTTTCACTTGCCTTTTCTGAACTTTATCCAGGAATAATAACATCTCTTGTACTTCTAAATTCTACAACAGAAAGTGATTCAGAAGAAAGAAAAAAGAATAGAGATAGAGCAATTCGCCTTATTAAAAAGGATGCTAATTTATTTATCACTTTAGCAATTCATAATCTTTTCAATGAAAACACGAAGCATTTATATGCTCATGAAATTAAGGAATTAAAAGAAGAAGCTTATTTGTTTCCTGTGGATGGAATTATTGCAACTATTAGAGGGATGAGAGATCGTAAAGATCGAACTAATGTTCTACAAAATTTTAACGGTTTAAAGTATTTTGTTTATGGAAATGAAGACAATATGATTCCGGAAAAAGTTTCAATTCAAGTTGCAAAAAACACCAATTCTGAATTACATTCTATAAATAGTGGACATATGTCGGTATATGAAAATAGAGAAGAAATGATTAAATTATTGCATTTCATCGAATTTTTATAGCTTTTTATCGATATTGTAAAAAATATTTTTATATTTATTGCATAAACAACCCCCAATTTATTCGTTATGCAAAATTTCATGTTATCGCTTTCTAATTTAATGTGTGCCACCATTGGCCATCATTATAATATTACTAACAAAATAACCAACCATATTAATGAATATAAATGCTCAAGTTGTGGAAAAGAAGTTACTGAAGATATTTTGGGGAATATCGAAGATCTTACTTTAAAGCAAAAAAACATTAATAAGAGCGTAGCGTTATTTTTTCAAAAAAAAATGCACAGAAAATATTTTAATGCTCATGAAAAGCCTGTATTGTAAAATTAGAGGACACGAATTAATAAAAATTAATAAAGAGTCTATTTTAATAAAAGAATATAAATGTAAAAAGTGTCAACAAGAATTTACAATAGATGGATATGGTAAAATTGTTAAACTTACTCCTTATTGGGAACAGAACAATTTAGCATTCAAAAATAGTAAGAGCTCTAATTTCTAAAAATTATTCCTCACTTAATGAATTCCATCCTCTTGCGATTAGTGGAATTTTAGAATTATCTCTAGTAATTAAATGCATTCCTTCATTTTCATGAGTCATATGACCAATGATCGAAAAATTTGGATTTGCTTTTATTTTTGGAAAATCATTTTGATCTATCGTAAAAAGAAGTTCATAATCTTCACCTCCACTTAAAGCAATCGTCGTGCTATCCATTTTAAATTCCTCACACGTAGAAACTACTTGAGGATCTAACGGAATTTTATCTTCATATAAATTACATCCTACTTTCGAATTTTTACATAAATGAATTATTTCAGATGAAAGTCCATCACTTATATCAATCATTGAAGTTGCATTCACCTCTAATTCTGAAAGTAATTTAGAAACATCTTTTCTTGCTTCAGGTTTTAATTGACGCTCTATTAAATAAGTATAAGCATCTAAATCGGGTTGAGAATTAGGGTTTACTTCAAAAACCTTTTTCTCACGTTCCAATACTTGTAAGCCAAGATAAGCTGCTCCAATATCACCAGTTACAACCAGTAAATCATTTTCCTTAGCTCCATCTCTATATACTAAACTATCTTTTGAAGCCCTTCCAATTGCTGTTATACTTATAATTAAACCTGAAGTTGAAGAAGTAGTATCTCCACCAACTACATCAATTTTATATAGACTAGCTGCTGCTTCAATACCTGCGTATAACTCTTCTAAAGCTTCCACTGGAAAACGATTTGAAACTGCTATTGAAACAGTGATTTGTGTAGCTTCAGCATTCATAGCATATACATCAGACAGATTAACAATTACTGCTTTATAACCTAGATGTTTTAAAGGCATATAGCTTAAATCAAAATGTACACCTTCAACTAATAGATCTGTTGTTACTACAACTTGTTTTTTTTCACTTTCAAGGACTGCCGCATCATCACCTATACCCTTGACTGTTGTTTTCTGTTGAATTTTAAAATTCTTAGTTAAATGATCAATTAAACCAAATTCACCTAATTCAGAAATATCAGTTTTAGCGTTATTTTTATTTTCGAGCATGAATACTTTCTATTTTAAATATTTTGCAAAAATATAGGGAATCCGTTAACTAACTGTATTTTATAAGACATTTATTTAAAATTTTCATACCTTTCAAAAAAAAATGCGTCACTAACATTATTATTATTATGAAAAAGATTCTTTTTATTGTACCCTTATTTCTATTATTTAGCTTCCTAATTTCATGTTCAGAAACTACAGATTTTTCTGAAATTATTGAATTAATTGACGAACAAGATGAGGTTGACGGTGAAGGTGAAGGTGATACCAATGGAGACACCAATAATGATGATGAAGGCGATTCAGATCCTGACGGAGATGGTACGCCTGGAGCAAATTGCATTAATGGTTTTGCCGGAGGATATGCTTGTGCAAATTACGACCTAACTGGGTGGATGAGTACTTCATCATTTGGAGCAACTGCAGGAAATGATTGTTGGGGTTGGACAGATCCAGATTCTGGAAAAGAATATGCTATTTACGGACTTGATAATGGAACTGCTTTTGTAGATATTTCTGATCCTGCCTATCCAGTTTATGTAGGTAAGCTTAATACAAATACAGGAAATAGTGTTTGGCGAGATATTAAGGTTTATAATAATCATGCTTACATTGTTAGTGAAGCAAGTGGTCATGGAATGCAAGTCTTAGATTTAACTTTATTAAGAGACACTACAATTCTTCCAAACTTTTATGAAGCTACTGCAGTATATACTGAATTTGGAAGTGCTCATAATATTGTAATTAATGAAGATACTGGTTTTGCATACGCAGTAGGTACTGATACATTTGCAGGAGGAGCTCATTTTATAGATCTACAGGATCCTGCAAACCCAGTTGCAGCCGGAGGATATTCAGGGTCTGGTTACAGTCATGATGCTCAAGTAGTAACTTATAATGGTCCAGATACAGATTATACAGATAAAGAAATTTATGTAGGTAGTAATGAAACAGAGGTTGTAATTGTCGATGTTACTGATAAAGACAATCCTCAATTAATATCTTCTGTTGGTTATTCAAATACAGCATACACTCATCAAGGATGGTTTACTGAAGATCTTACTTATTTTATTACGGGTGATGAACAAGATGAACTTCAATTTGGAAACAATACAAGAACAATTATTTTTGATTTAACAGATTTAGATAATCCGTTATATCAATTCCAATATCTTGCACCTTTATCTGCAATAGATCACAATGGGTATGTTAAAGGTAATTTCTTTTACTTAGCAAGTTATACCGCTGGCTTACTTGTTTATGATATAACAAGCATTGCAAACAGTTCAATTGGAGAAGTTGGATATTTTGATGTTCATCCTGCTGACAATTCTGCAAGTTTTGATGGCGCTTGGAGCGTTTACCCATATTTTGATAGTGGAAATATTATTGTTAGCGATATGGCTTCTGGTCTTTTTATTGTTAAAAGACAATAAAATTAATTTTCACAAATTCCTAAAAAGTAGGGTTTTAGTAATATAAACTGTTATAATTACACATAAATAGATTTTTAATATCTATACTTTTAATCAATCAACAAATAATTTCTTACAAATAATCAATATGAAAAAAATTTTACTACCCATATTTTTAGCATTCATTACTTATTCTTTTGCTCAAACTCCATGTGTTGGAGGTATAGCAGCAGGATACCCTTGTAGCGGATATGATTTACAATCTTACATACCATTTTCAACTTTTGGCGCTGGAAACTCTAATGATTCATGGGGATGGACAGATCTAGATGATGGAACAGAATACGTACTAGTAGGACTTGATAATGGTGTTGCATTTGTTGATATCTCAGACCCTGTTAATCCAGTTTACTTAGGAAAATTACCAACACATACTAACGCAAGTTTATGGAGAGATGTTAAGGTATATAATAATCATGCTTTTGTGGTAAGTGAAGCTAGTGGTCATGGAATGCAAGTGTTTGATTTAACAAGACTTCGTTCTGTTGCTAGTCCACCTGAAACTTTTACAGAAGATGCACATTATGATGGTTTTGGAAGCGCTCATAATGTTGTAATAAATGAGTCAACAGGATATGCCTATGGTGTTGGAACAAACACATATAATGGAGGTCCACATTTTGTAAACATTCAAGATCCATTAAATCCAGTTGGAGAAGGCGGATATGCAGTTGATGATTATAGTCATGATGGACAAGTAGTTACTTATAATGGGCCAGATACAGATTATACTGATCGTGAAATTTATGTTGGAAGTAATGAAAATGAAGTAATTGTAGCAGATATCACTGATAAAAATAATCCCGTAAGCATTTCAACAATAGGTTATTCAAGTACTGTTTATACACATCAAGGATGGTTTACAGACGATCAAGTGTATTTTGTTGTTGGTGATGAAATTGATGAAATCGATTACGGTTTTAATACAAGAACTTTAGTATTTGACTTTACAGATTTAGACAACCCAACCTTATCATTTGAATATTTAGGACCTACTCCAGCAACAGACCACAATTTATATATTAAAGGTGATGACCTTTATTTAGCAAATTATACTGCTGGAATGAGAGTTATCGATATTTCAGATATTGAAAATGGAAATATGACAGAAACTGGTTATTTCGATGTGTTTCCTTCAGGTAATAATTCAGGATATAATGGAGCATGGAATGTATACCCTTATTTTGAAAGTGAAAATATTGTAATTACAACACTTTTCTCAGGAGGTTTATTTATTGTAAAAGAAAGTAATTTAGGCACAAGTGATTTTGACCTAAACCACGGACTTTCAATTTTTCCAAATCCAACTTTAGATGAAATCAACATTAATTCAAAAACAGCTCCAATCACAAGTATTGCTGTTTCAGATGTTAGTGGTAAAGTTCTTTTTTCTGTAAACAATTTAGATACAGATCAAAAAACTATTAATATAGCTAATCTTTCCGAAGGCTTATATTTTGTTACAATTAATAATCAAGTAACTAAAAAGATTATAAAAAAATAAAATTCAGATTTAAACTATATCAAGGCATCTATTTTATTGATAGATGCCTTGTTGTAACCAAATAATTGAAATTATGAAAAAGAAAATATTAGGTCTACTATTTTTATTTTTCACTTTCGTATGTTTTTCACAAACTCCATGCGATAGTGGGATGGCTGGTATTTATCCTTGTAATGGTTTTGATCTTTTATCAGAATTTACAGTTCAGGATTTAGGCTCAACTAGAGGAAACGATTCTTGGGGTTGGACAGATCCTCAAGATGGTAAAGAATATGCTATCATAGGACTTAACAATGGTACAGCCTTTATAGATATTTCAGACCCAATAAATCCAATATATTTAGGAAGATTAGACACTCATACAGGAGATAGTATTTGGAGAGACGTCAAAGTATATAACAATCACGCTTTTATTGTTAGTGAAGCTAGTGGACATGGAATGCAAATATTCGATTTAACAAGACTTCGTTCAGTAGCAAATCCTCCCGAAACATTTAATGTAGATGCTCATTATAATGGATTTGGAAATTCTCATAACATTGCAATAAACGAAGAAACTGGATATGCTTATAGTCTTGGCGACAATACTTTTTCTGGTGGCGCTCATTTTATCGACATCTCAGACCCTGTAAACCCAATAGCTACAGGAGGTTTTGCAGCAGGAGGTTATACTCATGATGCACATATTGTTATATATGAAGGTCCAGACTCAGATTATACAGGACGTGAAATTTACGTTGGAAGCAATGAAACTGATGTTGTAATTGTAGATGTTACAGATAAAAACAATCCACAACAAATTTCATCCATTTCATATTCAAATGTAGCCTATACGCACCAAGGATGGTTAACTGAAGATCATCGTTATTTTTTACTTGGTGATGAAGCCGATGAAATAGATTTTGGTTTTAATACTAGAACCATCATTTTTGATTTTGAAGACTTAGATAATCCTGTATTTCATTTTGAATATTCTGGAACAACTTCAGCAACCGATCATAATGGTTATGTGAAAGGAGATAAATTCTATATTTCAAATAATGCAGCGGGTTTAAGAGTTTTAAATATTGAAGATATTGCTAATCAAAATATTTTTGAAGAAAGTTTTTTCGATTCATATCCTGCAGATAATAGTGCTGGATATACTGGTGTTTGGAATGTATACCCATTTTTTGAAAGTGGAGTGATTGTAATGAGTGATAGAGAAAATATTTTGTTTGTTAAAGATCCATTATTATCAATTAATGACTTTAATAACACCGCTTTTTCAATGCATCCTAATCCTGTTTCTAACGTGTTAACTATAGACTCAAAAAATAAAATAATTTCTTCAATTATAATAAATGACATCAGTGGAAAGCTACTTTATTCTGAAAATAATTTAAATACCATGACAAAGAATATTCAATTTTCAGAGTTTGCTAAAGGCTTGTACTTCATTACAATTAACAATCAATTAACTAAAAAGTTCATAAAAAAGTAAGATTAATACTTATTTTTCCGACCAACTATTAAAATTTAAACTACACACTTAATAAATAAAAAAATGAATAAGAAAATTTTCCCTTTATTAGCTTTGTTTGCTACTTTTTTCTCTGTTGCCCAAACTCCTTGCGTAGGAGGCATGGCTGGAGGTTTCCCATGTAGCAATTACGATTTATACGCAAGGGTTACACCTGGACAAATGAATGCAAATGCTGCTAATGACTCTTGGGGATGGACAGACCCTCAAGATGGAACAGAATATGCGATTATTGCTCTTACTAATGGAACAGTGTTTTTTGATATTTCTGACCCAACAAATCCTATTAATCTAGGAAAACTACCTACACATACATCATCTACTATCTGGAGAGATGTTAAAGTTTACAATAACTATGCATTCGTCGTAAGTGAAGCTAGTGGACACGGAATGCAAGTTTTTGACTTAACAAGATTAAGAAATGTAACAAACCCTCCTGAGACATTTACAGAAGATGCCCATTTTGATGGTTTTGGAAGTGCTCATAATATTGTTATTAATGAAGAAACTGGTTATGCATATCCTGTTGGAACAAATTACTATAATGGAGGCCCTCATTTTATTAACATTCAAGACCCTTTAAATCCAGTTGAAGAAGGTGGATATGAAATGGATGATTATAGCCATGATGCTCAAGTTTTATTATATAACGGACCTGATTCAGATTATACTGGGCGTGAAATTTTAATTGGAAGTAACGAAATTGAAATTGCAATTGTAGATATTACAGATAAAAATAATCCTGTTGGCATTTCAACTATCAGTTATTCAAATGTTGGTTATACACACCAAGGATGGTTCTCTGAAGATCAACGCTATTTTATTGTTGGTGATGAATTAGATGAACAATATTTTGGTTTTGAAACTAGAACTTTAATCTTTGATTTTGAAGATTTAGACAACCCTCAATTCCATTTTGAATATTCAGGACCAACTCCTGCAATCGATCATAATGGATATGTTGTTGGTGATAAATACTATTTAGCTAATTATCATGCAGGAATGCGTGTAATAGATATTAGTGACATTGCTAATGAAAACATGACTGAAGTAGGGTATTTTGATACTGTGCCAAATACAAACAGCGCTAATTTTGGTGGTGTTTGGAATGTGTATCCTTTCTTTGCGAGTGGTTATATAGTTATTAGTGGTGACGAAGGTTTTCACTTAGTAAAAGAATCTAATTTAGGAATAAATGAAAACGATAAAGGGGTTTTCTCTTTAGCGCCAAATCCAGCTTCTTCAAGTGTAACTATTAAATCTAAAGAAGCTCCAATATATAAAATTGAAGCATTTAATATTTTAGGACAACGTATTATTAATCAAGAGTTTTCTGAAACAACTTCAAAAAATATTGACATTTCTAATCTTAAATCTGGAATCTATTTATTAAAAATAAATTCTTCTACTACAAAAAGATTAATTGTAAAATAATAACTAATAAGCGTGGATTTTAAACAATTCACGCTTATTTTTGTATAGAACTTGAATCCCTAATGCTATGAAGAATACCTACAAATTCTCTTTCTTTCTTTTGTTAATTTTTTTCTTTGCTTCCTGTGGAAGTGATGATAATTCAGGCGGTGTTATCGATGATACTCCAGAACCTATGTTTGTAGGAGAAGTTGATTGGGTAAAAACATTTGGTGGAAGCTCAGAAGATGATGCTATATCTGTTGTTCAAGCCAATGACGGTAATTATGTTATTTTAGGTTTTACAAATAGTATCGATGGTGATTTATCGAATCGTTCTGCTTCAGATTATGATTTCTGGGTATTAAAAATTTCTGCTTCAGGTGAAAATATTTGGAGTAAAAATTATGGAGGAACGAATGATGAAAAAGCCACTAGCTTAATCAAAACGAATGATGGAGGATACGCTATATCAGGATTTAGCAAAAGTAATGATGGTGATGTTTCTGGTAATGGAGGTTTTTGGGATTATTGGTTATTGAAGATTGATAGTGAAGGAAATAAACAATGGGACAAAAACTTTGGCTTCCTAGGAGACGATAAAGGTTATAAAGTAATTCAAACAAATGATGGTGGTTATTTTATGACAGGTTATTTAGATCTTGCTAATAGCGATGGGCAAGGAGATGATATAATCGAGAATGATGAATCTGGAACTAGAAATAGCTTACACGGCTTAGGTGAATATTGGGCAAT
>Ga0209345_10000485_pt1 | contig 50818 bp, 38 predicted proteins | sample Cruoilmetagenom7_FD_187294 | JGI IMG/M metagenome (GOLD analysis project Ga0209345, IMG submission 187294) | Oil polluted marine microbial communities from Coal Oil Point, Santa Barbara, California, USA - Sample 7 (SPAdes) (version 2) | ecosystem: Environmental > Aquatic > Marine > Oil seeps ... | reverse complement strand
GTTCCTCACAATGACATATTATACTTTTAGTCTAGCTTCTAGATTCTAACCTCTAGTTTCTAATATCTCAATTCTCAATACTATTTTCTCAATACCAGATACTAGATACCAGAGGTTAGATACCAGAGGTTAGATACCAGATACCTAATACAAAATCCCTATTTTTGTAATCTAAATAAAGTATTATGGATCATCTTACCAAACTAGAAGAGTTACTAGACAAAGCAAACATTGATATTAAAAATGGTTTATATGACGATGCAACCAATAAGTTGGAGAAGATTATAGATATCGATCCTAACTTCGGTAAAGCCTACAACCATTTGGGCTATTTATACCAAAATAAGTTTAAAGAATACGAAAAAGGCGAAACCTTATATAAGTTGTGCTTGGAGAAAAGTCCGATGTACACTGCAGTATATTACAACTATGCGGTCTTACTTTCTACCTTAGGAAAATATACAGAGCTTAAAGAATTATTAGATACAGCCATAACAATTCCTGGAATTACAAAAGCAACCATTTATAATGAGTATGCTATTATGTTGGAACAACAAGGAAAATTAGACGAAGCCATAGCATATTATAAAAAATGTGGAATGAATACTTTAAATAAAGATGTATTGGACCGTGCCAAATCATCTATTGAACGCTGTAAAGCAAAAAAAGATTTTATATAAATGCGTATAGACATAATCACAGTATTACCCGAATTATTAAAAAGTCCTTTCGAAGCTTCAATTTTAAAAAGAGCCATCGAAAAAGGATTGGTAGAAGTGCATATGCATAACCTAAGAGACTTTTCTACCAATAATTACAAACAAATAGACGATTACCAATACGGTGGTGGCGCTGGTATGGTCATGATGATTGAACCTATCGACAAATGCATCACTAAATTAAAATCTGAAAGAGAGTACAGTGAAATTATTTATATGACTCCCGATGGTGAAACTTTAAACCAAGGAATTGCCAATGAGCTTTCCTTAAAAGAAAACATTATTTTATTATGTGGTCATTATAAAGGTGTAGATCAACGTGTACGTGATCATTTTATCACCCGAGAAATCTCTGTAGGTGACTTTGTATTGAGTGGTGGCGAATTAGCCGCTGCGATTGTATGTGATTCAGTCATCCGATTAATCCCAGGAGTACTAGGAAATGAAACCAGTGCTTTAACCGATTCATTTCAAGATGATTTATTAGCACCTCCTATTTATACACGTCCAGCTGAATACAAAGGTTGGGTAGTTCCTGAAATACTGCTAAGTGGTAATACACCCAAAGTAGATGAATGGAGAGAAAAACAAGCTTTAAAACATACCAAAAAAAGAAGGCCCGATTTATTAGAAGATTAATAAAATCATGGAACCTAAAGAAAATTTATTAAAAATTGAAACTCATACGGCTCCAGCCTTAGCAGAAAGAATACGCCTTTCAGATTATATTCCAGGAATATTTAAAACATTAGCAAGTAGAAAAGCCAGTAAGAAAGCTATTAAAAATGGACTAATTACCATCAATGGTGACATAGGATTTACTGGTGATTATTTGAATGGTCATGAAGTATTGGATTTGTACCAGTCTCCTACTCAGACTAAAAAGCCTAGCATAGATTTAAATCTCAATGTCCTTTTTGAAGACGACTATTTAGCCATTGTTTTTAAACCTGCAGGCATTGTGGTAAGTGGAAATAAAAAATTCACCTTAGAAAATGCTCTGGCTACCAATCTAAAAAAGAGCTCTCAAAAAGATGTATTGCAAAGACCTGAACCTGTTCATCGTTTAGACTATCCTACAAGTGGAGCTTTACTCATTGCAAAAACCTCAAAAGCACTTATTGATTTGAATAAGATGTTTGAAGACAAAACCATTAAAAAAATCTATGCAGCAGTGACCATGGGTATTCAGCAAAAAGAAGGAATTATTGAAACAGAAATCGATGATAAGCCTAGTAAAACGATTTATAGAGTTTTGCAAACGCAACCTTCTCAAAAATATAACACCTTAAATTTAATGGAGCTGCAACCACATACAGGAAGAAGACATCAGCTTAGAAAACACATGGCTTCTTTAGGAAATCCAATATTTGGAGATCTATTATATGGTGAAGAAGGTAAAAACGGAAAAGGAAACGGATTGTATTTACATGCCTTTTCTATTCAGTTTCAACATCCAATCACAGGTAAAGAGGTTTCAATTCATGCTCCATTGCCTAAAAAGTTTAATCAACTATTTCCTAATATTTCGATTTGATATGATTCAGTTAATAAAAACTAATTCTGAAAATAAAGACTTTATAGACCTGGTAAAATTATTAGATGCCGATTTAAAAATAAGAGATGGTGAAGATCATGATTTTTACAATCAGTACAATTCCATTGATAAACTAAACCATGTAATTATAGCCTATGAAAATGATGAAGCTGTTGGTTGTGGGGCATTTAAACAAATGGAAGATGATACAGTAGAAATTAAACGCATGTTTGTAAATCCGTACCACAGAGGAAAAAAGATTGCAACCAAGGTATTCGTCGGACTTGAATTATGGATTCAAGAGAGTGGCTATACTAAAGCTTTATTAGAAACAGGAATTAGAATGCCCGAAGCAATAGGTTTATATAAAAAGTGTGGTTATCAAATTATTGAAAACTACGGGCAATATAAAGGAATGGACACAAGTGTATGTTTTAGTAAACAATTTTAATTGTTGTATCTTTTCATTCACTAATTGATAAATAAAATTATTTGTATAATTTAATTCTCCCCACGAATGATACGAAAATTAAGGAATGAACTATGGAAAAAAGTTACGTTTGATGAAAAAATAATAAACGATAAGAAGTATAAAATTTCGAATCAAGGTAGGTTAATTCGCTATACTGATGAAGAGGAAACACTACTTAAACCTTCTTACATAAATGGTTATCAGAATCTATATTTAAAACAAATACTTAATGGTAAGTCAACGAGTCGCTATGTACATAAGTTGGTAGCTGAGCATTTTTTAGAAAAAAAAGAAGATGATCAATATGTTATTCACTTAAACTATAATAAAGCAGACAACCGAATTGATAATTTAAAATGGGCAACTAAACGTGAAAAAGAAGTCCATCAATTTAGCAACCCAAAACACAAAGACTCTTTTAGAAGAACCTATTCAAAACTTACTGTAGGTCGTGTAAAATTGATTAAGAGAAAGATTTTTGACCCCAATAGGAAAACGCGAATGAAAATGATTGCCAAGCAATTTGGTATTTCTGAAATGCAGTTATACAGAATAAAATCTGGCGAAAATTGGGGCTCGGTCACTGATTATTAATGTATCGTTTGTCATTCTGAATAATCGAAGTGACACGAAGAATCCCTGTAAGGCATTCATGTTACTTAGTTTCTCGAAAAGACATCACAATACCATATACTTGATACTTGATACTAATATTTCAATACTCTTTGTGTTAAGGATTGAAGCGGCATCCTTTATTTTTACCCTGTTGAGTATTTTCGAAAACAATATATATTTTGATTGATGATCGCTAGTAAAACTAGTTGAAACATTGAGGTAAAATTAAAGATATAGCGAAAAGCGTGACCTGTTTGTTTTTAAAATAAAAGAGAAACAAACAGGAAACACCCAAAAAATTATAAAAAAACATTGTAGTAGTGTAGAAATTAGTTATTTTTGCACTCGATTTTAACCCAACCTCTGGCGAAAACCGCGAATGTTGTTTTAAATATAATATTATCAAACATTTACAATGGAAGAGTTAGTAAAATTTGTACAAGACGAATTTGTAACAAAAAATGAATTTCCTGCTTTTGGAGCTGGAGATACTATTACAGTATACTATGAAATTAGAGAGGGTGACAAAACCAGAACTCAGTTTTTCAGAGGTGTTGTAATTCAAGTAAAAGGAACAGGGTCGTCTCAAACTTTTACAATTAGAAAAATGTCAGGAACTATTGGTGTAGAGCGTATCTTCCCAATCAACTTACCTGCATTACAGAAAATTGAAGTTAACAAACATGGTAGTGTACGTAGAAAACGTATCTATTACTTTAGAGGTCTCACTGGTAAGAAAGCTAGAATTAGAGAGAAAAGAAGTTAATTTATTTTCTTTAAAAAATATAAAGCGTTATCATTTATTTGATAGCGCTTTTTTTATTAACAAAAGTTAATAAGCTACGTTCATAGATTGTTAATACTAAAGAGCTTACATTTCTTGTTTTATTGAATTTCTGTTCTATATTTGAAATAACAAAACGAGGTAACAGTAACAATCGTTTTAAAATAAAGTAACGTTCTTTATACATTTTTTTAATCCTTATACACTGAAAAATTTAAAATACTGCAAGGTGGGTTAATATTCAGTTTATACGAAGCGAAGGTTTGAAACGTCCTTAATGCAAATTAAGATCAACGAATAGAACCCAACTCTTGAGAGAGCAATCTACATGAAGGGAAAGCTGGTTTGGTGACTACGGGTAACTTTAGCACCTACTCTTGACAAATGAAAATTTAGTCTGAGGAAATTATCTAGGACATTGGTTCGCCACATCCTTTGAAAATTTCATGAATCACTTTATAGCTAAAAGTTGATACAATCTAACAAAAGTATCTTCTAGATTAAAAAAAGGAGTGTTGTATTTTAAAGACATACATTGGCTTTTAGTTAATAGTCTTAAAAATCTACGCTCGTTGAAACAAATTACAACTGCGAGGGTTTAATAAACTTGCTTTAAATTGTAATGATTAGTTGGTAAAAATTTGTTTCACAAGAAGCCATGTCAAGGTAGCAATACAATGATATGGCTTTTCTTGTTTATATACTTTTTTCTTTATTACAATTATTAACTCTCTCCTTTTTTAAGCCTTTCCAAATTCGTATATTTGCAATTCTTTAAAACTCACTTCAAATACATTATTTCAATGACAAAAGTTGCCAAAATTATTTATACAAAAACAGATGAAGCTCCAGCTTTAGCAACCCATTCTTTATTACCTATCGTTAAAGCGTTTACTGGCCCATCAAATATTGCAATTGAAACAAGAGATATATCATTAGCAGCCAGAATCCTTGCTAATTTTCCATCGTATTTAAATGAAGAACAAAAAGTAAATGATGCTTTAGCAGAATTAGGAGATTTAGCAAAATTACCCGAAGCAAATATCATTAAGCTTCCAAACATTAGTGCTTCTGTTCCGCAGTTAAAAGCAGCTATTGAAGAATTACAAACAAAAGGTTATGCACTACCTGATTATCCTGAAGAACCTGAAAATGATGAGGAGAAAAATGTAAAGGCTACCTACGATAAAATAAAAGGATCTGCAGTAAACCCTGTTTTAAGAGAAGGAAATAGTGATAGAAGAGCTCCAAAAGCTGTAAAAAATTATGCTAAGAAAAACCCACACAGTATGGGTGCTTGGAGTCCTGATTCTAAATCGCATGTCTCAACAATGGAACATGGTGATTTCAGAAATAATGAAAAGTCATTGACGCTTTCTCAAAACGATACGTTAAAAATCGTTTTAAATGATACAAATGGAAACGCTACAGTTTTAAAAGAAAATTTAGCGATTTTAAAAGATGAAATCATTGATGCTACAGTACTTAGTAAAAAGGCTTTATTAAGTTTCTTAGAAGCTCAAGTTCAAGATGCAAAAGAAAAAGATGTTTTGTTTTCTCTTCATATGAAAGCAACCATGATGAAAGTAAGTGACCCAATTATTTTTGGTCACGCTGTTCGTGTATTCTTTAAAGATTTATTTTCAAAACACAATGCTACTTTCGAAGAAATTGGAGTGGATGTAAACAATGGTTTTGGAGATTTAGTAGAAAAATTAGAAGAGTTATCTTCAGAAAAAAGAGCAGAGATTGAAGCAGATATTCAAACAATCTTAGCAAACAATCCTGACCTCGCTATGGTAAATAGCGATAAAGGAATAACTAACTTACATGTACCTAGTGATGTGATTATTGATGCTTCTATGCCAGCTATGATTCGTAACTCAGGGCAAATGTGGGGACCAGATGGACAACCTAAAGACACTAAAGCTGTTATTCCTGACAGTAGTTATGCTGCCATTTATCAAGCAACAGTTGACTTCTGTATAAAACATGGTGCATTTGATCCAACTACAATGGGAACTGTTCCAAACGTAGGATTAATGGCTCAAAAAGCTGAAGAGTATGGATCTCATGACAAGACATTTGAAATGCCTTCAAATGGTACCGTAAAGGTTATGGATGCTAGCGGAAACACTTTAATGGAACATGCTGTTGAAGAAGGTGATATCTGGAGAATGTGTCAAGTAAAAGATTTACCAATCCAAGATTGGGTAAAATTAGCTGTGAGTCGTGCTCGTGCAACAGGTGTTCCAGCTATTTTCTGGTTAGATGAAAATAGAGCACATGATGCAGAAATCATAAATAAAGTAAATCAATATCTTCCTAATCATAATACTGAAGGATTAACAATAAAGATTCTTTCTCCTGAAAAAGCTACTGCTTATACACTAGAACGTGTAAAAAATGGAGAGGATACAATTTCAGTAAGTGGAAATGTATTACGTGATTATTTAACAGACCTCTTCCCTATTCTTGAATTAGGAACGAGTGCTAAAATGCTGTCTATTGTTCCATTAATGAATGGTGGTGGTTTATTTGAAACAGGTGCTGGAGGGTCTGCCCCAAAGCACGTTCAACAATTTGAAAAAGAAGGTCATTTACGTTGGGATTCTTTAGGTGAATTTTTAGCCATTGCGGTTTCTTTAGAACATTTAGGTGCTACATTCGACAATGCAAAAGCTATCTTATTATCTGAAACTTTAGATGATGCAACTGAAACACTACTAGAAAACAAAAAAGGTCCTTCTCGTAAAGTAAATGAACTTGACAATCGTGGAAGTCATTTTTATTTGGCAATGTATTGGGCACAAGAATTAGCTGCTCAAAATAAAGATGAAGTATTGAAAAATCGCTTTGCTCCTATTGCTGAAAAATTAGCAGCTCAGAAAGACACGATTTTAGAAGAATTAAATAAAGCACAAGGATCAAGAGTTGATATTGGTGGTTATTATGAACCAACAGAAAGTTTGGTTTCTAATGAAATGAGACCAAGTAATACTTTTAATAATATCCTTTCGGAAATTCAATAAAAATTAAGAGATTGTATTTAAAAGCCTTCAGTTTTCTGAAGGTTTTTTTTTGTTTTTACCTTCAGAAGTTCTTTCCATTGTGTGGTGTATCTTGGGCTTCGATCTTCTTTAATGAGTTCCCATTCTTTCACTCGTGTTCCTACTAAAGCAGAGAATACGGTAGATTTTCCATACTTCTTATTAATAGCGTCAAAGGTTTTTAGTAGTTCATTTTTGTTCCATTTTGGAGGCGCATGAAATAAGTTTCCTTGTACATATTCCTGTGGAATAATTCCACTTAAACAAACACCTACTTTTTTATAACGGTATCCTGGTTTATAGATTAATTCCAATGCTTTTTTTGCCTCATAGATCAAGACAAAAGTATCACAGGTTGGCATTGCCAAAGTGATGGTAATACTTTTAGAATATTGCTTATCTCGATCACTAAAATAATTGGTATGTAAAAAAACTTGCAAATAAGTCGCACAAGATTTCTGAGCACGGAGTATTTCAGTCACCTCACTAATATAGTAAGAACAAGCTTCCATAATCATTCCCAAGTCTTCCAATTTTTTTCCAAAAGACTTAGCCGTAGCGATTCCTTTTCTAGGCTTCGGAAGGGTTTTAAATTCGATGCATGATGTTCCTCTAAGTTCATTCCAGATACGAACACCAACTACGGTCATATTCTTGCGGACCCATTCCTCAGGAAGCTGCGTAAATTCATAAGCTGTAAATACTCCGATGTTCTGTAAACGCTTGGTGTGTTTACCTCCAATACCCCAAACATCTTTTATTTTTGCCCATTTTAATGCTTTAATGCGTTTTTCTTCTGTATCAATGACATATACATTGTTATTAATATGAGCGTATTTTTTAGAAATCTTATTTGCTAGTTTGGCCAATACTTTTGTGGAAGCAATTCCTACACCCACAGGCAAACCAGTAGATCGATACACTGTTTTCCTGATACAATGTCCATAGTCTTTCAAAGAACTATACTTCATTCCTGAAAAATCGACAAAGGCTTCGTCTATACTATAAATTTCAACTTGAGGAGAAAAGGTTTTTAGTACGTTCATCACCCGTTGAGACATTTCTCCATACAATGTATAATTAGAAGAAAAAAAAGTAACATTATTGTCTGTGAGCTGCTTCTTTATCTTGAATACAGGTTCAAACATAGGAATCTCAGATAAAGCTTTTGCTTCCTTATTTGCAGCAATCACACATCCATCATTATTACTAAGCACCACTACAGGAGTTCCCCATAAATCGGGACGAAAAACTTGCTCGCAAGAAGCATAAAAGCTATTGCAATCAACTAGTGCTATCATTGTACGTAATGAATAATATAAGTGATGATTCCCCACAGAATGAACTCTGAACCTACCTGTTTCTTAGGAATTCTAAGTACAGTAAACTCTCCATCTACAATCGTTAGTGCTAATCGGTTTGAAACAGCAGAAAGTGATCGATCAATAATCAATACATCTCCATCTTGTATATCAAATTCTTCTAACTCATCTCCTTCAATACGTGCAAAAAAAGTAGCGTCTCGATTCAACACCAACTCTTTATGTAAATCTATCGATGGTTCGGTATAATGTGTAGCTGCACTAGGAAAACCTGTCTGCTGCGATGGTGCTGGATTGTGCCTATTCTGAATTTTACCAAGTTTTCCTGAGGATAAGGTTTTCATTTGTAAAAAGTATTTGATAAAGCTGAAAATGAAATGCTCAAATGAGTCAGCTTTGGTTTTTCTGAAAATGCAATGGCATTTCATATTTCAAAAATATGGATTTATTCCATAATAAAAATGGAAATACTCCATAATTCTTCAACAAATTTGTATGTATGAATCCGATAGAATAAAGTTTACATTTGTTTCCAAGAATAAGTTATGGAAAGTATTAGTATTTTTGACATGTTAAAGATTGGAGTCGGTCCTTCAAGTTCACACACCTTAGGTCCGTGGCGCGCTGCTACTCGATGGATTGAAGCATTGAAATCTGAAGGTGTTTTTGATGAAGTTACATCTGTTTCAGTAGATTTATTTGGTTCTCTTTCTTTAACAGGAAAAGGCCATGCCACAGACATTGCTGTACTGTTAGGTTTATCTGGCTTTGATCCTGTTACTTTTCCGACGGAAAAAATAAATGAAACCATTGAAAGAATACAATCGGAACAAGTTTTAGCATTCAATAGCGAAAAAGACATTCCTTTTTCTTCAGAAAAAAACATCACCTTCCATCGCAAGTTCTTAGAATTTCATCCTAACGGAATGACTTTCCATGCTACACTAAAAAATGGAAAGAAGCAATCAACAACCTACTATTCTATTGGTGGTGGATTTGTGGTGAAAGAAGAACGTAAACGTGCAAAAAAGAAGATTGAGATATTTTCACATTTTCCTTTTCCTATTCAAAAAGCAACTGAATTATTAGAATATTGTCAAGCTGAAAAGAAGAGTATTTCAGAAATTGTATTCGAAAATGAACGCGCACTTCGTTCAGAAGAAAAAATAAATAGCAAGATAGAAGCGATTTGGCACGTAATGCTTGAATCTATGTACGAGGGTTGTCACACTGAAGGAACTTTACCTGGAGGTTTAAATGTACATCGAAGAGCGTATGATATGCATGGAAAATTGATTAGTGATCTTCCTTATTCGAATACAAAAGAATGGCTTGATGCTATAAGACATACCGAAGTTAAATTTAGACAAATATTAAAATGGGTTTCATGTTTTGCTTTATCGGTAAATGAAGTAAATGCATCTCTCGGTCGAGTAGTAACAGCACCTACCAATGGAAGTGCAGGTGTAATTCCAGCGGTACTTATGTATTATTTAGTGATTGAAAATCACGATGCTGGTTTTGAAGAAATAAAGAAATTCTTATTAGTTAGTGGCGAAATAGGAAGTCTATTTAAAAAAGGAGCAACTATTTCGGCCGCTATGGGAGGTTGTCAAGCAGAAATTGGTGTATCATCTGCAATGGCTGCAGGAGCATTAACCGAGCTTATGGGAGGATCTCCAGAACAAGTGTTGATAGCTAGTGAAATAGCGATGGAACATCACTTAGGCTTAACCTGTGATCCTATCGCAGGATTGGTACAAATACCTTGTATAGAGCGTAATGCTATGGGAGCTATCAAAGCGATAAATGCTTGTGAAATGGCTTTAGATAGTGATCCAACAAAGGCTAAAGTTCCTTTAGATAAAGTTATTGAAACTATGTGGGAAACCGCAAAGGATATGAATCATAAATACAAAGAAACCAGTGAAGGTGGTTTAGCTGTAAAGGTAAGTTTAAGTGATTGTTAAGCTATTCTTGTTTACAACTAGACCTTCTTCTTGAATCAATCAAATGAACAATTTTCCAACCTTCATCTGTTTTAGCTAAAGTAAAAGCATTCGCTCCACAATGACTAAATTTATCATTTAACCAAAACTCATAAGGAGTCCAAACATGAGCTAAGTTTCCATCTATTTGAACATTATAGTCTAATAATCGTTCTTCCCATTTATCAGTTTCAGGTCGGCTACCAATCGCTTTAATGAAACCATCCATCATACTATCTACGATTCTATTGCTTCCATCTTTTGACGCAAAAACAGTTTGAGTTGCAATATTTCCTAAGATAACAGATTTCATTTGAATGGTATCTCCTTTATGAAATCCTTTAAAAAAAGTATCGATTACTTGTTTCGCATCATCTTCAGAAAAAGAATCTTGTGCAAATAAAACTGATGAAATCAAAAGTGAGAGAATAAATAGAATGCGCTTCATAATTAAATAATTTAATAATTGATTACCAAAATTAGTACTTTTGTTCCTCATTTTGTAATAAATCTATATGTCGACAGCAAAAAAAGAGTATAAACGTGTAACTACTAAGACTTTAGTGGACATGAAACGTAGGGGTGAAAAAATTTCTATGCTTACAGCTTATGATTATACCATGGCTAAAATTGTAGATAACGCCGGAATCGATGTTATTTTAGTAGGAGATTCTGCTTCTAACGTGATGGCGGGTCATGAAACTACTTTGCCTATTACTTTAGATCAGATGATTTATCATGCATCTTCAGTAGTTAGAGGAATCGAAAGAAGTCTTATTGTTGTTGATTTACCTTTCGGAACTTATCAAAGTGACCCGAAAGAGGCCTTACGTTCTGCAATACGTATCATGAAAGAAAGTGGAGGGCATTCAGTAAAAATGGAAGGCGGAAAAGAAATAAAAGATTCAATAAAAAGAATTTTAAATGCAGGTATTCCAGTGATGGGACATTTAGGGCTTACTCCTCAATCCATCTATAAATTTGGAACCTATACCGTTAGAGCTAAAGAAGAAGAGGAAGCAGAAAAACTAAAGAAAGATGCAATTATGCTAGAACAGACAGGTTGTTTTGCAATTGTTCTTGAAAAAGTTCCTGCAAAACTTGCTGAAGAAGTTGCCAAAAGTGTAAGCATCCCAATTATTGGAATTGGAGCTGGTAATGGTGTCGATGGTCAAGTATTAGTAACACATGATATGCTTGGAATGACTCACGAGTTTAACCCACGTTTTTTACGTAGGTATTTAGATATGTATGCTGAAATGACTACAGCTTTTCAGCAATATGGAAAAGATGTAAAAAGTGGTGATTTTCCTAATGAGAAAGAATTGTATTAATGTATTCTACTTCTGAAAACCTTCAAGTTTTATTTGAAGACAACCATTTAATTGTTATCAATAAACGTGTTGGTGATATTGTACAAGGTGATAAAACTGGAGATGACCCTCTTTCTGAAATAGTAAAAAAATACATTGCCAAAAAATACGATAAACCTGGTGCTGTTTATTTAGGAGTAGTACATCGTTTAGATCGTCCTACAAGTGGAATTGTTGTGTTTGCTAGAACAACAAAAGCATTAACGAGATTAAATAAATTGTTTTCTGAAAGGCAAGCAAAAAAAACATATTGGGCTATTGTTAAAAAAATACCACCAAAAAATGAAGATAGGTTACAACATTTTTTAGTTAGAAATGCAAAACAGAATAAATCGTACGCTCACAAAAAAGAAGTTCCAAATAGTAAACTTGCTACGCTTAACTATCAAATAATTAAAAAATTAGATCGATATCATCTACTAGAAATTGACTTAGAAACAGGAAGGCATCATCAAATTCGGTCTCAATTAACTTCAATAGGTTGTCCAATTAAAGGAGATTTAAAATACGGTTTTGATCGTAGTAATAAAAACGGCGGAATTCATTTACATGCTCGAAAATTAAAGTTTATACATCCAGTAAAAAATGAAGAAGTAATTATTGAAGCTCCTTTACCTAAAGACCCTGTTTGGGATGCTTGTGTTTAAACTTTAAACAAATTATTCTTTAAAGCATAAATTACAAGTCCTACCCTATTCTTAATGTTTAAATTTCTGAATAGATCGTTTCGGTAGCCATCAATAGTTTTCGGACTTAGATTCATTTCTTCAGCAATTTCTTTATAGGTCATTTCAGAACAAGCAAGCTTTAGGAATGTAAGCTCATTATCTTTTAAAAAGTGTTCTTTTACTTCATTCTTTGGTTGAAGTGAATGCAACAATGTTTCCGCTACTTTATCTGAATGATAATACCCTTTTTCCATCACTTCATTTAAAGCTACTTTTAATTTTTCAGGATGTATATCTTTCAACAAATAACCATTTGCTCCTTTACGTAACATTTTTAATATTACTTGCTCATCATCTTCCATTGAAAGTGCTAAAACTTTAACGTTTGGATGATGTTCATTAATCCATTCCATGGTTTCAAAACCATTCATTACTGGCATATTAATATCTAAAAGAATCACATCTGGTTTTTCAGATTCAAGTTTAAATTTTTGTTGTAAAGCAACACCGTTTTTAGCATGGTATAATACTTTAAATCCTGAGAAAGTATGAATCAATTTTTCTAATGATCCTGCAAATAACAAATGATCATCAACGATTACTATTTTGTGTATGTAGGTATCAGTTTTCATATTTATATGGGTATTTTAAATATAATCTTGTTCCATTTCCAGGCTTTGACTTTAATGAAAAATCAGCTTCTAATAAATCAGCTCTTGCTTTCATGGTTTGCATACCCGAACTTTTAGTTTTCTCTTTAATATTAAACCCCACACCATCATCTATTGCATTGATTATCAATGACTCTTTGTTGTAATTTAAAGTCACGATTAATTTACTAGCTTTTGCATGTTTAATAACATTTGATAAAAATTCTTGTAAAATTCTAAAGATCAATATTTCATTTTCGTTATCTAATTCAACAATATTTCCTTCAACATTAAAGGATGCATCTAAAAATTGTAGTCGATTAAATCGTTCAATTTCTATATTTAAAGAAGTAACTAAACCGTTTTTTAAAACTACATCATGGTTTAATATTTTAGATAATGACCTTATCTCTTGAACAGCTTCAGATACTACTTCTTTTGTTTCTGAAATTTGTTCATCAAACTCATTTGGTGTATTGTTCTTTAACATATTTAATTGCAAATTTACTACTGACAATAGTTGACCGACGTTGTCATGCAGCTCCCATGCAATATTTTTAAAAGTTTGCTCTTGTATTTCTAGTTGAGATGTCGCTAATTCTTTTTCATACTTCTGTTTTGCCTCTATACGTTCCATTAATAATTTATTTTTTCTTCTTTGGAAGGCAATAAAAAATATGATCGCAAAAATTGCAATAAAAAGTAAAATAACAACAACATATATTATTAATAATGTTTGATGTCTTAATAAGGGTTCTTGCGTTTGGAACATATTAAAAATCCTACTATAAATATAGTGTATAAAATAAAATTTGAACTATAATTTATCCATTGATAAGTTTTCACAAAATTTGGATCTAATTTACTAAAATACAAACTATAGATGTATATTGGAGTTGTACATAAATGAAAAATAGAAGCACCTACAGATATATAAAAAGGAAGTGTTCTATGTACCCTTAGTATCTGATCACTTTTTAACAACTCTAAATAATAAAGGGCGATAGATAAAAAGATTAGTGTCGTTCCTACGATCAACGTAAAAGGAGAAAAAGCAACAAAAAAAACACCAGATAAAACTAAATATAAAACTGCACCAATTAAATATATTACAGATAAAAAATTTAGTATAAAGACAGATTTTTTTAATTTCAAATACCATTTAAAATAGGATATATAAAATAATCCACTTATCACATGATATATATTGTATATCCAGTGATTTGTTTCTATTGTAGTTCCTTTTAGGAAACTTAACACTCCATTATTTCCAATAAAAAAAGGATACCACCCTAATAATTCTACAAAAACTGTAAGACTTAAAAATCGAATTAAATAAAGTGTATTTTTATCTTTATTTCTATTGTAAAAATATATTCCAGCAATTAATGCAAGAACTTCTAAGCATTGAAAAAAAATTGCATATCCAATCATTAATAATCTTTTGGTGGATATCCTCCAAGAACTGTATTAAGTGGGCTTAAATTATAGTTATTATCAGCATCTGAATTGCTACTAGTCGTTGGTGATAAAAACACCGTAGATTTTGTTGATTTAGCATCATTGTGTGCTGCAAAATAAACTCTTACTCCAGGATCTTTTATTCCTTGCTTAGTAGATTCACTTTTTACATAAGCTAGAAATTCTTCAAGGTCAGCAACATTAAAAACAACTTCGCGACTATCAGCTTGCACTATAGAATTTTGAATACTTGCTCCTCTAGTTGTTACCCAATTATTTTGTAGGTTCCTAGCCTCTTGTTCTGTAATACATTTACTCGGTTTATTCATTTTCATATATTTAAGGTTTTACATTTTAAAAATATGGATAAACTTTAGACTAAGCCCTATCATAAACTAAAAAACAGGAAAAATCCTATTTTTTATTTTAGGGTTTTCCCCTTTATCCTTTCTGTAATTCTCCTGTTTTTTTTAGAAAAAAATATTTCCAATAAGGTAATTTCCTGTTGTTGTGACAGATATGAAATGATAGATTTGATATTGTTATTCATCATAAAAGAAAAACCACTCACTAACTAATTATATGATTTACGAAACATTGGAAATAATAAAAGATCAGGTTTCAAAATATCTTGAGTTAAAACTTACAGATAGTAACCTAGTTGTTTTAGAAAATATTTCAAAACTAGATGATCCAGATGTTTCAACAATGAAAGATAAAATAGTACTTACTTTATTAAATTTAGAAGAAGAAGCCTCATTAAAGAATAACCCTAATGTTTCTTTTAAAAATGGTGAAACTCAATATAGAAATAAACCAATTCATTTAAATCTTTATATTTTATTTTCTGCCAATCGAGGAGTTTATGAAAAATCACTAACTGCAATATCAACTATTGTTGAATTTTTTCAATCAAAAAAAGTATATACACAAACAAACACAAAACTAAACCCTATAGTTTCAGCTTTATCCTCTATTAAAGAGTTCAAATTCACTGTAGAACTTTATACACCAACATTTGAACAACTTAACTATGTATGGGGTACTGGAGGCAAATCTGTTCCTAGCGCAATGTATAAAGTAAGTTTAGTGAAAATAGAACGTGATGCCATTACTGAAAAAGGAACTCAAATTTCACAGGTTTCAACTAATTCAAATCCGATATAATGAGTGTAATAAAAAAATACATGCCTTTATTTCAATTGAATATATTTCATAAATATTTTTTGAATGATGGTATTGTTGATTTTGATAACACCTCTCAACTTAAAGAAGAACAACTTAGAAAATATAATTTTTCAGAATAATTATATAGACACAACGGGAATTTCTTTAATTGAAAAATATACAATTAGTGAAACTACGTATGATGAAATTTCAAAAAGACTAGCGCCAAAAGAAATGCTTCAATTATTTGGAATTATTTCTTTAGAAATGGCAGGTGACGATACTTTTCCTATTGATGGATTTGCTAGAAATATTATCGAACTTAATGCAAATCAAGAAGTTTCTTACCTACTACAAAGAATAGAAACTCATCCTGGACTTGTTATTTTAGCTTCTAATTTTAAAGACAATATAGATGATGCCTTTACGAGAAGGTTTCAATCTTTAGTTCCTTTTGAATTACCAGGTGCAAAAGAAAGAAAACAAATTTGGGAAAAGAATTTACCTCAACAAATAACCATTTCTCAAGATGTTGATATGGATTCAATAGCAAAAAAATATGAATTAAGTGGCTCCAATATTGTCAATATTATACATTATTGTAGTCTAAAAGTATTAAGCCTACAAAGTGAAATATTGACAAATGAAATTTTAATTGAAGGTATTAAAAAAGAATATCTCAAAGAAGATCGTTTATTTTAATCAAAAAAAAAAGCAGGATATTTTTATCCTGCTTTTATAATTATATAGTGAGTTTGATATTACATTTTAACATCATCTAATTTTACTTCTTCTCCTTCTTTGTCCATAAGTTTTACTTCATCAAAGCCCATATCTTTAAATTGTGCAAATTGAGTAGCTGCATCACCAACAATAACATAAGCCATTTTAGATTCATCTAAATAAGTATTAGCTAATTGCTTGTGTTGGTCTAAAGTCATACTATTTATTGTGCTTTCTTCACCTTCAATATAATTAGAAGGTAAGTTATATGTACTCATTTCTTGTAGCATTCCTAAAAGGGAACGTTGTGTTTCAAAACGTCTTGCATTTGATTTAACCAATGCATTTTTAGTAAATTCTAAATCTTCTTCACTAATTCCTTCTTTATAATTTGCGATTTGGTCTTTGAAAATTTGAACAGATTCTCCTGTGGTATTAGTTCTCACACTAGAAGAAGCTGTAAAAGTTCCAGGTATTTTAGAGCCACTAAAATTAGTTCTAGCCCCATACGTATACCCTTTTTCTTCTCTTAAAATTAAGTTTACATTCCCTGAAAAAGAACCCCCTAATTTATAATTCATCACCTCAGCAGGGTAAAAATCTTTACTTGTTCTTGGCATAGAAATATATCCAATATTTATTACTGATTGTTTTGCATCAGGAATATCTACAAAATATAAAGATGCTTTATCTCTATTATTTTTAATCGGAAATTCTGGGATTGTAACTTCTTTTGCAGCCCAGTTTTTATTTAAATTACTTAAAGATGTTAATGTTTTTTCTTTGTTTATTTTTCCAACAATATGAAACTTACTTATAGAAGGAGAAAAGTTTTTAGAATAAAAATCCTTTAAATGATTTATTGTAATAGCTTCTACTGAAGCAACGGTACCCACTGTAGGATAACTGAAAATATGATCTTTACCATATAAAAGTTTATTATAAACTCTTCCAGCGACAGTACTTGGATCTGCATCAGATCTTTTAATTTCATTGATAGTTCTCGTTTTAATTCTTGCAAATTCCTCTTCGTCCCATCTAGGTTGCAATAATATTTCTTCAATTAGAGCTATTGTTTTATCTAAATTACGAACTAAAGTATTTCCTCTTATAACAATAGACTCATTAGTAGTATACATATTGATATCAGCTCCTAACATTTCAATTTCTTCTTCTAATTCTGCTGGAGTTTTATTCACAGTTCCTTCCATCATGATGTCTGTCATCAAATTAGCAACACCATTATTATTAATATCGTCTAATAAATGACCTCCATCAATCACTAAACTAAAGTTAACTGTTGGAATTTCATTTTGTTCCATCCCATATACTTTCATTCCATTCTCTAATGTAGAGGTCCAACTACCTGGAATATTCAATTTAGGAGAAACTCCTTGTCCAGGTTCAACAGAGCGATCAAAATTTGAAGGAGTTTTTGCAATTTCCTCTTTTGAATCTTCAACTGTTTTAGCAACATTCTCTTTAATTTCTTCTTCAACAACTGGAGCTTTTTCTGAATTATCTGCAACCAATTCTAGTTTCCCCTTAGGCACAAAACTTGTCATGATAAAAGGTTTACCCTTTATGTATTTATTATACACTCTCATGACATCTTCTTTTGTAACTTTTTTAATGTTCTCAATGTCTGTTTCAATGAATCCAGGATCTCCAGCAAAATTATTATAAATAGCTAATTGAAATGATTTTCCTAAAACACTACTAATCCCATTATAAAAACTAGTTTCTAATCCAGCTTTAATTCGCTCAACATCACGATCGGTAACTCCATCTTTTTCAAACATTGCAAAAGCTTCCATAATTGCTATTTCAACATCGTTTAAGTTTTTCCCATTATTTGCAGTAATCACAATATGAAATTCACCCGCTAATTCTTGCGAGTTATTATAAGCTGTAGTTCTAGAAGTAAGATCTTTTTCTTTTACTAACACTTTGTATAAAGGCGCTTTTTTTCCGCTAGAAAGAATTTCAGCAAGAAAATCTAATGCATAAGCATCGTCTTCATATTGTTGAAGCGTTGGCCAAACCATATTTAATTGTGGAGTCGTTGCAAAATTATCTTCATGGTACAAACGTTTTGATTCAGCTATTGTAACAGGTTGTGGTTCTAATTTAGCTACTTCATCCCTTCTTTTTATTTCACCAAAATATTTTTCGATTAATGCTTTTGCATCTTCTTTTTCAAAATCTCCAGCTAATACTAGTGTTGCATTATTTGGTCCATAATACTTATTATAAAACTCTTTTACATCATTAATAGTAGCGTTTTGTAGATCTACTAATTCTCCAATAACTTGCCAATTATAAGGATGTCCTTCTGGGTACATGTTTTTATCAATTACCCAACCTGTATGACCATAAGGATTATTATCTACACGTTGTCTTTTTTCATTCTGAACCACTTCTTGTTGATTATAAAAAGCAGATTCTGTAACCGTATTGATTAAAAACCCCATACGATCACTTTCTAACCACATGATAGTTTCTAATGCGTTGTTTGGTACAATTTCATAATAGATAGTTCCATCTTTCCATGTTCCACCGTTTAATGTACCTCCAGCATCTTGAATTTTTTTAAAAAATTGATCTTGAGGAACATTTTCTGATTCTTGAAATAACATGTGCTCAAATAAATGAGCAAAACCTGTTCTACCCGTTTTTTCTCTATTTGATCCTACTCCATATTGTATTGCAAGGGATACAATTGGATCACTTTTATCTTGATGTAAAACAACATCTAATCCATTTTCAAGTTCATATTTTTCGAATTCAATTGAAAAATTTGTGTCGACAACTTCATTTTCAGTAGTAGATTCTTTGCATGAAATCGTTAAAAATGATATAGCTAACGCAGCTAGTATCATTAATTTAGTTGGTAGTTTAAACATTTTAATTTCTTTTTTTAATTTTTCTTTAAAGGTACATTAGAGTAACTTCAAATCACTTAAAAAATTGTTAAAAGGTATCTGTTATGGCTCTAATAAGAAATCTATTATAATTCTAAAAAATTCATTCACTTCAGAAATAAAAACAATTCCACTAACTAACTGTATTTAAGTGTTTTTACCTATTTGAAAATGATAATTATAGAATTAGTTTTGAATTAACTAATCAAAATCTACATATATGAAAACTACAAAAAAATTAACCTTAAAAACTTTAGCTCTTGTTTTTATCGGGCTGCTTATTTTTTCAGCTTGTAAAGAAAAAAAAGAGAATACTGAAAACCCTGAAAGTACTGAAAGCAAAGAAACTGCTGTTTATAGTGAAGCTTTAGAAACTGAGACATGTACTTGCGAATCAGATTGGTTTCCACATAACCAAACTCCTGCTCCAGAAGAAGGAGTTGGTAGTCCTTTTGACGTAAGCAGTACTACTAATTGTATTTTTCATCAATGGTCTTGGCAGAAGTTTTTATGGTTAACAAAACCTGAAAGTAATGGAAATCCTTTATTTCTTAATGAACTTATTCAAGTTGATAGTCGTATGATACCTGTAAGTGAACAGTCGGGTGCTACTATAGTATTAGAAGATACTGCACAAGCTGGACCTGGAGCTATTCTTAATACCAATCCAAATTTCAATATAAAAAGCAATACTTCTGAAACGGTTCATTATGCAATTTTTATTGACTCAACATTACAAAAAGCTGCTAATGATTATAAAGAAGAATTAATAAATGGAAGTTTAGATGAAAATAACTTTGAAACGTTCCCTGTGGGCTCATTAGAAGTTAAATCTGCATGGGTAAATATAAATGCAATTCCTTCTTCTGAAGTAAATAATTTTTACACAACTACTGCAGCCATTTTACAAAGTGATAATTCATATAAAAATACTGAAGTTGCTTTATTAGGAATACATGTTGTGGGAGTGGTTATTAATCATCCTGAATTTATATGGGCGACTTTTGAACATAATGATGTGGCTCCAATTTATGATTGGACTTCTGGTACTGTAAGTTCAGATACTGAGAAATTATTATTCGGAAAAGGATCTGCCTCAAATATTGATGGTATTGTTTGGGATTCAACAAATAAAAAACCAACTACATCAGATCAGGCATTTACTTTATTTCAATATGGAATTCCTAGAAATACAGATAACTCTTTTATGAGTACAAGTCAGTCTGAACCCGTAAACAATGATAATATTGTTGCTTTAAATACATGCGTGGCTTCAAGTTTAACTGCAGAGTCTGATGTTTGGGCTAATTATTTTTACAATGGTTCACAATGGATTGATACCGACGGCATAACACCAACTGAGCAAGCACAATTATTAGTAACCCTAGCCGATACAATTTCGACAGCAACTCCTGGTGCATATTTAAGAGGTTCAACAAATCTTGCAAATATAGCTATGGAAACATTTACACAGACCTTTGAAAAGAGTTCTTCAGATATTAATGTTAATAATTTAGCGAGTTGCTTTTCTTGTCATAATGCAGAAAATTTTACTGGTGACAATCCAAAATCTCCATTATATATCAGTCATATTTTTAATGGATTTATAGCAACAAATAATGGTGCTACAAAAGAAGAAGTAAAAACTATGAAATTGAATGAGTTTGTAGAAAAATTTGTGAAAAAGGAGAAATAATTTCAACTAACTAATAGCAAAATAAAAGGCTTAAGTAAATTATTACTTAAGCCTTTTATTTATTGATAAAATATTTTAGCGCGAAATAATTTCTGTTGGTCCAGGACCAATTTCCAATAATAGGGTATTGTAAAGGGTATTGTCATGGAAATCTATCACTTGAAAACTTAAATTTCTATTTTCCGTTGTAACATCATTTGCCTCGATTCTAAAGACAAAACTTGAACCAAATACCAAAGAGGGTACTGGATTTAAAGGGTCGTCATTAGTTTTAAACTCTCTTGAAGTAGGAATACCAATACTAGTAGTGGCTTCTGTCCAATTTGAAGGTATACCGTCAGGAAACTCAATAATACTTACTAAAGGTGTATTGAAAATTATTTCCTTAACTCCACCACTATCCTTTCCCGAAAATAGAATATTATATGTCAGATCTCGTTTCAAACGAAAAGCTTTTGTATGAAAATCTGGACCATTATCTCTGTCTAAACTTCTATACTAAATAGCTTCGGAAATATGCTCGTTTTTAATCACTTAGGAAGCTTTTAAATCGGCTTAGGATAGGCACCTCCACCTTCGAGTGCTTCATACTAAATTTTTATTGAAATAGTTTGTTACTCCTTTCCATTTTCCCTTTTGTACAAGGGCAGTCACTCAATGACTGCAATAAATTAAACCCAATAGTAACTGCGTGAGTACCAGAGTTATAATTTGTTAAATCATTGAGCGTTACTTGGTATGCATAAGCGATATATAAGAACGATTTTTGAAAACCTACCATGGGCCCAATATTTAAAGGTTGCATCACTTGGTCGTTTAAAAAACGATAAGAAGCTCCAAACCAATAAAAATCATTATCTCGATTGTATTTTTTATACTTTATATTTAAATCAGTACTCGATCTACCATCACCGGTAAAATATTGAACAAAGGCAGAGGGCTCTAATACATAATCATTTGATGTATCAATAGTATAGCCAGTATAAAATTGAAGGTTAAGAAGTGAGTTTGGTTCTATGGCTGAAAACTCATCTATATCCTTAGGCACAATATTATTTGCATTTACACTCAACCAAAATTTATTAATTCTATAAAGAGCTCCTACATCAAAGTTATGGTTTGCAATAGAGCGATCATTGGTAACAGACGGATCTATTGTAGGGTTTTCGTAGTTAGTGTTAAAATTTTCAATAGCAATCCTAAACGTATTTATGTTATAAGATATCCCAAAGGATAAATATTGCTCAGATTTATAATCTAATGTTAGGTGATGTGCAAAAGAAAGTTTTATTCCTTGTTGCCTAGTGTTTCCATTACTATCATTATATGCAGATACACCAACACCAGAACGATATGCCATTCTAACATCCATATAGATTGCTTGATTTTCTGGTGCGTTTTTAATACCCACCCATTGTGTTAAACCATTAAGTCTTGTTCTAAAATTATTTCCAATCCCAGCAAAAGTTGGTGATACTACAAAATCATTATCTGCCAAATACTGAGTATACACAGGTAAATTAAGTTCCTGTCCATAACTTTGGAATGCAATTAATATTAGTAGATATTTTAGTGCTTTTTTCATAATAATACGTTTTGAATAACAAATAAGTTCATGAATTTACTATCTATCTATATAATGTGAAATGTCCTACAAATTCACGATTATTATCTTCAATGTTGGTTTCAACGACGTACCAATAATCACCAGCAGGAAGTTCTTGATTATTATATGTGCCATCCCATTTATCTCCTGCTCTTAAGGTTGCTACTTTACGTCCATAACGGTCATAAATAGAAAACATAAGGTTTGGATAATTTGGTGCACAACCTATAGTCCATCCATCATTTACGCTATCCCCATTTGGTGTAAAATAATTGGGGATACATAAATCGATAAAGTCTTGAGAAATTATAGCAGTAGCCATACATCCATTAGAGTCGGTTGCTGTTACTACAAAAGTTCCGGATTCTTCGATAGTGAAGATGTTTTCATCGCCATAATCAACTTCATTCAAAGTAAAAACATATTCTCCAGTACCTCCAATTGCATTCGCGACTATTTCATTAAGTTCTCCTTCTTCTAGATAAAGTTCTACAGGAATAAATGATTCAATGTTAAAAAATTCTGTGAGAACTATACATCCATTTGTATGTGTTACGGTAATAAAATTATCTATACTTGGAGGTAAATTTGTAAATACATTACTGTTTTGGAAAGGCCCATCATTTAATGAATACTCTAACTGAGAAACATCAACAAGATCCTCATCTACTGTTACGCTAACAATATTAGTGGATACATTATCAACACATAGAATTTCTAATTCTAATGCAGGTTCCATAAATACTGATTCAGGAAAAGTAATATTCCATTCAGACTCACAACCTAGAGCATCACGAACGTATACTATATGATCTCCCCCGCCTAGGTTTTCAAAATCAAAAATAGTTTGATCCAGTTCACCTGTCGAATAAGGCCCTTCATATACATCTAAACTTATACTATAAGGTAGTGTTCCTCCTTCTAAATCTATACTGAATGAACCGTTTTGCTCTCCTTCACAAATTTCTGGAATTATAGAATCTGCTACTATGGTTATTAAAACTGCAAGCGGTTCTATAACGTCAAAATTAAATGTTAGATAACAACCTAACTGATCTTGAACGATAACATCATAATTTCCAGGAGCAAGATTTTCAAAAGTATTGGTTTCAAAAAACTGATTTAAATTTGGGGAAATAGCATATTTTATAATACCAGTTCCTCCATTTGCAAAGATTTCTAATATCCCGTTATTTTCACCTTGACATTGAACATCCGTAACTACAAATGTCGATTCTAACAAAGTTTCAGGTTCAGTAATGGTTATTTCTTCTGAAGTAACTAAACAATCTCCACTTTCAACAAAGACAACATAAGTACCTACAGTTAATCCTGTAAATATTCCAGGGACATTTTGGTCTGCTGGTATTGTATTTCCTGAAGTATCTTGTAAAGTATAAACATAATTTCCAAGTCCACCTATAGCTGTTGCTTCGATAACACCTGTATTATCACCAGTACAGTTGATTTCAGGATTGGTTGAAACTAAATTCACTTCAAGGTCTGGAAGCGAGTCTATAGTAATTTCATTTGAAGCATTATCAATACAACCATTGGCATCTCTTACAAAATAATTATAAGTTCCTTCAGTAACTGTGAACGTCACTGATGTTGTAAATGTTCCTAGAATCGCATTAAAATCTGCAGTATTACTAAACTCGTAATCACCTGTACCACCTGTTGCACTCAACGTTAATTCTGCTTCATTTAAACAAGTTGGAGTTGTGTCAACTACTAATAAAGATATTATAGGATCCGGTTCATTTATAGTAACTGGTAATGACGTAAAAATACAACCATAACCATCTGTAATGATTACTGCGTAGGTTCCAGCACCTAAGTTCTCAAATACATTTGAAGTTTGAGGACCAGAAACCGTTTCACTAGGTGATGTAGTCATTAAAGTATAAATATAATCTCCTTGACCTCCTGTTACATTTTCAGCTGTAATAATCGCATTTTGATCATTAAAACAAGACAACATAGTGTTGTTTGGAACAAAATCTGCATCAATAGGATCAGGCTCAAGTAGTGTAATAGTTTCCGATTCTATACATCCATTAGCGTCTCTAGTATTTACTATATAGGTTCCAGCACTTAGGTCGGTAAATGTATTATTGATTGAATAAGGAACGGTTGCATCACCAGTAAGTTCATATTCATAAGGATTAGTACCTCCACTTGCAATCGCAATTATTACACCTTGATTATTATAACAGGTAACATTTGATGATTCAAATAATTCCAACGTCAATGGTGTTGGTGGAGATCCAATCGTTACAACATTAGTATTGGTAGAACAAAACGGAGTTTCTGTTTCAACAATTTCAACAGAATAATTTCCTGAAGGTAAATCAGTAATTGTTAGTGGATTTGTTGAAGTGTTTGCTGCAATAGGAGTTCCAATAGGAACACCAAATCCATCTAATAGTTGATAAGTATAAACTCCTATATAATCTATAATTGTTAATTCTAATTCCCCTATTGTCTCTCCAAAACAATCATTCATTTCGGTTGCACTTAATATTGCTTCAATTTCATCAAAAGGTGAAACTATAAATGGATCTGTTAAAAAATAACAATCCGTATCTAAATCATTTACTTGATAATAATAAGTTCCAGGTTCTATAATATCAAAAATATTAGAAGTCTGTTCAACTCCATCAGGTAATAGTTGGTAGGTGAAATTACCTGACCCTCCCGTTACATTTATGGATACTGTTCCAGTTTGGTTACAATCAATAGGAGTAACAATAGTTATAGCAGTAGCCGTAATTGTTTCTAAAGGATCAATTGTTAGTGTATTTGTTGCTATACAGTTATTTGCATCTTTAACAAAAATTGTAATAGTTTGAATAACACCTGTATCAATAACCTCAAATACATTGGTGTCAAAATAATTAACTCCATTAATACTATATGTATAAGCTGGGGTTCCTCCAGTCTCTGTTATTGTAATTATAGAGGTATTTATAGTATTATCAGCATTACATGAAAATAAAGTTGCATTTCCAGTTACTTCTAATAAAACTGGTTCATTAATAGTAACATCTTCGGTTGCAATACATCCTCTTCCTGAAGTTACTTGTACAGTGTATGTTGCAGCAGGCAAACCTGTAAAAATATTACTTGTTTGTGGCCCTACTATTATAGGGGCAATTATTTCATAAGTATAGATTGGGTTGTCATTACCTGGAAGTAATTCAACAATAATTTCACCATCGCTCTCTCCGTTACAACTAACTTCAGAATCTTCCATAGTAAATGTAACTGGAGTTGCACTTTCTAAAGTAACAGGTATATCTTCAGTACAAAGAGTAACCGTATCGGTTACCGTTATCGTATAAGTTCCAGATGGAACACCAGAAAACACATTTCCTGTTAATACAATAGAAGGAGGGTTCGGACTAATGGTATAATCATAATTACCTGAACCACCTATTGCTGTCACAGTAATCTCTCCATCATTATCATCACAACTTGGTAAAGCAGTTACAGTAGGTGATAATCCTAGTGGTGTTTCTATTGTTACATTTACCAGGTTTCCACACCCATAAACATCATTTACCTCAACAGAATGCGACCCTGAAGATAAGTTTGTTATGGAAAATGGGAAGGATTGATTCTGAAAATCACCTCCATCCACACTTACGCTATAAGGTGGAATACCTGGGTTTATTAATGTAACATTTATTTCAAATTGTCCTTCAATTACATCACATTGATTTGTAGCAATTGCAGCAATTTCTGGTGAAGGATCTAAATCTACAACCTGTGCTGGACTCGTAATAATACATTCATAGGCATCCATGGCATGGACGAAATAACTCCCTGCATCAACATTAAATGTACTTACAGTATTCCAAGCAGGATCTGAAGGCAAAGGAGTTCCTGGCGTTGTAGTAATTTGGTATTCGTAAGGTGCTGTTCCATTTTGGGCGATAGCACTTATAATTCCTGAATTTGGATTACAATTTGCATTTTGGTCTACCGATGCTGTTAAACTTAGTAAAAATGCTGATTCCGTAATAGAAAACGGAGCTGTTACAACACCACAACCTGCATTTGGTCCGGTTGTTTCTTCAATCAATACATAATAAGTACCGAAAGGTAATGGTCCAAGATCTGATACCACCAATGAGCCTCCAGCAGGTATAGTTCCCGTACCAGATATTCCAGTTGATATTAAAGATAAAGAATCAAAAATTTCATAGTTAACATCTACAGGAACTCCATATACACTATTTACAGTGAAAGACACATCTCCATCATCACTACCTGTACATGAAACATTGTCTGAACTAACAGCTGTTGCTGTTAAAGTTGAATTCGTTGGAATAGGTAATGACGAAGGTTCATAGTAACTACACATGGTAGATTCATCGTAAACTATAAAGGTATAGGTAACACCAGGTGTTAATCCAGTAAAGGTTGTAGACTGGCTACCAGGTGGATTTTCAGGTAACCAAGCTCCTGCAGGAAGTGGATAAACAGTACCAGGGCCTTGATATATTGCAAAGTGAAAAGGTCCTGTACTTCCTAATATTGAACTTACAGTCACAACAGCCTCACCTCCTAATGTACAATCTACTGTGCTTGATATAGCAATATCTAAATCGTCTGGTGGAGAAGCAATAAGTACATCCTGAAAAAGAACAGAACATCCATTTGAGTCTACAATATTAATTTCATATAATCCAAAATCAATTATATCAAAACTAACCGATGTCGTACCCGATACATTTAATTCAGAATTATTATAACCGTTTGAACTAGTTACAATATAATTGTAAGGAGCTGTTCCTCCAACAACGCTATTAATAATAATTGATCCTTGAGAAGTGCCACTCGGTCCGCAGGTAATATCAAATGTATCATAATCCACAATCATTGGATCTGGTTGAGCTATGGTAATTATGTCTGTTCCAACACAAGAATTAGCATCTATTACGGTTATGGTATAATCGCCAGCTGCTAATCCAGATGTCTGTGTTCCATAATCTGTTCCTGTCGTATCGTTAAATACATTTATTAAAAATGGTGGAGTTCCTGAATTAGGATCAATAGTAATATCAATGGCTCCATTTTCATCACCATGACACAAAATAGGTTGAGTTTCTGTAATAAGATCTATTTCAGGTAATGTAATTGGATTAACAGTAATTATTGGTGATGTAGCTATACATCCACTCGCATCGGTTATTTGAAATTGATATGTCCCAGCAGTTCCGGTTGTGTAAACGAAAGGAGTTGCAGTTATTCCTAATGGATTAAAAGCAGACCCGTTTATTGAAACTGCATTAGAATAAGGAGCTGTTCCTCCTATAATGTTTCCAGTGATAATTGCATCTGGTGTTACGGTACAATCTAAACTTTCCGTTAATAATGCATTTACTGTTAATTGTGGAGCAATGATTAAGGCTGGTAATGTTGTTTCACAACCAAAAGCATCTCTTACTGTTATTGTATAACTTCCTGGAGTTAAGTTTGAAAATATATTACTAGATTGAAAAGGCCCTCCGTTAATACTAAATTCAAAAGGTGCTTCTCCAGAAGTAACCTCAACTATTATTGTTGCATTATCACCTGTATCAAAACAAAGATCTGAAGAAGTACTAATATTTGCAACAGGTGGGCTAGGTATTGTTAAGTTAAAGGTTTCTGTTATAATACAACCGTTAGCGTCTTCTACTGAAATTATATAGTTACCATCTTGCGTTAAATTTAAAAATGTATTCGATGATTGTGTAGGAAGAACTGTTGCATCTGGCAGTGTGAGTGTATAAAGATACCCTCCCCAGCCACCTGAAGCTTCAATTATTGCACTACCACTTCCTATACAAGTAATAGGATTTGTTTCTACGGACATTGCTAAAGGATTTGTTGGCTCATTGATCGTTACCATGTCAGTTGCCTCACAATTTGTTATTAAATCTGTCACAACTATCGTATAATTGCCTGAATTTAGCCCAGTTAAAATAACAGGAGATGTACCTATTACAGGAGCACTTCCATTGATACTATATTCAAAAGATGTAGTTCCCGAAACAATAAATTGAATAGACCCATTAGCATCTCCTACACAGCTAACTTCATTTAAAGTTTCACTAAAAATATCTATTGTTGGTAATGACTCAATTGCATAAGATTCACTATAAGTACAATCATTTGCGTCCTTTACTTGAAAAGTATATATATCTGGTGCTAAATCTGTAAAAACATTAGATGTTTGATAAGGAGTAGCAGCTGTAACTGGAGCAATAATTTGATATTCTAATGGAGGTACACCTCCAGTTACTCCCGTAATTGTAATAGTTACAAGGTTGGTTGGACAAGTAACAGGAGTATTACTAAAGGTTAAGTCTACAGGTGAATCTAAAGGCGGGATTGTAATTTCATTTGTTATAAAAGTACAATCATTAGCGTCTTTTATAATAACGGTATAGGTTCCAGGTGTTAAATCTGTAAATATTGGACTTGATTGAAAATTAATTCCATCAATACTATACATATAAGGAGGGGTTCCTCCTTCAACATTTGTTACTGTAATTGTACCATTAGTTGTACAGGTATATGGTGAAGTTAATTCAGCAATACCAGATATTGCTGAATTTGTATCAATTGTAATTGTTTGAGGATCTGTGATACATACAGATGGCCCGTTAGTAAATTCTACTAAAGCCTCGTAATCTCCTATTGCAAGTCCTGTAAATAAAGAAGAGTTGTAAAAAGTAGTTCCCCCATCTATACTAAAACGAAGACTATTGCCATTAGGATTAGACACATTAAATGTAATAGTTCCAGTATCACCTCCTGCGCATAAAATATCTGTTTTAGTAACGTTGAATTCTGGCGCTGGTAAAGCTTCAACAGTAATTGTAGTATCAGCACTACAATTGTTAGAGTCAACAACTGTTATATTATAAACTCCAGGAGCTGTAACTACATAATCAGGATTAGTTTGAAAAACGGAATTACTATTAACAAAATAGAAATAAGGGGCTGTACCTCCTATTGGATAGATTGTAATCTCTCCATCAGTACAGGTTAAAGGAATTGTTATTGCCGCAGTCACCGTTAGTATTGGAGGTTCAATTATTATGATCTCCTGTGTATTTGTACACCCATCATCAGTTTCAATGGTAGCTGTATATGTTCCTGGGTTTAAGTTTTCAAAAGAGTAATTATTTTCTACAATAGGACCTACACTATTTACTAAAGTTCCTCCTAAATAAAGGGAAAAATAATACTGTGGATCTGCATCATTAGCAGCTAAATAAATACTTCCTAAATCACCATTACATAGTGGTTGGTTAATGGTAGTTGAAACTGTAAAATCTCGTTCTCTAACCAAAACATCTGGAATAGTAAAGACACAGGCATTTTCAGGAACCCCAACTTGTTGTACATAAACTGTATACAATCCAGGTGTCGTTATTTGAAAGACATTACTACTTTGATAGTTAATACCATCAAGGCTATACTCATACCCACTAGGCACATTATTTACTGTAATACTACCAGGTGTTGTACATATAATATCGGTTGCTGTAACTGTAGGTTCTAGTAGATTTTGATAAACATTAAAATAAAATTGATTGAAACAACCACCTTCATAATTAATAGTTAATCTAAATTGACCTGATGTGTCTGCTATAAAATCGTCACCAGTACCTACTTGATTCCAAGTACAAGTAGCATTTTCATTTGCACAATCGGTATTAGAAACAGGAGGGCAACTTGATTCATCCAACTTTTCCCAAATGATTGTAACAGCACTAGCTATGTTTGTTGTTATTTGTCTAAAATCATCTTCCCCACATAAATATATATTTGGTAATAACTTACCATCATTAGGGCAGGTAACAACTTCATCAGCAAAAGGAATTACAGGGTTAGTAATAGCACTTCCATATAAAGTAACATCATATTCTTGAACAATGGATCTACAAGGAGCAAGAGCCGTATTAAATGAATAATACAATCCTGTTTGAGTTACTGTTATTGTTTGGCCTGTCCCAATTACTGGAGTACCTGTCGGACTTGTAGACCAAGAATAAGAATCGTATCCATCTGCTGCGGTTAATTCTATACTATCACCGCACAAAATTTCATTTTGAGTAAATACACAATCGTCAAGGTCTGCTAAAAAATTAGTAGCTTGTGGTGACAGCAAACAACCTGTATTATTGCTAACACTTGGATCGTCAGTAATAATAAAATCAGGATTAAGTGTACCTTGATAAGTTGCAAATGCTTGATTATTAATGATATCAGAACAAGCTTCAGCCAATTGTTGGCAAGTGTCTACAACTTGAACCTCAATTCGGATTTCGTATACAGGATCATTCTCTTCAACCAAATAGTTTTCAATTGCAAATACTAATTCTCGTGTAACATTATCATAACTTTGCACTGTAACCCCAGGAGGCAGTACTAAATCTGTTGGGTATTCGAAAATTATATTTATGGGTAATATATCCCTTATTGTGAAATCGGTTGCATTATCATTTCCTGTGTTTTGAAAACCAATCACATAATTTAACTCTTGACCTAAATTAACAGTCTGACCTCCAATATTATTACCGAACTCATCTTCAACAATTTTGGTTAGTACAATATTTGGTTCTATTATTTCTACGGCAAAAGCAAGAAAGTATTGGAAATAGGTGTCTCCACTAGTCTCCAGCCTAACGGTTGCCGAAGTAGCATCATTTGCTATTACGGTATTTCCCGGATTAGGCACACTCATAATTCCCGTATCAAAACCAAGTGTATTGGTACTGTTAGGATTCCTATTATCAACAGGTAATGCACTTAATTGGGTTACCGAACTGTTAAAGTAATTTTGTGCAGGTCTATCTACTGTAGAAAGTGTAGTTCCATTTAGTTTTAAACGATCACCTGTAATTGGTTTATCACCTTCTAATGTAGCAAATGCAAAATTTGCTCTTACTGGAGCAGGTGCTGGTACGGTTCTAAACCCAGAAACAGGAATATCTAAATTTGGATTATTTCCAGGAACACTAATTGCACTAAATCCATCGAAACTGGTGATAGATTTTCCAGGAAGAGTAGGGTCTTCATATACTACAAATAGAGACCAACCTGCCGAATAACCTGTCCCATTATAGGGATCAAAAGACGCCGTTTCACCCAGAGCACTTGAAACATTTGCAAGTGTATAGGTTCCTAAATTATTTGGTAGACCTGTTACAATAGAAGTTACATCTGCATAACAGGCATAAGGAAAACTATCTCCTCCGTCCACAGAAGTTCCGTTTGCATCGAAAATTATGGTTCCCGCAATATCAATATAACCACCTGTTGGCCCCTTAAACTTTACATTGGTAAAGGGTTGGTCACCTTCGGTTACTGCTCCCCAATACAAACTAGCATGCTTTATTTCATAACAGTTAGGGTTGGACACCTCTAAATCTGCACTTGATGAACTAAACGTTGTAGGGTCCCCATCAATATCGATATACTGCATATCCACATTATGATTATAAGTTGAATCATTATTATATGGGTTATTATCAGGACCTAAAATATTGTTCCCTATTAATAGGATATCACCTTTAAGATCTTGATCAAATCTAGGTGTAAATGGAACAAAATTTTGAGAAAAAGTTTGTATCCCAATTAATAAGACTATAATAAGCGTAGCGTATCTTTTAATGGTAGGTTTGTTCATGGCGCTTTGTTTTTAGTACTATAACTCAAAAATATTTTTTAAGGCGGGGGCGTTATGCTACATATTATTTTATATTAATTTTCGATTTTAATTATGTTGATCATTATATTATAAGGCTCGTCTTCTATTGATGCTAATGCTCGTTCCGTTTCATTAATATTGTCGAATCTTTTTGAGTAGATATAATACTCACTTGTGTTTACATCAAAGAAGAAATCCACATCCTTATATCCTGATGAAATTACTTGAACTAAAAATTCATCTCGTTTAATTATATTATTATGAACTGCTAGTACTAGATAATAACCATTTTCGGTATTTGGCACATTTTTAAGAATTTGAATATTATTGTTACGTTCTCGACCAAAGTCTATTTCATTTATATCTAATGCTGTATCTTTTAAGGGTACACTTTCCCTTAAACTATTAAGCTTATTTCGATCTTCTGTATATCTATCTTGAACATTATTATAAGCCGCACGTTTGATACGTCTTTTGCGCTCAAAATCTGTAGCAGTAGAGATATCCTTTAACGATGTTATTAAAGTTTCACGGCGCTCAATAGTTTTTTCTTGTTTTAATTTTAGCTGGGTTATCTTATTACGATAATATAGATTCGTCTCATCATTAGGGTCTTTAAAAGTAATTACACGCTCTTTTAACAAAGACTCTAACAGAGTAATCTTTTTCTTTTGCCTTAATATAACTGTGTCTAAATTTATTATTACAAGTTCAATAGCTTTATTTTCTTTACTTATACTTTTAAAAGCTTTGGGAGCTACATAAATGTTTTGTTCGCTAAGATCATTTTCTTCCTTCAAATCCTTTAAATCTTGCTCTTTAATGGCAACTGCATCTTCCAATTCTTTTAATAATTGATCTTGATTTTTAATAGATTCATCAGATTGAATCGTCAATTCGCTCATAGACTTCCCGATATTATCTAAAGGCTTTTGTATTAATAGTTCTTTTGCCTTCTTTTCTTCATCTAATTTTGCTTGTTCTTCAGCTACTATTCTGGCATTTTCTTCTTCAGCTAATTTTGCTTTCTCTTCTTCAGCTAATAACCTAGCCTGTTCTTCAGCTAATAATCTAGCATTCTCCTCTGCAACTAATTTTGCTTTCTCTTCTTCAGCTAATAACCTTGCTTGTTCTTCAGCTATTAATCTAGCATTCTCTTCTGCTTCTATTCTAGCGTTCTCCTCTGCAACTAATTTTGCATTCTCTTCTTCAGCTAATAACCTTGCTTGTTCTTCAGCTATTAATCTAGCATTCTCTTCTGCTTCTATTCTAGCATTCTCTTCTGCTTCTATTCTAGCATTCTCCTCTGCTACTAATTTTGCTTTCTCTTCTTCAGCTAATAACCTAGCTTGTTCCTCTGCTATTAATCTAGCATTCTCTACTGCTTCTTTTCTAGCATTCTCCTCTGCTTCTATTCTAGCATTCTCCTCTGCTTCTATTCTAGCATTCTCCTCTGCTACTAATTTTGCTTTCTCTTCTTCAGCTAATAACCTAGCTTGTTCCTCTGCTACTATTCTGGCATTTTCTTCTTCAGCTTCTATTCTAGCATTCTCTTCTCCTCTAGCATTCTCTTCTTCAGCTAATCTTGCATTCTCTTCTTCTTCGGAAAGATTTACTTCTACCTCAGCAGTTTTATTTTCAGATGTCTTGATTGTTTTTTTCTTTTTCTCTTGTTTTTCAAAAGTGAATAAACCTGCTAATTCATCATCACTACTATAGTCATAATAGTTATTGTTTTTAAACCTGTAAGCCAACGTGATTTCATGAGAAGATCCTAAATTTGTAAGCTCATTAAATGGTTTTTCATAATTATATTCAATAGCAATTTGAGAAGTAATATTAATTCCTAAGCCCGCAGAACCTCCATATTTAGTACTATAACCAAACTGAGCCCACAGTCCTTTATTTACCGTTAACATGGCATTTCCTGTAAAGATTGTGTCTTCATTTTGTAACTCTGCTCTTGCTAATGCTGAAAATTTACTATCTCCAAAAAAGCCATATCCTCCAAAATATCCGGTATACATGATATGCCCTTGCAAACCACGAATTGGGTTTTCTTCTACCATTGCAGAAGAATTTATATTATACGTAATCAAATTTTTATAAGAAATACCAAAATCAATAAAACCTGTTCCATAATTCAATCCTGGATTTGCCGTAAATAAAAAGTTTGATGGAATGTTATTAAGCGCTGGATCGTCAAAATTAATGTTAACATTTCCTGTATTCAGACCACTTTTATAGGCTCCAACATTCAACCCAAATGAAAAATTACTGTCTTCTTCTATTCGAACATTGTATGCAAAATTTATGATTCCTCCAAAAGTCGTAAGCACACCATAATTTTGTTGAAAAACCCCTATTCCTGCGCCTATATTTTCTTTAATTCGGCCAGAATAACTAAAAAAATAAGTAAGTGGAGCATCTTCAACTCCTATTAATTCTCTTTTGTTAGTTGCGGTTATATATTTATTTTGTTCCCTCACAAAACTAAAAGTAGGACTTACTGCAAAACGATTAAATGTCAAGGAGTTTCGAATAGGAATATCAAGTGCAACAACACCATCCTCTACCTGAGAATAAGCTGTTTGCAACAAACAGCATAACATGATGATATTAATGGTTATTTTTTTCACTTTATTTTATTAGGGTTATAGAACCTTTTTTTGGCTCCATATCTTGGGGTATGATTGTATAATAATAAACTTCATTAACACTACTTACATTAAGATAATTCTCAGGCCAATTATTTAAATAATCATTGGTTTTAAATACTATTTTTCCATTACTAGAATATATTATTACTTCTGTGTTGCTACCGCTTACATATATATTTGGGATTACCCAAGTATCGTTTATACCGTCTCCGTTTGGACTTATCAAGTTGGGAATAATTTCTACATCAGGAAAAGGATCTATAAATTCTTCTACAAAAAAAGAAAGCTCATTTGTTGTATTACAATTATTTGTTTGTGTTATAATTATAGTATAGTTTCCAAAATCTGTAACATTAAAAATACTTTGAGTAGCATTAGGTATCTCTTCATCATTTAAAAACCATTGAAATTCTGGATTAATTGCAGTTGTAGAAACTGTTACACTTAATGTTTCCCCAGCTTCTAACAAATTATCTTCTGGAACATCTAAACTACTAGTAAAAGCTCCGGTTTCTAAATCAATATTCCCAGTTGCTTCACAGCTTCCAAAATTTACTATTACCGAATAAGCTCCAGACACTGAGGTCTCATAAGTTTGACTGTTAGCTCCTGATATTGGGGTTCCTCCTTTATACCACTGGTACCCATCACCTTGAGCAGTACTCAATATTGTAGGTCCATCTGCAGCGCAAAATGGATTTCCTTCGCTAGACTCTATGCTTGCAAATACCTCCTCATCGGACGTAGCTTCTAATACCGTTACTCGATTCGAAAAAGAGTTGGATGTACAGGTACCATAATTGGTTTCCACAAAATATGTTCCCTCTTGGCTTACAGATAGTGAAGGACTTTGAGCTATAAAAATTGAAGTTGTAGGGCTTGTTTCTTTAAACCAGTTAAAGGTTAGGAAAGAGTAATTTAAAGGCGAATCATTATTTCCCGTACCTGGATTATCGATTGTAAGAAGATAGCTTCCTCCTGGGCAAAAGTTTGCGTTTTGATTTAGGTTATTAATTGTAAAAGGGCTGTCCTGTATTTTATAATATGCCGAAAAACTTACAGAGGGTGTACTTGATGCAACTGGGAGGCTACTTCGGATTTTAATTCTATACGATTCTCCTGCTGTGTCCAATGGGATAGAAAAGTCTATTGAGGCTGGTGATGTGATTATAGCTCCTGGACTTGAAGTAAATACAATAGTTGAGTTGGAAAAATCGCCTTCAGCATCTGACATTTCAACAATAAATTGATTGGCTGATTCTATTCCCGATTCAGGGCTAAACACAAAGTTTACTGTATAGCTATTAAATGTATCATTAGCACAAGCTTGAGTAAACTGAAGATTGGGAGATCCAATAACAACCTGAGCTTCCATTTTTTCAATGAAAAGGATCATTAAAAATAGGGTTAAGAAATATATTTTTTTATGCAAAGTGTTATTTACCACCTTAATGTTTTTTTTTAAATAATTACAATTTATCATTAGCTAAAGCCCCATATCTAGTGAATATTAAGATATAGGTGAGGGTATAATTATGTAGATTCGATTATTCCTCTTGCAGACTAATTGCTATAATTTTATTGATTCGCAGTCTAAAATCAGGGTCATCTAGATTATCTACGTCGATAAAGGTTTCAGAGTTTGAACTCCGAGCGTAAACATTGGAAAATGCATTATTACCATACCAATTTTCTAGATCCTCATTATTAGGAACTTTTTCAGTAAATATATTACCATTGCAATTATTAAAATACATATTGGTAAATTGCATCTTTAGAAGATTTTCATTATCTATAAGTATATTATTATCTAATACAACTGCTGGATTAAAGCCAGAGAAAATAGATTTATTTAATGAAAAGGAAGCTCCTTCTTTAACATACATAGCCTCATGTACTAAGCCTACTTTCCTGTCATTTTCTAGATTATTACTTAAAACCAGAAGAGTTATATTATTTGCATCAAGATAGGTTCCTCTTTTTGAAGGATCCACTTCTTCTTTTTCATTATAGGATGCTATATAGATACTACTCACTTCTCCAGAAGCAGTATGATAAGGTGATTTTATTGCTATTGAATTAGATAGAATTGATTGCGCACCAAAATTAAACTTAAAATCGTTCCTTTTTGCTCTAAAAGATACTAGTTGGTACAGATCTGTTTCTCCTCCAAGAACTTGAAAGGAACTACCTTTACTATAACTAACCATAATATTTTCTAGAACTGTTAAACTACCTACTCCCGCCAGTGTTAGCCCACTATAATAGTCTTTATTTTGGGCTCTCTTTCCGGCATATTCTATTCGTACATACTTAACTACACCAGAGTTACTTGTAACATCATTTCCTCCATAAAGAATCATTTTTGAAGAGGAAGGATTAAGGTCATATTTCAATTCAGTTTGTTCATCTATATTATTAATAGGTGCATTCCCTAAAATGAAAATACCTCCCCAATCTCCTGTCTTTCTAACATCTCGATTAGAAGTAAAGACAATTGGATCAGTTTGAGTTCCTTCGGCGATTATTTTAGAACCGTTAGTAATAACTAATGATGCTTTAGATTTATAATCTCCAAGTATTATAGTACCAGGTTCTATGGTAATTGTTGTACTATCAATTACAAATACATTTCCTAATAAGAGATATGTTTCTTTTTTATAAAGCTTTGTATCTTTGGTAATATTACCAGAAATAATTTGTGTAGGTTCAGGATATTTTACGACACTCGAATTAAATTCGGTCCAAATATTCAACCAATTTTCGCTACCATTAATTCCTTTTTCTTGTTGCGAAAATATACACAAGAAGGGGAATAGGAGAAAAAATATAACGATGGGGTAGTTTTTTTTCATATAAAATGCGATTATTTTAAGGAGTACAATTTAATGTTTTTAATTATTTTTATTCCACTAAGTGCATACATTTTCGTTGAATGGTTGTTTTTTTTAACATTCAACAATAACGGTTGTAGGTTTTTTAACATTATTAAAATGGTGTAATTAGTTAAAATCATCATATGTATGTAATGCTTTTAACGTTTCTTCGTAAAACAATATGGCTGAAATCAAGTTACTTTTGTCTGAATAAGGAAGTACAATCTTCTGAAACTCAATAGTGTTTTCAAAATATGTGCTCGTAGCATCAATGTTTTCTTCTAGAGCTTTTCTATTTTCTTTTGTATTTGGTATACCTAAAGAGCTCATCGTGATTCCTGGTTTTGTAGCAAATGCAATATTTGGTAATATTTTAATAATTACTTCTATTCGTCTATTGTATAATGCAAGAAGATCTCCTTTTTGCATACCTTCAAGATCATCACGATCATGATACTTTTCTATTGCTACATCATCAGAAATTATAAACGGTTGCGCTTTTTTTTGTGCATTTGAAAGTGTGGCAAATAATAATAGTGCTACTGTTAGTAGTTTAAATTTAGGTTTTAAAGTCATAATATAAAAATTATAGGTTTATCGGCAATATGCTTTTATGTGTCAATTCTACAATTAAATCCTATTAAAAGCAAATTTCATAGATAAAATACATTTATTATTATAAAAAAAGCAATCTACCGTAGAAAACTTTTGGTGCTTCCACACATAATGAAGAAATTCTTCTTTAAAAATATAATGTAATTCTGTAGGTGGTTGGAGTGAAGAAAAAGTACATAAAATGGCTTTAAAATAGTTTTTCCGTTTATGAATTTCTTAAAAGCACAAAAAAATTATCGATATAAAGCATATTTCATAGATTATATGTATATTTAAGTCAGAAAATCCTTGCTGATAAATACATTTTTTATAAATTGCCCTTGTCGAATGCATTATAGGTAAATTTTAATATATCCCCTATGAAAAGAATTATACTAATAGCCATATTGCTAATAACCATCACGCCGGTTAAAGCTCAAAAAAAAGAAATTGAAAAAGCCCGAAAGGAGATACAAGCTAGAAACTTTGTTAGAGCCACTTCTTATTTAAGCCAAGCAAAAAGAATTTTTGCAGCAGCAGACAATGAAACACGTGCTGAGTATTATGTGGTTGATGCCGAATTGAAACTTGCTGAAAAAAGTTTAGACGCAAAACAAATAGAGTTAATTTCTCAATCATTAAGCCGCGCAAATAATTATGAAGTAACTTCATCACTTAAAGTTAGAATTTCACAAATTAATTTAAAAATCAAAGGGTTTTCAGCAACTATTGCAGCGAGTGAATTTGCTTATAAAAACTATTCGAATGCCGCTAAGCTATACAAAACTGCCTTTCAATCTTCCCAAGATAATAGTCACCTTCTCAAAGCTGCTAGAAGTCATTTACTAGCTAAAGAGTATAACGATGCTTTCAAATCATATAATAATCTATTTATAAAAGGATATACAAATGCCAAGATTCAATATGTAGCTACTAATGTGACATCTAATAAAAAAGAAGCATTTTCCTCAAAGGCAATTCGAGATGGTGCAATAACAGAAGGTTTGTACAAAAACCCTGAAACTATTACAACCAAAAGCAAACTACCAGAAATATTACGAGGAGTAACTGCGGCATCTATACCTCTTAATAAAAAACACGAAGCTGTGGCAATTATTGATAAAGCAGTAGCTAAAATGCCTGAAAACAAGATGCTGCTAAATCAGGTTACTCATCTTTATAAAAAATTAGAGGCACATGATAGATATAATGCCGTTTTAGATCAACTTATTAAAGTAAGTCCTAATGACCCAAGTTTATATTATAACTCTGCAGTATATAGTGCACAAAATAACGATCATGAAAGAGCAAAGAAATATTACAAAAAAGCATTGGGGGTAGATCCTAACTATATAAATGCCAAAATAAACCTATCTATGTTGATTTTAGAAAAAGACAAAGTTATAAATGATGAAATGAATGATTTAGGGGAATCTGAAACTGATTATGCACGTTATGAGAAATTAAAGCAAAAACGTATCAATTTATACTATGAAGTGCTTCCATATTTAAAAAGTATTGTAAAGTCACAACCCCAGAATGAAGGTTTTTCTAAAAAATTGAAGAATATTAATAGCTTTATAAGTAAAGATACTAAATTAACTATATCACAAGAAAATTAGACTATTAGCGAGCAATCAAAAAGTTACACCAATAAATACCGTTTAGATCAATTTTAATAATTCTACATCTAGTATGGTAAATAATGTGTATCTAAATAATAACTTCTACCTTTCTTTAGTTTAGTTCTAATGAACAAAAATTAAAAAAGGTGATTTAATTTACCCCAACCATCCATCTCTATCTAAACTTCGGTATTGAATTGCTTCTGAAATATGTTCGTTCTTAATCATTTCGGAAGCTTCTAAATCGGCAATCGTTCTTGCTACTTTTAAAATACGGTCGTATGCTCTCGCTGAAAGATTTAATCGTTCCATAGCTGATTTCAATAACTGAAGTGATGTTTCTTCTAAACGACAATACGAGCGAATCTGCTTTACTCCCATTTGTGCATTGTAATGAATATTTTCATACTTTTTAAATCGATGTGATTGAAACATTCTTGCTTTAGTAACACGTTCTCTAATAAGTATACTCGACTCACCTTTACGATCTTCACTTAGTTTTTCAAAAGGAACGGGGGTCACTTCAATATGAATATCAATTCGATCTAAAAGCGGTCCTGAAATCTTACTTAAATAACGTTGCATTTCAGCAGGAGATGAAACTACAGGAGCATCAGGATCATTAAAATATCCACCAGGACTCGGATTCATACTTGCCACCAACATAAAACTAGAAGGATATGTCACAGTAAATTTAGCCCTTGAAATTGTCACATCCCGATCCTCAAGAGGTTGCCGTAGGACTTCTAAAACCCCTCGTTTAAATTCAGGTAATTCATCTAAAAACAAAACACCGTTATGCGCCAGTGATATTTCGCCAGGTTGTGGATATTGACCTCCACCAACAAGGGCGACATCACTAATAGTATGATGTGGACTCCGAAAAGGTCGTGAAGCCATCACTCCTCCTTTTTTCATCGTTCTTCCTGCCACACTATGAATTTTAGTAGTTTCCAATGCTTCTCCTAAACTCATGGGAGGTAGAATACTTGGCAGTCGTTTTGCTAACATTGTTTTCCCAGAACCTGGAGGACCAATTAATATAATATTATGTCCTCCTGCTGCGGCAATTTCCATACAACGTTTAATAGATTCTTGTCCTTTGACATCTGCAAAATCGAATTCTGGATTTTCGAGATGAAAGTTAAATTCTGATTCAATATCAACAAGGGTTTGCTCTAACTCTTTTCCTTCATTAAAAAAATCGATGACTTCTTTGATATTATCAACACCATAAACTTCAATTCCTTCAACAATGGCAGCTTCTTTTGCATTTTGTTTCGGTAGTATAAAACCTATAAACCCTTCCTCTTTCGCCTTGATGGCAATGGGTAAGGCTCCACGAATGGGTTGTAGCTGTCCATCTAAGGACAGTTCTCCCATGATGATATAATCTTTTAAAGCTGGTTTTTCTTCAATTTGTTCTGTAGCGATTAAAATTCCCATGGCTAAGGTAAGGTCATAAGCAGATCCTTCCTTGCGTAAATCTGCTGGAGACATGTTAATGATTAATTTTTTTCCTGGGATTTTATATCCGTTATTCTGAAGGGAAGCAGCTATGCGGTAATTGCTTTCACGAATAGCATTATCGGGCAAACCTACCAAATGATATCCAATCCCTTTATCGACATTTACCTCAACGGTAATCGTGGTAGCTTCAACTCCAAATACGGCACTCCCATATACTTTTGTAAGCATAAAAAATATGTAATGTGGGAGTTAAAAAGGAAGTTTGAAGATAGTATTTTATCTTTAATTACATGACAATTATCATAAAATAATTCGGTCAAATTTCGTATGTTTTATAAAAATATAAAATCATGTTATGGGTGATTTTAATACTACTTTTAATATCGATAGTGATTTACTTATTATTCGCTAGAATATCACTGTTTATAGACACTTCCACAAATCGGTGTTTTGTAAATATACAAGGAATTTGTAGTGTCAATGTAGAAAAAGATGAAACTGAAATCTTAAAATTGCGAATGCATATATTCTTTATGGATTTCAATTTTTATCCTTTACGCCCCGATAAAAAGAAAAAAACAAAGCCTGAAAAAAAGAAGAAAAAGTCCAAATTCCTTTTTACTATAAAACAAGCATTTCGTTTATTAAAGTCATGCAAGATCAAACAATTGTATTTAGATGTAGATACTGGAGATTGCATAACAAATGCAAAGTTGTATCCAGTTTTTGCATTACTGAATTTTAGGAAAGGACATTGTAATATCAACTTTAATGGTAGAAATAAATTGGTACTGCACATTCAAAACAGGCCAATCAATATTATAAAATCATTTATTAACTTTTAAACATGTATTATGGAATTACATCAAGATGAATTAATTGAAAAAATCACGGATTTTCTTAAAACTGAAACTAAGACAGAAACTGTGATTGGAGCACAATTTGATTTGGGAGAATTTAAGTGTGTTCCTGTAATCAAAACAGGAATGGGATTTGGATCTGGATCTGCTGAAGGCGGACAAAAAACAAATCAAAAAACGGAAGGAATGGGTGCTGGAGCAGGTGTAGGTATTGAGCCAATTGGATTTTTAGTAACTAAGGGAGAAGAAATATCTTTCATTGAAACTGGAAAAGCACACGGTTTATCTGCAGCTTTTGAAAAAGTACCCGATTTAATTGAAAAGATTTACGACAAGCGAACTCCTAAAGAAGAAGTTCCTGCGTAAAGGTTTTTTGTTAAACACAATGAAACCGAATAGGCTTAGCTCTATTCGGTTTTTTTTTTAAAACATTTATATTTTGTAATCTATTAGCTAGAAATTATAATTATCTTGAATTTATAAACTCAATTTTATTATTTGAAATTTTGAGTCACACTATATATATCTAATCTGGTTCTTTATTTGTTTTTGAACGCCAAGCTTGTATTATTTGTGATATTGGAAATAATCTAAGAATCTTACTAAACTCAATAGTTACAGATTCTCTTCTTCTTTTAGGCATTATTGTAAGAGCAAAGAAAATAATCAATAAGGTTAAGCATATTGTAGTAATTGGATCTAAATTTAAAAATATATTTCTCATTAGTTATTTTTTATTATATAATACGTTTATAATTAAAGTTCGTTTGCAAATTAAAAAAGCACTTAATTAATCTTTGTGACATAAGTCTGCATATTATTATCGTCCTAGTGTTGGCAAGATATAATAGCCGTAAATAAAAAAAAATTACACTTTTATAAAAACTGCCAGAATCACCAAATGCATCATACATTAAATCACTTAACTCAAAGTTAAATCATTGTGCTTGCCTCTGAAAAGAAACTTATCCACAATTAAATTAAAGAAAAAAATTATGCTGTGAGGTATTGATTTTATTGAAAAGTCAACTTCGATTAATAAAATGTTTTATTAATTATAAATCAAATTATTTATTAATTATAAAGTATAAAATTTATTTGTTAATAAGTCCACAACTTGTTTAAGCCAAAAAACGCTAGAATGAATCAATTATTTGGGTTTATTTAATTGAAATTAGCTTCGATACAAAGATAATACACAATGAATCCTTAAAAAAAAGTGTCACAAAAAGATTAAGGAAATGCTTTTCTTATAATAATCATTATGCAAAAATAATTACTCACACTCCTTAAAAGGCCAAGGATACACATTTTTGTTATCTTCCCAAGTAAGGGTTACAATATCTCTTGGTAAGGTTGGATGATGCGATACAGCTTCGGTATATGGATCGCCAATACAGAATCCAACAGAGTTTAGATTTACCTTACCGTTTTTCATAATTGATATCGTGCTATAACCAAAGAAAGGTGCTTTCCCTTCGCTTCCACCATTTCCTGCAATCACTTGGTAGGTTCCACCTCCCAAACTATCATTGATGGGTTGCCAACGTTGGTAATCGTGTTTATGCGCCGATAACATCGCATTTACTCTTGCATCTTGTAGTGCTGGCCAAAGTACAGGTCCTGCTGGTAATCCGTCGTGTCCTGTTTCCCCTTTTCCGGCAACATAATATGGTTTATGTCCTAAGACAAAAATATGATCGATTGTAGCGTCTGCTTGAAATTCATTTACTTTATTGATAATCCATTGCGTAGGCACTATTCCTTCTACTCCGTATGGATGTTTTTTAGTAGGAGGATTATAACTGTCGGTATTCATCACTACAAATCCAACATTATGACGCGTAAAAGAAAAAGTTAAACGATTATCTAAAGTATCTACACTTGGTGCAGTCACTCTATCTTTTGGCATGTAATCTTTCATATGATTGAGCCATGTGTCTGTACTTCCCAACAATGGAAATTCTTTCCAGGTGCTGTCTTTCTTCTTGAGTTTGCTTTTTTTCTTATCCTTTTTCTTCTTCTTCAATACTTGCTTTGCATATAACATTTCATGATTACCAGGCACTGCCACTAACTCTATTTTTGATTTACTGATAGAATCCTCTTCGTAGATTTTCATCCAAGCATCTAATTGTCGATCTAAATCTTTGTTGTTGGATTCGCCTAAAACTAAATCGCCTAAAAAGAAAAATAATTCAGGTTGTTGTTCAAGTGCATTTACTTCTTTAAAAATACGTTGCAAAGCGTACAAATTTGCTGTAGAAGGAATGGTAGTTACTGTATCTCCCCTATTTACACGATTACAACCTACAAATGAAAAACTAAATAAGACGGAGTCTTTTACTTCAGTTTCTTTTTCAATTTTTGCAGAGTCTTTTACATCATATTTACAATTCGGAAAAAATGCTATGATAGACACTATAAGTAGTGCATAGATTAATTTCATGGCTATTCATTTTAAGATTTAGACACGTAAATATAGTTGATTATTAACACTATTTTTTTAAGTGAATTTACTTAATTTATAATGCATTAAACGCCTGTTCTATATCTTCTTTTAAATCTTTTGTAGATTCAATACCCACAGACAATCGCATTAGGTTTTCACTAATTCCTTGTTTGGCTCTTTCTTCTTCTCCTAATAAAAAATGGGAAGCTTTTGCAGGTACCAAAATTGTTGACTCTACACCTGCTAAACTCATAGATTGCTTTATAAGTTTCAAGGATTTCATAAATACATCAATATCTACTCCGTCATGCACTTCAAAAGAGAGCATTCCAGTATATCCTTTCATTTGTTTTTTGGCTATTGCATAACTCTGATGATCTTTTAAACCTGGATAATATACTCTTTTTACCTTATCGTGGTTTTGTAACCAACGAGCTATTTTCTTAGCATTGCGGTTTTGCGCTTTTACACGAATTGCCATCGTTTTCATACTTCGCTCTAATAACCAAACCGTATAATCGCTTAAACTTCCGCCTAAATTTTTACCAACATTCCATATTTTCAGCATATGTTCTTCTGAAGCTGCTACAGCTCCTGCACAGATATCACTATGTCCTCCCATATATTTAGTGGCACTGTGGATCATTATATCTATTCCGAAGTCAATAGGTGTCTGATTGATAGGAGAAGCAAATGTATTATCAATCATGGTTACAATTCCTTTAGGTTTTGCAAGGTTTGAAATCATTTGAAGGTCGGTGATTAGCATCAATGGATTGGAAGGTGTTTCTACATAAATTACCTTTGTGTTTTCTTTAATTTTTGAAGCGAAATCTTCTTCTGAAAAACCATCTGTGAAATCGAATTCAATTCCGTATTTAGGAAACTCTTCAACTATAAAATTATAAGCTCCCCCATAAATCGTTTTCTGAACAACCACATGATCTCCCTTATGTAAAAATGCTAATAAGGTTGTACTTACTGCTGCCATTCCACTTCCGAAGATCATACCTGCTTCACATTTTTCAAGCATGGCTACTTTTTTACCTAAAGCCTCTTGATTAGGGGTATTAAAATAACGTGGATAACGTTTTATTTCGACGTCTTCATAAGCATACGAGCTAGACATATACAAAGGTGAAATAGCTCCTTTAAATTGTTCGTCTTTTATTTCCCCAACGTGGGTACAAATGGTATTGATTCCGGGTCTATTTTTATCCATCTTGGTATATTTTAAAAGTAAGTACTAAATTATGAAATTAATCTTCAAAATACATGTTAAGATATTATTAGGTTTAATAAGACTCTATTGGAGTATCATTGGAGTATCATTGGAGTATCATTGGAGTATCGTACAAGTATCATTGGAGTAGTATGCTAGAAAATAGCTTTATATGTTATGTGATTATTCTTTTATCTTTTTTGCATTGCCCAAAAAAGAAACAAACCTGCCTGCCGGCAGACAGGAAAGTCTAGCCTTATGAAAAATTATCTAAATTAATCGATCATTACCTAAATTTTAAGAACTTATCCTCCTTTGTCGGATTTCAAACACCTTAAAATTTTACGTTAATTTCACTTCTAATTTTACGCTATTTTTTCAGTAGGGCGATAAAAAACTAAGGAGGTCCGAAGTCGAATCGTAGGACATTAAAAAAATTACGTTATTTTTCAGCAGGGCAATAAAAAAATAGGGGTTTCGAAGTTGAATCGCTGGGCTTAAAAAATAGCTGATTTATTTTTCCGATATTTAATTGCTTAAAATTTCTAAAATGAAAAAACTACTTTCTATACTTCTGTTTATCTGTTGCTCTCCTATATTCAGTCAAGAATATAAACCTTTACTTGATAATTTAAATGAATGGCACCTTACCTATTGTTATACAGGTTGTTATACTGATGTTTATTATACTGATGGAGATACACTTGTAGATGGTCTAGATTATAAAATTTTAGATGGCTTTCATTATATTTCAAGAGGGTTTTTACTTCGAGAAGATCTACCTGAACGAAAAGTATATCTGAATTTATTATTTAATGGCACCAGTACTGAGTATTTATTATACGATTTTTCATTGGCCGTTGGAGATTCAATCGATATGAAAAATCCGATTACTCCCTTTCCTGAAGATGCTGGTTATTATACCTTAGATTCGATTGTACCCAGACCTTTAGTTGATGGAAATGACTACCGTCATTTTTATTTTACGCCTTCTGAATCTAATACTGTAAGTTTCAATAAAGCAACTTGGATTGAAGGCGCAGGGTCTTTATCTCTAATTACTGCTCCAAGTGGTAATGCAGATATTAATGGTGCTGGACAACTTAGTTGTTTCTTTAAAAATGAAGAACTTTATTATTCAAACCTTGATTCAATCGATGCTTGTGAACCAACGATCTTTTTGAATATAAATGAATTTAATAACCCTTTAAATGAAGTGATTGTAAGTACTACGTCTAACTATTGTCGAATAGATAACATAGAACAAGTGAGGTTTATAGACTTAAACGACATCAATGGACGTAGCTTAAAAAGCTTTACAAATCATGGTGGTAAAAACTTACAATTTGATATTTCTGATTTAGCATCTGGAATTTATATTATCATTGTGAATACGAAGCAATTTAAAAAAAGGACTTTTAAGATTGTTATTGAATAATTTATGGTAAATTATGAATAGTAATTTTAAATAGTTTTACCTTAAATTTTGGTGTTGCCTATATAGTTAAGTATTTTATTAATGATATGAAGAAATAATAAGCAAATGCATAATATGATGATATTGCAAGTTAAAAAAGAGCTGTTAACCTCAATAAAATTGGTTGATTGTAAAATATACGGGATTGAATCACCCCTATATTTGAAGGGTCAACTCAACATTTTAAGATAAAATTTTCTTAAGCTTCTCCGTGATTGAATCACCCCTATATTTGAAGGGTCAACTCAACTTCTAAGAAATATTCTAAATTATATGAGAACAATAAAAAAAGGCCTCGAAGTCAAATTGTAGGGCGCTTAAAATTTGAAACTAATCTTAGTATTTTCGTTTATTATTCTGTAGATAAAAGTGTGTTTTTATCGTCAATATTTTGTAAATACCTAATTTTTAACTAGTTTAGACTCATTAAACGGTTAATTTCTATACAGAAATACTTTCCTTACTAACTCCCAAACTTTTTCGACGTGCATTTTTTAGACCCTATTTGGGTTGTGTACTAATTGAAATTGTTTTTACTGGGATTGTTACAAATCTCTACACAATTTAAAAAAAGCGACCTACTCCCCATCGCCTACATACACTTAGGTGTTATAGTCGACACTCACTTAAGTTTTTTGTTTAATCAGACATCTATTTTATTATAAAATATGTGTCATAAATTTTTAAGTTATGGCTAGAAATAAAAGCTATATTAAATTAGAAGGTACTCTAGATGGGTTGACCTTTTACGAGAAAGACGGACAGTCTTTTGTGAGAACTAAAGGCGGTGTAAATAAAAACCGTATTGAAAATGACCCTGCGTTTAAGCGTACGCGTGAAAACATGCAGGAGTTTGGTGGCTCTGCCAATGTGGGTAAGGCTTTACGTAGTGCTTTGGGTACTGTAGTAAAACTTATGAGCGATAGCTATATGGCTGCTCGATTGAGTGGTATAATGAAGCGAATTAACAGCAATGGGCCTGGATTCCGTGGACAGCGAAGTTTTGAGATATTGGCCAATTCGGATTTGCTAAAAGGATTTGAATTGAATAAGAAAGATCCTTTAAGCACTCAGTTTTTTGCGCCTTATAGTGCTCCTAGTTTAAATGCGAATCGAGATGTGATTACTTGGTTGGTACCAGATTTTGATACGGATTCGTTTATATCAGCCCCTGAGGGAGCTACACATTGCAGGTTGGTTTTAGCCGCAGGATTATTAAGTGATTATACTTTTGAAACTGCATTGAATAGCTATGAACCTGTTAATGAAGATGAAAACGCTATTGGCAGTGCTGAATTTAGTCGCGATATTCCTTTAAAAGGAATGACAGGTGGTGATACAACGCTTGTAGTTGATTTGGGTATTGGTGCTGCTGTTGCTCCTACTACTGCCACTGTTGCTGCTATTGGTATTGTTTTTTACCAAGAGATTAATGGTGCTCTTTATGAACTTGCTCAAGGGAATGCAATGAAAATTGCTACTGTAGGGTAAGGTTTATTGTTTTTTTTAATTACTTCCTTTTATTAATAATTGTTTGTAGGGTTATTAATGAAAGGGAGTTTTTTATTTTATTACTTTTTTCCATTGATGAAAAAAGTAACCAAAAAAATCTAGCCTTATGTAAACATATCTAAATTATTCGTTCATTATCTAAATTTTAAGAGCTCATCCTCCGTTGTCGGATTTCAAACAGCTTAAAATTTTACGCTAATTTCACTTCTAATTTTACGATATATTTTCAGTAGGGCGTTTGCTACCCAACTATATTTTGAGGTGAATTTTTGAGTAGTGAGTATTGAGAAAATAGATGCTAGAGATTTGAATATAAAATCTAGACTTTTGAAACTGCTTCTTTTTATATTACTAGATCCCAAGTCAAGCTCAGAGAATAAAAAAAGGTTTAGCTTAACATTATTTGTTATTCTTCTTTTCTTTTTTGCATTGACCATAAAAGAAACAAACCTGCCTGCCGGCAGGCAGGAAAATCTAGTCTGACGATTCTTGTTCACCCCTTACGTTTTTAAGCGAACCGAAATGAAACTCGCTTCGCTCAAACAGCATTTCGATTTCATCGCTTTTTTAAAAACTAGGGGTTTTGAAGTCGAATCGTAGGACGTTTAAAAAAAGGACATAAAAAAACCACGAACATTTTACAATCGTGGTTTTTCTAATTCACTGAGACCCCAGGTCGAGCTGAGGGCTATAATGGAATATTTCCGTGTTTACGGTTTGGTCGTACTTCTTCTTTACCTTCTAACATACTAAAGGCTTTTAATAATTTACGACGTGTGTTTTCTGGTAAGATTACTTCGTCTATAAATCCGCGTTTCGCTGCACGATATGGGTTTGCAAACTTCTCTGCATACTCAGCTTCTTTCTCAAGTAATTTTTCAGCTGGATCGTCTGCTGCACCAATTTCTTTTCTGAAGATAATTTCACTGGCTCCCTTCGCTCCCATTACAGCAATTTCGGCTGTAGGCCATGCAAAGTTTAAATCGGCTCCAATATGTTTTGAGTTCATTACATCGTAAGCACCACCATAGGCTTTTCTAGTTATCACCGTTACTCTAGGTACGGTTGCTTCACTTAAAGCATATAATAATTTAGCCCCATGTACAATGATTCCGTTCCACTCTTGATCGGTTCCTGGTAAGAATCCTGGTACATCTACTAGTACTAATAATGGAATATTGAAACAATCACAGAAACGCGTGAAACGTGCTGCTTTCTTTGAACTATTTACATCTAACACCCCTGCTAAGTACATAGGCTGATTGGCAACAACACCAACACTTCGACCTCCAATTCTTGCAAAACCAACGATGATATTCTCTGCATAATCTTTATGGATTTCGAAGAACGTTTCTTCATCAATAATTCCATTGATTACTTCATGCATATCGTAAGGCTTCGCAGCATCTTCTGGCACGATGTCTTTTAATACATCACGAACTTCATGTTTAATATCAAACGGAAGTTTATGTGTTGTTTCTCTATTATTCTGAGGTAGGTAACTCAACAGTCTTTTTACATCTTCTAAACATTCTATATCATTTGCAGAAGTACCATGTGCCACACCCGATTTTGCTGCGTGTGTACTTGCACCACC
>Ga0209345_10000484_pt1 | contig 50955 bp, 43 predicted proteins | sample Cruoilmetagenom7_FD_187294 | JGI IMG/M metagenome (GOLD analysis project Ga0209345, IMG submission 187294) | Oil polluted marine microbial communities from Coal Oil Point, Santa Barbara, California, USA - Sample 7 (SPAdes) (version 2) | ecosystem: Environmental > Aquatic > Marine > Oil seeps ... | reverse complement strand
AGACTTCCCCAATGCGATCATCCATGCAGACGAAGCCGTCCGCATCCGTAATCTCATCGGCGACGAGAGATTTATCCAATCCGCCACGAGAGTCATGAACATCATCAAAGCAAAAGCGGCCGATGTTGCATCGGCCGCCGAATCAGGATAAGTTGATTGCTTGATTTTTCAGTCGACTCAGCGACGCCGACGAGTCAGGCCAACACCAGCGATCGCCAGCACCCCGACCCCACCAGGCGTGGGCGTAATGTCAATGCCGTATCCGCCTACTGTGCCCTCACCACCCGACCATGCGGCCAGTGGATTATCAGCACCCGCCCCATCAGGACCGGAGACTTCAGTGCTGCTTGCAAACGAGAAAATTTCCTCGTAGAACCCCTCACCAAGCCCGACTCCTTCTCTGAAGCTCAGCGGCACATTGCCACTCTCGGTAATCGCAAGGAAGTAAATTCCGGGAGGCAGGAGCAATGTCACACCATCAGTCGAAGGCGTGGTCAATCGTGAATCAGGACCGCCAAGAATCGGGTCGTCATCATTCCCGAGCACTCCGAACCCTTCGCTATCAAAGAGCCAGAGTGAAGGATTAAAGAGTCCAGTGGTGTTCATGCTGAATCCGAACTGAACCGACCCGCCCACATCGTTGCCATCCAAGATGACCAGCTCGTAGACATCTTCACGGTCTTCGCCGCCCAAAGTGCCAGCGATTGTCTGAAGCGGACCAACCGATGTCGCGTCCTGAGCCTCTCCCAGTGTACTTCCCGCATCGCCATCCTCAATCCAGTCCGGCCCTGCCAAGGCAGCACCAGATAGAGATCCCATTACCAACAAAGCGGTGAATGCTCGCATTTTCATATCCATTTCAAAAGTCTCCCCTGAGAATCAAGTTAGTAGAACAGTGGAAACCTACCTCAGACTCCCCCGCCATGCCAAGAAAATGCTGACTTGCACCAAAAGTACACAACTTCTCACCCAGTAATCAACAGAGAAAGCCAACCCGATAAAGCAACGATCTATTTCATACATACAGGTGCGTTATTACATCTGAGCCCCAAACCCCCCAAACCCCCAAACCCCCAAACCCCCAAACCCAAGAACGTATTTGATAAATATGAGCCTTTAAATCACAAGATTACTTGCCAATACATCGTTTTTCGTGCCTCTTAGTCATTGAACAGGTACCCGGAGAGTCCGGATGCGTGCTCTATGCAATGAACTCAAAGGGGAAATGCCAAATGCTCAACAAATACTCGATCGGAATGCTCATTCTCGCGGCATCCACTGGGAACACGCTTGCCTCCATCTCAACCTATACAAACAATACCTCACTTATTGGTGGCCTCACAAACTTCGCGGACTTCAACAACCTCAATAACTTCCAGTCACTCCTCAACTACCAAGAAGATGGCCTCCAGGTCAGCGTCAACCGTGACTACTTCAGCTGGAATGCTCCGGGCCTCGATGGCTCTGAAATGTTCTACGCAGGCACAGGCGCACTCGAACTGATCGATCTCTCCCTCGTCAACGGCGACAACTTCGGAGATATCGACATGCAGATCTCATCGGGCTGGTCCCCAGCCGTGGTCGGGACCATGTACCTCTGGGTCCAGCTCTACGACGATGGAGGCCTCGTTGGCGAGTTTGATATCAATGCTCAATCAGGGGACTATGTTGGATTTACTGGTGGCGGTTATGATCAGGTCCTGATCGGAAGCTACGCCAGCGCCGAAGTCCGCGATTCCCACGATGCAAACGCCCGAAACGCCATCGCACTCGACAACATCAGCGCAGGCTCCGTGGTCCCCGCCCCAGCAACACTCCTGCTCCCAGCAATGGCCATGGCCGGCATGCGTCGCCGCCGCTCCTGATCAGCCCATAACCTGCAATCTCAACTCCCAAGATCGCTATGGCCACCGCCAAGCCCACATTGCATGCAAATGTGCAAGTTTCTAGCGCGCTTTGGAGGGCAAAGCCTGCTCAGATCGCTATTGTTCACGACGCTCTTGGACCAGATTGGTTCAGATCGCTGGTGCGATGGCTGAGCGGTTGAAGGCGCTCGACTTGAAATCGAGTGACCCTGAAAGGGGTCCGTGGGTTCGAATCCCTCTCGCACCGTTTCTTACAATGATGGCTGATTCTCCCAATCCCCCGTACGCTTGGGATTGAACCAGTCAAGAGGACCCAACCGAGGACCTCCTATGACCGGCCAACCAGTCGAACTCGACCTCTCACCCGCTGGTGATTCCGCCCAAAATCAGAGTCACACCATCTCCGTCGAAAAAATCCGCGAGATGGTCGAACTCTTCTACTCCCGCACCCAGCAAGACGATCTGCTCGGCCCCATATTTCAAGAACGCGTTGCAGACTGGGACGCCCACTACGAAAAAATGACCCGCTTCTGGTCCTCGGCAACCATGCGTGTAGGCACCTACTCCGGACGCCCGATTGAAGCCCATAGTTTCGGAGGCTTCACCAAAGTCCACTTCGACCGCTGGGTGACCATGTTCACCACAACCGCCAACGATGTCTTCACCCCAGGCGATGCCAAGATACTCACCGACCTCGCCAAAAGAATGGCCTCGACCATCGCGATGCGGATCGGCGTTGGCCGCTTCAACTACAACTAACATTCAGATCCGGCGTGTTTCAGCAAGCCGCACGCCGTCGATGATGTAGGCAATATAGATCACCGCCGGGCTCTTTACGAGGCCCAACGGCTCAAGAGTCACCGGATCAACACACACAACCGAATCAATCTCAAGAATGGGGCCCCCGGTATCAATTGACTCAACCTCCTCCATCAATCCTGCGATCAACTCGATTAGCCGCCCCCCTCCGGGATTACCAGCAAACCGTTCAAGCTGCCCAGCAATCAGGCCCGCTATCTCCCGCTGTGCATCATCGAGCAGCACCAGCCTCGAACTCCATGAAACTCCATCATTCGCACGCACCACAGGCACCTGAACAAGTTCGATACCCGTTCCAAGCCAACTGTTCATGGCATCTAAAATAGCCACCTGCTGAATATCCTTCTGCCCAAAGTACGCCCGCTGTGGCATCACAACTTCAAACAACAGCCGCACCACCGTCGCTACCCCGTCAAAGTGCCACGGATGATCCGCCCCATCCATTTTCAACGCCAGCCGCTCTGGCACCCGGACATAGTCCATCCCACCGTCCATCCCCACCTTATCAACTGTAAACAAATCTGAGTCCCGATCCCCACGTGCCCCGGTTTGCAAATCAAAGATCCCCGTCAGCGAATCCATACAGGGATACACCTCTTCAACGCTCGGCACAAACACCGCATCGACCCCGCACCGTTGCGCAATCTTCAGATCATTCTCAAGCCGCCTCGGATAGTTTTCGTAGGCATCACGCCGAAACTGCAGCGGGTTCACAAACACACTCAGCACCACCCGATCATTCTCTGAGCGAGCACGATCCATCAGATGCACATGCCCATCATGCAGACACCCCATCGTCGGCACCAGCCCCACAGACTCCCCACCCCCCACTATCCCTGATGTCCACGCCCGCATCTGAGCGACCGATTCGATAACTTCCATCGGCTACTCTAGGGACTGCGGAATCGACTGCCCATCAAGCACAGACTCTGCCGAAGATCTCTCCCGAATCACCGAACATTGTCCCTCAACCACCAACACCTCCACCGGCGTCCCTCGGCTCAAAAACATATTCATCGAAGCCGTGAGCCCGTACGCCCCGGAGTTCATCATCGCCACAACATCCCCCACCTTCACGCCAGGCAGCTCCACCGAAGACCGCCACTGATCCGCCGAGGTACACAACGGCCCCCCAAGCATCACCGGATTCGTTTCTTCAACATCCACCCGATCCGCAATAACCACCTTATACGAGTTGGCCGTGATCGGAAGAAGCGCATGATGAATCCCACCATCGAGAATCGCGAATGTCTCCCCACCAGACTCCTTCACATCCACCACCCGCGACACATACACCCCGAACTCGGAAACCAGCACCCGCCCCGGCTCGATCATAAACCGGGTTCCCGCAAGCCCGATTGTCTTCCGTGCCTTCATAATCAACTCAGACACCCCACGCCCAAACCCAGCCAGATCAAACCCCTCTTTATCCTCATGATGACTCACCCCGAGCCCCCCGCCAAAGTTGAATGACTGGATCTCTATGCCACTCGCTGAACTGACCCGGATCCCCATCTCGATCCCCAGCTCGCACGACCGCAGCATCTCCGAAGCATCAAGCACCTGCGAACCAAGCATTGTGTGCAGTCCTGCAAACGATACATGATTCAGCCGCCCGATCAAACCGATTGCATCAACAACCCCAGATTCATCAATCCCAAATTTCTGAGCACCCCCGCCCGTTCTGATCTTCCCATGACCCGAGCCATTATCTTCAAGATTCACCCGAATCCCAACCAACTGCACAACCCCAAGCCGACCAGCAACAGCATCAATCCGCTTAATCTCCCCAACCGATTCCGCATTGATCTGACTGACCCCTTCGCCGATCGCATGCTCTAGTTCTTCGTCCGTCTTCCCAGGCCCAGCAAACAGAATCCGCTCCGGACTAAACCCACTCGCCATCGCCGCAACCAGTTCCCCGCTCGATGCGATCTCCGCACCATCAACCCCGCTCCGCTGTATCAGCCGGCAAACCCCGATCGCAGGATTCGCCTTGATCGAATAACAAATCTCGACATTATCACCAAGCGACTCTTTCAACTCACGAGCCCCCACAGTAATCGAATCCCCTCCATACAAAAACATCGGCGTCCCAAACTCAATCGCAGCCGCGACCACATCAACCCCGTCAACTACCAATCGCCCATCAATATCTTTGATCCCGCTCATCTCGTAGCCCCCAGCTCACCCCTCAACGCCCGGCTCATCAGCGTATCACACACCGATCCAACCACATCAAGATCGTCCCCAAACACCATCGCATCGAGCACCCCACGCCCCGCCGTCGGCACCATCAATGGCACCACCCCGCACCCCTTGGCTGTATCAAACATCAGATCCTCACCAATACCCCGCACTAAATCACCAAACCCATCGACACCCTGAACACCGATCCCGGTCATCAACCTGAATGCCTGCTTCCCGAGCCGTTTGCCCATCATCAACGGAAAAGTTGAGGTGTTGACCCGCGGATTGATCTCGACGATGAACACCTCTCCAGAACTCGTCACAATAAAATCAATCCCCACAACCCCCCGATACTCTGCTTCATACAACCACTGCCCTACACGCCCGCTCTGCTCAAGAAGCCGCGGCTCATCTCCAAGCGGACTCGGATATTCATTCCCCCCAAACGCAAAACTCTGCGACATCTGCTGCGCTGACACCCCGAGCAGTTCAGCCCCGCTCTCACTGATGTCATACTGCACATTGGGCGAGTTCGTCACCTCAAGCAACGGCTGCAACACGAACAACCGCGACCGATCAGACCGCTCAACCCCCGCGCTGAGACTTTCAAAGTCTTGTTCCCCCTCCGCCTTCCATACCCCATGACCGCCGATACTCAAATCCGACCGCACCATCACCGCGCCGTATTCATTGAGCATGTGTCGAGCCGTCGAGATTGCGTCGTCCCGCGCCGCAACTGTTGTTGGAATAGTCGCGACACCCGCGTGGCCCAAGATCGGACACAGATTCGACTTCAGATTCAACCGATTCAACAATGCGGCCTTGGGAGCATGCAAATCACTCCCAAGAAATCCCGCCAGCTTCTCAATCTCTTCGCCTCCCATATAGGGCTCAACAATCCACGATCCACCAAGAAGCTCACTCATCAATGATTCATCGGACATAACCCGCTCAGCAAGCGTTTCCCCTTCCCCATGCGCAATGCGAATCGTCCCTGTTTTAAATCCACTCGAGCTAAGAAAGTCCAACCAATCCCCATCAGGCATCGAATCCACCACCACCGTGTCCCCAGGCTGACTCAGCACGAGAGCCCGCTGAGAGAGCATCCGAAGCACGCCACCGCCAAGCCCCTCGCCCAAGCCGTCCCCAAGCCGGGACGCTTCGAGCGAATGAACAATCAGCCTCGACCGTGATTCACGCACTTTCCACCCCATGCAGCGATTCAGCACACAACACCGCATCAAGAATCGCCGCCTCGATCACCTTCGACGCAAGCACCCCAACCCGATTCAGATCACAATCATGTTCCCCCATCGAGAGCGCAAACACCATATCCCCGTCGTACTGCGTATGGCATGGCGACACCGCCCGAGCGATCCCTGCCTGAGCAATCCGCGCCACCACCGTCGCCTGCGTCTTGGTCAGTTTCGCGTTGGTCGCGATCACGCAGAGCGTTGTATTGCTCCCAAACCCGATCGGCCTCAAATCACCAGCGATCAATGCCGCGGAGGTGTCGAGCATCGAGCCGTCTGCTTTCCGGGCCCCCGACACGATCTTTCCCGATCCCGAATCAATCACATCCCCGAACGCGTTGACCGCCGCGATCGCTCCGACTTTCAATCCGTCTTCTGTTTCCCATCCCGCGCTCCCGAGCCCGCCCTTGGTCGCATGCTCATGCCCATGCATCTTCCCGACCACCGCACCGGTCCCCGCGCCAACATTCCCCCGCCCAAACTCAACCCCCGCCGATTGGCACGCCGCGAGTCCATCAGCCTTCGATGGGAACACCCCCGCATCCCCGATCCCAAGGTCGAACAACGCCGCCCCAGGAACGATCGGCACCACGCCCTGCTGGGTCACAAACCCACGCTTCTGATTGAGAAAGAACTCCATAGCTCCCTGAACACACCCAAGACCCATCGCCGATCCGCCGCTCAGCATAATCCCCTGCACCGTCTCGACGAGCCCGCACGGATCGAGCAGTTCGATCTCATGGGAAGCCGTGGCCCCGCCGCGGACATCCACTCCCGCGACCGCATCACGATCACAGATGACTGCAGTGCACCCAGTCGCGCCATCCAAATCAGTCGAATGCCCAACGCGCACCCCATCTAAGAGCGTGATCGAGCGTTCCCTTGCTGTATTCGAGTTCCATTGACCGGTCATGGGTGGATAATACGCTTTAGAAAGACCCTGTTCCTCAGAACTTCATCCGCTGCGACATCGCCCGCTGCATATCCCGCTGATTTTCCCGATCCGCGATCGCGTGTCGTTTATCGTGCTGAGCCTTGCCCTTGGCGATCCCGAGCGTGACTTTCGCGTACGCACCCGAGAAATACAGCTTCAAAGGCACCAGCGTCACCCCTTTGACATCCACCGCACGCGCCAGCCGCTCGATTTCTCGTTTTTTCGCCAGCAGCATCCGGTCCCGCTTGGGACGATGATTGAGCGCACCAGCGGGCTGATACGGAGCAATATCCACCTGATGCAGCGTCAGCCGGGGCGGGTCCAGATCAACCGTGATAAACCCCTCTTTGAGCGAGCAACTCCCGTCCCGGATGCTCTTGACCTCCGACCCCTCCAGAACGATCCCGACCTCCATCGTGTCCTCGATGAAGTAGTCATGCCTCGCCCGGCGGTTGTCAAACACAGGCGTGTTGGTCTTGGATTTCTTGTTCTTCTTGGCCATCGCTGACCAAAGGATAGCGTGCCCCCCACCCTCATTCCCCCCAACCCCCCAAACCCCCTACCATCGCTGCGTATGTCTACCCGCGTTGCCTGCATCCTGCTTCTCACAGCCCTAGCCATTCCAGGCTGCACCCATCCGATCAACGCCCGCCTTGAACTCGGGGCCCAGTCAAGAACTCCGACATTTGAGATCAACGACAATCTCCCTCCGATTCAAGCAGCCTCAAAGCCCCGCTCCCGCTGGAACACGACAGTCTTCATCGCCCCAATCGATGGAATCGTTCACGGCCCCACCTTCCGCCTTTACGCCGTCCCACGCAACAACGACCATCCCAGAACCTACGGCCTCCTCCCCACAACCGAAACCGCTCTTGATCACCAAACTCATTCAACCGCCGCATCCTTTCATTACACACGAAGCGAACTCGTCGCCACGATGGCCAGTATCATCGATCCATTCATGATCCACTACCATCTAACCAGCAGGCACTGGAGCCCGAAACGCGTCTGGAAGCGATCGCGGCAGGACAACACATGGTCATCCGGACAGCCCGCAGATTCAAAGAAGGACAATGCTTATGACTGATCAACCAGCAAATCCAAACCCGACCGGCTACCCATTCAATGATGCCCTCGAAATCAGCGTTGTCGAGACGAATGACAAACACACCGCCAAAGCTGCGGACTTCATGCTGCTCGATATTCGCGAGCCCCACGAACTGGAAATCTCCTGCATCGATGGCTCCACCAACATCCCAATGGGCGATCTCCCCGCCGCCCTCGCAGAACTCAACATCGAGGACGACACGCTGGTTGCCGTCCTTTGCCGCACGGGAAAGCGTTCGCTCGATGTGGCGATGTACATGCATGAGCAAGGATTCACCGGCGCCCGCTCGGTCGCCGGGGGCATCCACTGGTGGTCCGACCGCCTCGATTCATCACTAACCAAATATTGAATTCTGTATTGAAACTCAGAAAGCCCTCATGACCCAGACTGAACTCATCACGCTCTCGCTCGCCCACTCACCGGATTCTGACGACCTCGTCATGTGGTGGCCCCTCACAGGCATCACCAACCCCGACGGCTCGCAGATCGATGGCCCCCTCGGAAATCCCCAGCTCGACACCGGCCCCTTCCGCTTCAATCTCGTCGCCCGTGATGTCGAAGAACTCAACCAACTCGCCATCAACCCAGGATCATCAGACCCCTACGACATCACCGCGATCTCCTGTGCCGCCTACCCCGCGCTGGCCGATCGATACCTCATCACCCGCTCCGGCGGATCCTTCGGTGAAAACTACGGTCCCAAAGTCGTCGTCGCCGCCGATTCAAAACTTCAATCCCTCGATGATCTCAGCACCACAACAACAATCGCCGTCCCTGGAGTCAACACCAGTGCCTTCCTGACCCTTAACCTCATCTCCCCAGGCTTCAAGTTCATCCCCATGCTCTTCTCCGAGATCCCAGACGCCGTCAAACACGGAAAGGCCGATGCCGGACTCCTGATCCACGAAGCCCAACTCACCTTCCAAGACTCAGGACTCCGCCAGATTGGCGACATCGGGCAATGGTGGCACGCCGAGACAAACTCCAAGCCCCTCCCCCTCGGGCTCAATGTCATTGCTCGCTCTCTCGACACCCGCTTCGGAGACGGCACCTGCCAGACCATCGCCGACCTCCTGACAGCTTCCATAGAAACCGCTGTCCGTGAAAAGGAAGCCTCCCGCCTCCATCTCCAGCTCAACAAGGGCGACCGCACCGAATGGGACGATCCAGAACTGGTTGACAAATACCTCTCGATGTATGTCTCAGATTTGACACTCGACATGGGACCAGCCGGACGCGAAGCGATTAATCTCCTCCTAACACGAGGAGCAGAGGAGGGATTGTGTGAATCGGTCGATTCAATCGAGATCATCTGATCGATCGAACCTACGCTTTGAGTATCACCGACCAACTTCCCCGCGACTAGTGGAGAGACCAATGACCCGATCAGTGCCATTGCCAGTCTTGGATGATTCTCCAAAAGAAGAGTGCGGCGTCGTCGCGGTCTGGAACCACCCAGACGCTGTCCACCTCGGATACCTCGGGCTCTTCGCACTCCAGCATCGTGGCCAAGAAGCCGCCGGGCTCGCAGCATCCTCCAACGGCAAAATCAACTCACAGCGAGGCCAAGGGCTCGTCTCCGATGTCCTCACCCCCGATAGACTCGAACTCCTTGGCAACTATTACAACAAAGACAAAACCACCCATCCTCAAAACCGAGGCGTGATCGGTCACACCCGATACTCCACCGCCGGGGGCTCCGGGATTGAAAACATCCAGCCCCTCGTCGAAACCATGTTCGACGGCCCGATCGCCGTAGCACACAACGGTAACCTCATCAACGCCGATGCTTGGAAACACGAGCTCTCAAGACGCGGCCAGATCTTCCACACCTCGTCAGATACCGAGGTCATGATCCACCTCCTCGCTTCCCCCGATCAGCGAGACACCCCCGATCCCACCGCGGCAATGCTCCGTAATCTTCAAGGGGCATTCTCACTGACCCTCCTGTTTAAAGACCGCATAGAGGCCGCACGCGACCCTTGGGGCTTCCGCCCCCTCGTCCTCGGTAAGCTCGACGACGGCTCTCCGGTCGTCGCCTCCGAAACAGTGGCTCTCGATGTCATGGGTGCCCAATTCATACGCGAGATCGAACCCGGAGAAATCGTCACACTCTCAGACGAAGGCATTTCCTCCCGCCGCTTCGCAGCCCCCGCAACCAAACTCGCCCGGTGCGTCTTTGAGCATGTTTACTTCGCCAACCCGGCCTCCAATGTTTTCGGGCAGAATGTGCTCACCACCAGAGAACGCTTCGGTGCCCAGCTTGCCACTGAGTCACATGTCGATGCCGACATCGTCATGCCAATGCCGGACTCTGGACGCAGTGCCGCCAACGGCTTTGCCAACCAGTCCGGGATCCCCTACCGAGAGGGGATCGTTCCCAACCGCTATGTCGGGCGTACATTCATAAAGCCGACGCAGACCGAACGCGCCGCCGCGGTCCGTCTCAAACTCAATGTGGTCTCTGAGATCGTCAAAGACAAACGCGTGATCATCGTGGACGACTCGATCGTCCGAGGCACAACAACACGCGAAAAAATGAAACAGATCCGAGCGGCGGGCGCTAAAGAAATCCATGTCCGCATTTCGTGCCCACCGATCACCAACCCCTGCTTCTTTGGGGTGGACTTTGCAACACCTGATCAGCTCATCGCCCATGACCGCACTGTAGAAGAAATCCGTGAGTTCCTTGGAGTCGATTCGCTGCACTACCTCTCCCACAAAGGAATGCTCAGCGTCATGGACAACGCAGATTCGGGGTACTGCACCGCCTGCTTTACCGGAAATTACCCAGTAGATCCAGACCGACCGCTCGCGTGCGAGGTTTCAGCCAAAGCCCAGACCCCGCTCTTTACTGGCGGCTGATCAGCTCATTCATTCAAGAAATCGCCGCCCGCCCCGACACCGACACCCGAGGTCCCGAAGGGCCTAAACACAATGCCGATGCTCGTCTCGTCTCGGAGATTGTTGTATCTCAGCGTAAAGCCAAGCACGCCGATCTGGAACTGACGCTGAACAGTCGCGAAGAAGTTCTGGAAATCACCGCGATCAAAGTTGTAGTTTGCAGCAGTCGAAACCGAATATTTATCCGTGAGCGTGTAGCGAGTCGCACCCGTCAAGAATGTCGCATCAATCGCACGGATGTCGCGGTACTCAAGCGAACTCACAAACCCTGGACGGTGCTCAACAATCACGCCCGCGCTTGTCCGAGCCATCTTATCGAGATCGATATCAAACACCGCTGAGCCAGAGAACGCGAGGACATCCGTCGGCGAGAACACGATCTCAGAACTGACATATGTACCAGGATTAGAGAGCTCAGGACGGGCCGCGAAGTAGTCGGGAATCACGCTCGTCCCCGCCCGATCGCTCGACCACACATACTCGGTATTGATCTTTAGAATATCTGCATCACGCCAACGCCCAGGACCGCCGCGTTTGGTCTGCCAGGTCTGGTCAACCCCCGCGCGGATCATCGTCCCACGGATCAGCCCTTCGACATCGTCATCGAAGATCGGTGTATCCCCAACCGCAAACCCGGAATCCGCCTGCCACACTGTCACCGATGGCTCGACAATGTGACGCATGCGGTGGATATCAAAGAAATCGCTGCTCGCGCTGTCGTTCACTTTGGTCAGTGTCGTCGCCACGGTGGTCCCCACCGCGCCCCAGTACCGCATGTTATCCGTCTGCGTTGGCGAGAAGGTATCGAATGATGTGTCGTACGCCGTCACGCGCCCAACAACAAACGGTGTCACACGGAAGTCCCCGACATCAAAGCGTGCGATGACCTCGTGGCGGGTGTCGAACCGTCCGACAGTGTCTTCATCAAGGCCAAGAGCACGCTGTGTATCGGCAAGCGATACGCCCGGAGCCGTCCCGAACACCGACCCTGAGAGCGATGCTGTGTCAAACCCGTATTCTGCTGCGGTAACTTCAGAGAATCGCAGCCGCATCGCGCCGATGCTCGCTTCGAACTGATACTCGAACACGCCGGGCATCATCTCAGAGAACAGATCATGAGCGACCGAAACAAAGCTCGCTTCGGGCATTTTGTCAACCGCGTACCCAGGCGATTGCAACAAGTGCTCAGCCGCGAAGAAATCATTCGGGCTCCCCGAGAGTTCTAACGAATACTGCGTCCGCTCATCGGTCCGCTCTACTCGCAGCATCGAATCAAAGTCCACCGTCTCGCGACCAAGCTGCTCGTCAAATGCAGGCACAAACGCTTCATCAGAGATGAACGCCCCTTTGCTCACAATCGTCCAAGGCTCACTCACGCGCCAGATATCGTTCAAACGAACCATCCCCCGCGTCTCACCTGTCCTGTCGATCTCTCGCCCAGACGAGGTCACATCTGTGCCGTTGTCATCCGGGAGCAGATAGGAGTACAAGTTCCCGCGATGCCCGTTGGTGTTCCAGTCCCCGCTTAGACCAAACCCAATCCCTCGCTCGCCGTAGTAATCCAGCTGCAGATTAGCCTTTACATCCGGGATCGGATCAACACCGAACAATGAGAACGCGTCCCAGCGTGTCCGGATCGCGAGCCCGGATCGGTTCGAGTCACCGACGCGGATCTCTTTGAGCGGGAACGCATCCGTGTCACCCTTGACTACAGGCAGCCAGAAGATCGGCACTGATCCAAGACGAAGCGTGATGTTCCGTCCATCAATAAACACCCGGCGGACCAGATCCGAACCGGGTTCAATAGCCGCCTCCCCGTCATCGCCAGCAAAGCCTTCACGCACGGTCCCGACGAGCCCGAGCAGCCCACCTCGCCGGCGTTTCTCATCCCGGACCGAAATCTTCAGCTTCGAAACCCCGATACTCAGATCAGGCTCGAAGAACGCGCTGTTGGCTATCCGCGCATGCTTGGCTTCGAACTCCCCACGCGAGGTCTGCCGCACAGATTCGGCACGCAGATACAAAGGCATATTGGTCCGCTGGTCCACCGTCCAGAACACCGCATCGAGCATCAGCATCTTGTCGTTGGCCAGATCCACATACACCTTGGGCGAACGCACCGACCAGTCTGAGTTCCCCACAAACACGCCGCCCTCTAGATAGATCCCCTCGATCTCCGATGCATTCATCTGCGTTGGTGATGAGCTCGCCTCGTTGCCATCCTTCAGGAAGATCACCGCACGCTCGGCCTCAAGATCCATCGTCTGCCGCGACGCCGGGTCCTGGTACTGCATCGTCACCCCGCCCTCAGCGGTGATCGTCGCGGGCTGGTCATCTTCCCCATCTACACCCTCCTGCGCCCCCTGCAGCACGACCTTGCCATCAATCGCTATCGAGAATATCCCCGTCGCCTTAAAGATTGGTTCCTGCTCGGCCCGCGAATCAGGACCCGCCGCAGATACAGATTCCACAACCGATTCGTCTTCAACACGAGCAACCGGTACGCTCTGTGTCGTTTCTGACCGGGTAACAGGATCCGCTTTCACAACCGCAGGCTCTTTGGGCGCGGCTGGATCATTTGTTCTTTGGGTAACCCGTTGATCATCTGCAATCACTTCACCACGCGACCGCGCAAGGACACGCTCGACGCGCGAGACTTTCCGACCCGGAGCCGGCATGGGGAGCGATCGCTTGTTGTCAGCGACTACCACGCCATTCGATGGCATCTCCTTGGGAGCCCATCGTAACGCGACTTCATCCTTGGGTGCTTCCTGTACCCCCAGCACCCGCTGTTGATAGAGTTCTGATGATCGGTCCATGAACTTGACCAGATCGTCACGCTCAGGTTGCTGATCGAATCTCGCACCGAGCTGAAGCTTGATTGATTCCTGCAGCCGGACCACCGCTCGCACAGGGACCCGCTTTCCTGAGAACGAACCGTCTGAACTCGTGAGATCTTCGAAGATACCAAAAGCCTGATACACCCCGTTGTCGATCTTCCGCAGCCACAGATCCGCCCGGCGTGCGTGGAGCACGGAACCGCCGATCTCTACAAGCACATCCCGGTCGAGCACCATGCGGTTGGTCTGCCCGTCTCGCCAGACCCATCCCGCCTCGGCCTTCATTGTGATTACACCATCGACAGGGTCGATCGCCAGATCGACAGAATCAAACGATTGTGACGCTGGTTGTTCCCCCCGGCTCTTCCCACTGCCCAGGGCAGCCGCAGAACCGGCGCAGAGCACAAGTCCAGCAAGTATGGTTTGGGCGGTTGTCAAAGCCGTTGGCATGCGTGGCGGGCCTTCCTGCTCGCGATTGATTATCAAGCCGGATCTTCAAGGCAGAACTGATCTCGGCTCAACCAAATTACACCCTGTGACCATCAATCACAAGTCGATCACTACCCTAGGCATGGAACTCTGCCCACCACGCCCTTATGCTCAGGCCATGAGCACACATACCCAACGACGAATGATCTCCCAGATGAACCCCTCCGAACGCCTCGACGGGGTCTTCGCGATTGCAAACGCCCAGCAAGGCATGACCAAGAACGGCAAGCCCTACCTCCGCTGCCTGCTCGGTGATGCCTCAGGACAGACCGCTGGACGCATGTGGTCCATCGACGAGAACCACTTCCAACGCCTCCCGACCGACGGCTTCGTCTGGGTCGAAGGCGAGACCCAAGCCTACCAAGGCGAGCTCCAGATTATCATCCACAACATCGACGCGCACGATCCAACCCCAGAAGAGATCCGCGACCTCCTCCCGTCCTCCGAACGCGATCCCAATGAAATGTTTGCTGAGGTCGTCGCACTGCTCGGCACCCTCGAGCATCCAGCAATGCAGGCACTCGCAAAGACTTACATGGCCGACGAGCATCTGATGGACGCCTTCCGCACCGCGCCGGCTGCAGTCCGCCTCCATCACGCGTACCTCGGCGGATTGCTTGAGCACACGCTGACGCTGATGCAGATCGCTGACAAAGTCTGTCCGCTCTACCCCAAGATCAGCCGGGACATCGTGATGATGGGCCTGTTCCTCCACGACCTGGGCAAGACCCGCGAGCTCTTCTATGACAAGGGCTTCGGATACTCCGATCGGGGTGAACTCATCGGGCACCTGGTTGAAGGGGCGATCATGCTCCACGACAAGGGACAGCAGATGATGCTCGAGACCGGAACACGGATGCCAGCAGGAGTCCTCATGGTCCTCCAGCACATCATCATCTCGCACCACGAGCGTCCTGAGTACGGTGCAGCGAAGATCCCATCTTCGCCTGAAGCTGTGCTTGTGTCGCTGATTGACAATCTGGATGCCAAAACCATCCTCACCCTCGCTGCAGCCCGCCCCGACCGCCAGAACATGGCCTTGGGTGGCAACTTCACCGAGAAGAACTGGGCCCTGGGCACCAAGGTCTTCAAGCCTGACCCCCTAGCCGACTGATCCGATCAGGCTGACGAATCCAATTTCAAGGACCCTCCACATCGGTTGAACACCGATAGGTGTGTCGTTGTATACTCAGGGATACTCGATTCAACGAAGGATTCTGATGCCAGATTCACCCAATACCAATCCACATATGAGCTCCAAGCTCGATATCGCTAAGAACTGGCTCCCGCGCTACACCGGGATGCCGATCGATGGGTTCGGCGACTATGTGCTGCTCACCAACTTTGCCAACTATGTCACCGAGTTCGCTGATCAGTTCAACTGCGACATCCAAGGCGTCGGCAGACCGATGCAAGCAGCAACCAACTCGGCAGGACTCACCATCGTCAACTTCGGGATCGGTTCACCCAATGCGGCGACCATCATGGATCTACTCTCCGCACGCAAACCTGACGGCGTGCTCTTTCTCGGAAAGTGCGGCGGGCTCAAAGACTCCACAGAGATTGGGCACTTCGTCCTACCCATCGCGGCAATCCGAGGCGAGGGGACCTCCGATGACTACTTCCTGCCTGAGGTTCCGGCGCTGCCGAGCTTCAAGCTCCATAAGTTTGTCTCCGATCGGATCGTTGAAAAAGATATGGAGTACCGCACCGGCGTGGTCTACACCACCAACCGGCGTGTCTGGGAACACGACAAAAAATTCAGAGGCCGCCTCAAACGCATGACCGCGTTGGCGATCGATATGGAAACCGCAACGGTATTCATTGTTGGACATCACAACGAGATCTCACGCGGGGCGCTCCTGCTTGTATCTGATGTGCCTATGACACCCGAAGGCGTCAAGACCGAAGAGTCCGACCGCTCGGTCACCGCCAACTACGCCAAGATGCACCTGCAGATCGGGATCGACGCCATGACCCAGATCGGTACACAAGGCGAACCCATCAAGCACTTCACCTATTAGTGCATGGCTAGGGGATCCCCGGTCCAGGTGTGCCAATGAATACCAACCGAAGCACCAGCATACAGAATAAACCATAGTCTCTGGGATAGGAATGATGGTCTTCTTCTTTAACAAAGACGATTCTGCTCATGTTGCCGTTGCCATAGAAGAGCCGAAGGCGACACCTCTAATCCCCGCTCAGGACCCATCGAGTTCAATCGCAGGCGACCACTTGAGCCAGTCCTCATCGACCGACGGTGAAAGGTCGAACGCGTCGCCGTTCTTTGAACGCTCGCCTCGCTTGCGTTCGCTTTCTTGGGTTGCTAGCGAGATTGACGCGTTGAGCAATGCATCGAGCGAGTCCGCTTCGACACTCAGCCCAGTAAAGAGTCCGAAGTCGAACCCGACCCCGCCGCTGCGCCAGAACTTCGAGTTCTCATGCACGATCGGCGCGTACCGGGGCTCGATTTCGATGTTCACCAGCACGCCGGTCGCGTCGTCACTCAGACGAGCGCCGCGGACCGACCCGATCTGGATCTCGCGATACAGCACAGGACTCCCTGCACCAAGGTTCCCCAAGCGATCAGCACGCAGCGTGAGACGCAGCGCCTCGCTATCGCTAGGCCCATTGCGAGGAGGCGCATCGAGTGCAACGAACGACCCCACCAGATCAGCACTCGACTCCCCAGGCTGGATCGCGATGTACTGAGGCCCTACCAAGGTCTCAAGTCCCGCGATGCGTTCCAGACTCACCTCAGGACGCACGACCCAGAACTTGGTCCCTGCGACCGCGAGCCCCGCCGCGTCTGTCCGCAGCTCGGCGCTGACTGAGACCGATTGAAGATCCGTATTCAGCGTCATGTCGCGCACGACCCCGACCGGAACGCCTCGATGGATAATCTCGCTCCCGCGCTCAAGACCCACAGCATCATGAAACACGATCGTGATCATCGGACCACGATCACCCATGACCTGTGACCAGATCAGGTACCCCACCACGCTCAGCGCGAGGATGGGAACGATCCACACCGTCGAGACGCGTCGTCGTTTGACAACCGCCGTCGGGATTGGTGCAGTTTGCTGCTCGGCTTCTGGTTGAACTGCTGGTTTCTGATCATCACTCATGTCTCTTGCTCCCAGATCGCGTGCGGGTCAAAGACCGACGACGCGAGCAGACTCAGAATAACCACGCCCCCGAAGACCACCACGCCGGGGCCTGGGGTGACGACGACGAGATCGCCGAGTTTCACGATCGCCACAAGGATTGCAACGAGCAGCACATCGACCATGCCCCACCGCCCGATCAGTTCGATCAAGCGGTACGCTCTTGCGCGGTCCTGACGGGCGATCACGCCCTGCCTGGTGCACAGCGCGAAGATCAGGGCGAGTTTGCCCACTGGGGCGATGACGCTAAAGAGCAGCACCGCAAGCCCCACGAACAGATGCCCCTCTGCGAGCAGCGCGATGGTCCCCGACCAGATCGAAGCTTCGGACTGATGCCCGAGCCGTTCGATCTCCATCACAGGGAGCCAGAGCGCGAGCGGGTAGAGGACAAGAGCCGCGAGCGCAAACGCCCCCGCTCGTTGGACCGATCTGGGATGCACGCCATGCTTGATGATCGAATCACAGCGCGTACAGCACGCGACCGAACGCTCTCCGATCACAGGGAGACGATGCACAAGCCCACAACAATGGCAGGCGGCGAGTTGATTCGATGGAATCGCCATTGGGTTATTATACGGATTGCTCGTGATCAAGTTTTTTGTGTGAACAGCATGGATGCTTCCTGAGAGAGTATTCTCAGCCTTTATGAGGCGCAAGGGCGGGTGCCCTACTCATTCAGCCAATAGATAAAGAAGTAGAAGAAGACCACCAACCCCTCCCCCAAGGGTTGGTGGTCTTCTTCTTGGTATAGGAACAATAAGCCCCACCGATAAAGGTGGGGCTTTGAAGATTTAAGATCTGTAGAAAGCGTTATCGTCTACGGCGAGCGCCGACAAAGCCGCCAAGACCCAGCAGTGCGAGAGCACTTGGGCTTGGGACGGAGCGAGTAATGGTTGCGAGCTCGAATACATCTCTTGAGCCAAGGGTAATAAAGGTGCTTGGACCAAACCCGGTCGTGTTAACGCCGACATGATTGAAGTCATTGATGAGTCCCTGGGCCACCAGTTCTGCGTCGTAGTCGAGGGGACCCGTCACATCCCAGTTGGTTAGGTAGATATCGGATGCTCCCAAGCTATAGGTTCCGTTCGAGCTCACTGAATCTGTAATCGTGATCGATAGATCAACGATGGGATTGAGTACATTGTCCCAGTCGTAGACTCCTGAGGCAAGGCTGGTGTCAAGCGTCATGGTCCCGACTGCTGAGGCGCCGGTTGCCGGGCTCCCATCACCGATGATGTTATTCCAGACGATGTCGAACTCGATGATGTCCGCTTGTGCTGTGGATGCTGCGATGGATGAGGCCGTGATGATTGCAGCGATGCCGATCGGCACGATGTTTCGTTTCTGAGTTGTCATACTGTTCTCTCTCTAAATGTTGTGTGGGGCTCTCTCAAACCCCCATCCCTCTCCGTAAGCGATCAACAGTGTTCGCTCATGGAACCATGATACAGGCAGCCCTGATTTATTGGCAAACAATACAGAAATTAGAGATAATTACTGAGCCCTGTAGTCATAGAGGGGCTTTGACCAGCGTACACGGAGCAATCTACTACTCATTAGACCCTGGGTGGGGGTCTGATGAGTAGTAGATTCCCGTGGAGGTGCCGACTTTGGGGGGTTCGACTTTGGGGGGTTCGACTCCTCAACGATCTTGAATCTCGATACACCACAAAGCCAACCCGATCTACTACTCATCATCCCTTCCCCCAGGGGATGATGAGTAGTAGATCGGGTGATCCCCGCTTCAGACCCGAGTGGAGGGAGGGTAATGCAGGTCTTGGTGATGCGAAAAGTGTTCGTTCCTCCTTTACTCACCAAGAGGCGAGCGAAGAGAGGGCGTCCGGCTTTGAGAGAGATAGAGGGTCAGTAACTTTAAAGATTGATTCACGAACAGCCTTTGGAAAACTCTGTAAGAAATATGGAAATATCAAAAAAATCGAGTACTCCATTACCGTCAAAATCAACTACTAGATCACCCGAAGCGAACGCTGCAAGAAACATTGAAATATCAAAAAAATCTAGAACGCCATCACCGTTCATGTCCGATTGACAGTTGACAAGGTCGAAAACATAGGCAGCCCCTGCAAATGGAGCAATTTCAGGATTGTAAGGCGAACCCACAACAACAGTATCATTCTCTATATCAACCGATGTACCAAAACTGTCATTGGTAGTCCCATCGCTTGGCAGCAGTTTGAATACTACAGAACCGGTATTTACATCATATATGTATGCAGAGCCTGTACGAAATCCGCCATCGCCGTCCTGCGCAGACCCAGCGACAAGATAATCGCCTGAAAGCGCAACTTGCCAGCCAAACCAATCATTAAGCTCTTTGTCATCTGGAATTATCTTGAGAACTTGCGAAGGCAACTCCCAATCAAACACATACACGCAACTGTGAATTGCGTCTTTCATATAATCCAGAAGTGACCCCACTACAAGCTTTTCATTTTCCAACGCCACCGATCGACCAAAGAAATTATTCGGAGAAGCATCCTCCGGATAAATTTCTGTTGCTTTTCCTTTAATATAATTATCACTATCTATTCCTTTACTATGAATACTATAAATATACACAGACCCAGAATTTACACCCGAATCGTTGTCGCCGGGGGATCCAACCGCAAGAATGCCGTTGCTCAGTGCAATGGAAACACCAAAATAATCACCGGCAGAACCAAAGCTTGGAACTATCTTTCTTAGCTGGTTACCTGTTTCGATATCAAAGAGGTATACCGATCCTGAGTTTGATCCAAATCCATCACTTTTCGGAGCGCCGACAGCGACGACCCCATTTTCAATCGCTACAGAGTGACCAAACTCGTCTAGTGCAGCTCCATCATTTGGTAAGAACTTTAAAACTTGCATGCCTGTAGCAACTTCAAAAAGATAAGCTGACCCCGAGTTGGTGCCATTATCATCATCCCGTGGTGCGCCAACGACTACATAGCCCCCATCAATAGCCACGGACAAACCAAACGTATCATTCCTCGACCCATCATCGCTAAGAAGTTTGTGTAGCGTGACTCCTGTAAAAGCATCAAAAAGATAAGCAGACCCTGAATCCGATCCTTCGTCCTGATGATTTGAGCCCTGTGCACCAACTACAACAATACCATTGTCAATAGCGATGCTCCATCCAGTAATATCGAAGGCCAAACCATTGTCCGGAACCAGCTTTATGTCCTCATTAATCACTTCTACTTGGGCAAAAGCAGAAACAGTAATCCCCAAGTACGCCATGGCAAAACATATCTTCAAAACTCCTCTAGCACAGAAAGGACAAAGATTCGACGGCATAACTAGACTCCATTTGTATTTTTCATTCAAGATTACGGCTATTGGAAATACTCTAATGTGCCAACCCTAGTTTTCCAAACGAATTCGGAATGAAAGGTTTCATTTATCCTGACCCAGCCTTCATAGCAGACAATCCCCGTCCCCGCATTCCCTTCCAGACCAAAACAGGGCACCAATCTACTACTCATCAGACCCACCCTCAGGGTCTGATGAGTAGTAGATTGGCTCACAAGTGCCAATCGGGACACCCGATTCAGCCCAGAATCCCCAATCAACCGTCTCAGCGGCCTCCCTAAACCCCCCATCACCTTGACATTCCCACCCCCAAGGCCTTCAATCCTCTCCCTTGGGCATCGTGCCCGGGCCAATCCGTCGGACCGAAGCCTCGGCCACCCGACATGGTCGCTACGCCCAGTAGCACCGTACAGCAAACCGTTGTACGGACGGAAGAAAGGAAAGCCGCTATGGCTACATACACAGGACCAAAGGTCCGTCTCTCGCGTCGTGTTGGTGTCCCCATTTGTGATACCCCGAAGCACACCTCAAAGCGTCAACTCACCCCTCCAGGTATGCATGGCTTCCGCGGTCGTCGTCTCCGTGACTACGGCATCCGTCTGCTCGAAAAGCAGAAGCTCCGTTACCACTACAACATCCTCGAGAAGCAGTTCCGCCGCACCGTCGACGACGCCAAGCGCAAGCAGGGCAACTCGGGCGATGTGCTCATGCAGCTCCTCGAACGCCGTCTCGACAATGTCGTGCGTCGTACCGGCATGGTCCGCACCATCTGGGCATCACGCCAGCTCGTCGGACACGGTCACGTCCTCGTCAACGGCCACAAGTGCGACATCCCATCACGCCGCCTCAATGTCGGTGATGTCATCACCGTCAAGCCTGGCATCGAAAAACTCGTCCGCGAGAACATGGAATCAATGGGAGGCCACGAGGTCCCGGGCTGGATCGCGTTCAACCCATCGGAACTCAACGCCAAGGTGGCTTCACTGCCAACCAAGGACCAAATCCCATTCGATGTGAACACCAACCTCATCATCGAATTCTACCGGTAATACAAAACTCAAACCCTTCCGTCGCTCGCGACGGTCTGGGATGAACATGCCAAATCATGCGAATCCTCGGCCAACGCCGGGGATTTGCTTTTTGATCAACATACCTGACCAAAACACCAGGGAACCGACATGCTAAAAATCATCCGCAAATACCAGCTCATCATCCTCGCCATCGGCGGCTCCCTCCTCATGGTCGTCTTCCTCTTCCAGCCAATCATCGGGAAGCTCTCCCCAGACCAACGCAAAGCAACCGTCGCCAAACTCGCCGACGGCACTACATACAACGGGTTTGATATCCAGCGAGCAAACTTCGATCTCTCCGTTCTCAAACGGGTCTACCCCCGCGTCTTCGCCTCCATCGAACAAGGCGGGCTCGGCCTCCAAGCCGGCACCTCAGAAGAACAAACCGAACGCCACTGGCTCCTGCTCTCCAAGCAAGCAAAAGACGCCGGCCTCATCGGCGACGCCGGCGAAGGCCGAACATGGGTCCCCGTCATCGCCCAGCGCGAAGCCGCGGGTTTCGTTCAGGAGCAAATGCAGCAAGGCCTGATCACCTCACAAGAGCAAGCCATTGAATCCCTCGACGCCATGACCACCCAGGTCGAGAACCAACTCAGACGCAATGTCTCACTCGCGACCGGCATGATGCGAGGCATCGACGAGAACGAAGTCTACAGAACCCTCGCAACCGCCCGAGGCATCGATCGCCTCTACCGCGTATTCAGCTCATTGCCTGCATTCTCAGATCTGGGCGCGATGCACGCCGCCAAGTCCCGCTACGACTCAGTCGCCGTCGACGCGGTCCTCGTCAAGGCGGACCTCTTCACCGACTCCATCCCTGTCCCAAGCGAGGGCGACCTCCAAGCATTCTTTGATCAATACAAAGCCGACGCCCCAACCGACAACGACTTCCGCATCGGCTACACCCAGCCCTCCCGCGTCAAACTCGGCTGGCTCACACTCAACAAGCAATCCATCGAAGCCTCGATCGTCATCGACCGCGTCGAGCTCAACAAGATCTGGCGCACCGACCACGCCCTCCCAGAAGGCACCCGCAAATACCCAGGTGATTTCGCGGGCGAACGCCTCAATGTCGAAGCCGCCTACCGCGACCAGCGTGCCTTTGATATCCTCTACGAAGCCGACAAAATCATCCGGTCCAAAGTCCTCCAAGCCACCCGTGGGCTCTCAAAGGACGAGAACTTCTTCGTCCTCCCAGACGACTGGAACGCCAACCGCCCAACCCTAGAAGCCCTCGCCCAGTCCGTCGTCGACGGCCTCCTCGAACAACTCAACGTCACCATCCCGCTTCCAGCTGTTCAGATCCACTCAGACCGCTGGCTCAGCAGCAACGACATATCCGCCCTCCCAGGGTTCGGCACCTCAATCTATAGAATCGGATCACGCACACTCCGCTCCGCGCTCATCCCGCAAGTAAGCCAATCACAGGAAGCCGCCGCACTCCTCACCATCCAACCAAGCGTCCCGGTCGTCAACCCAGCCGCCGAAGACGCGCAGGGCAACCGCTACTACGCAATCATCTACGACACCAACCCTGCAGGCCCCGCAGACTCCATCGACGACGCAGGCCGCGACACAGTCCTCAATGACTACCGAACCATCAAAGCCTACGAACTCCTCAGCCAGAACATCGATTCGTTCATCGCACAAGCAACCGCCGCAAACGATCTCGCCCCCGGACTCGATGCGGCACTCGCACTCGGCAGCGACAGCATCCAACGCCCGGGCGTCGCACGCAACCTGCTCGTTCAATCCGAGAATGTTGCCCGTGGCCGCCTAGCACTCTTCGTCGAACCCGGGCTCAACACCCCAGAGTTCCGCGACGCGATCAACAACGCTACCTCAGGAATCCCAGAGCTCACAGCACCTGAAGCGATCACCCAATCACCGATCATCATCGCAACCCCGATCCCGAGCGCCAAAGGCATCGGGCTGGCCAAAGTCATCGCCCCAAGGCCCATGACCAGCGAAGACTTCACAACCAACCTCACACAGATCCTCACCCAAGAATCACTAAACGAAATCCGCGAGGCGCTTGTTGAGACCGAAGCATCACCATTCTCCCTTGAATCCATGTCCGAACGCTACGGCTACACCCGTGTCAAAAAACGGGTAGACGAAATCGACGAGAAGGGTTCTGATTCAGATAAATCCGAAGAGCCAGCGAACGAATCCGAAGAGAGCTAATCAGCCCCCACCAATAAGGCTGACAATCTCAACCCGCTGACCATCCTGAAGAACACAAGAAACTCGTTCCCGCTTCGGGACGAGTTTTTTATCAACCTCAGCCGCGCAGATCGCATCGCCCATCCCAAGCATCTCGATCAACCCCTCAACACTCATCCCCTCGGGCAGCTCTCTGGATTCACCATTGACAACACAGTTCATGATTCACCCTTCTCCCGGATCAAGCAGACTCAGCGCAGTCAACACAGACTGCATCCGCACTTCATCACGCCCGCCTTCAAACTGCGCAAGCGAACATTTGACTTCCTCTTGCCCACCAATCGCAAGCCCAAACCACACCGTCCCCACCGGTTTGTCCTCCGTCCCACCATCCGGTCCCGCGATGCCAGTCACCGACACGACCCGATTCACCCCAAGCACCGAGCACCCCCCCATCGCCATGTGCGCCGCAACCTGCGAACTCACCGCCCCATGCTCCTCGATCGCCTTGCGCTGCACACCAACCAACCGATTCTTGAGCTCGTTGGAATAAGTAATCAGCCCCCCACCAAAGGCGGCTGAAGCGCCTCCGACCGCAGTCAAAGCCCCGCCAACCAAACCACCCGTACACGACTCCACACACCCAACCGTCACGCCGTGCGCCTTGGCATTGGTGATCACTCGTGCCGCCGCTTCAAGCATCTCTTCGCTAAACACACCACTCATCCGAATAACCCATCAAAGAGTTCCGGGATCCCCTGAGCATGCGTCGCGACCGTCTCAAAGGTCGGTGTCTTCCCCGCGATCTCATGCAGATCACTCATAAGAATATCCTTCCCAGGATGATCCGCCTTGTTGCACACAAACACATCAGCGATCTCAAGGATCCCCGCCTTGTCCATCTGCACCGAGTCCCCCGCACCAGGAGTCAGCACAACAACAGTCGTATCGACATACTCCCGGATCATCGTCTCGTTCTGGCCCGCACCAACGGTCTCCACAAACACCGTGTCATACGCCTGATCACCCTCAAAGGCCCCGCCAATCAGTTCAACCGCCTCACTCAACCCATGATAATCCTCACCACGAATCGCAAGCGAACGATAGAACACATGCTCACCGATCGTATTGAAATCTACCCGCAGCCGGTCGCCAAGCAGTGCACCAGAAGTAATCGGGCTCTTGGGATCAAACGCGATCACCGCACACCGCCCGATCGACGGATCCGATTTCGCCCGCGTGGCATGCTCTCGCACCATCTGCGCCAAGAGCGTGCTCTTGCCCGCACCCGGAGCGCCGGTAAACCCGATCACTTTTTTCGGACGACGACGCACCGCGTCAGGACGCATCGCCTTCTCGTCGTGCATCAATGAGATATCCCGCGCCAGCTGCGCCGAACCATGACCAGAAGGCACCTCGTGGTCTTGCGCCCGCACATCAGCCCGCACCGCATTGACAATATCAATCAGCCCCGTCCCCGTCGGGAAACATTCCTGCACCCCCATCGCCTTGAGCTTCTCAACATCCTCCGCAGGCAGAATCCCCCCCATCAACACCGGGATATCACTCCGCCCAACATCCTTAAGCCCCTGAATCAGGTTCTTGCCAAGCACCAAATGCGAGTTGGACATCATCGACGCAGCGATCACATCCACATCCTCGTCACGTGCAGAGATCGCAAGCGACGCAGGAGTCTGCCACAGCCCAGAATAAATCACATGCACCCCAGAATCCCGAAGCGCCCGAGCAATCACCTTCACCCCCCGGTCATGCCCATCGAGCCCCATCTTCCCGAGCAACACCCGTGGCCGATGATCAAGATCACCACACCGATCCATCTTCTCAAACTCACTGGTCGCCGAACCAAGCTGCTGGGCCATATCTACATCCTTCGTACCTATAGGGAAACGGAACAGGACGAGATTCTATGCGCAAAGAAGCTCAAAGCCGACCACCGATCGGAAACACCCCCCGGGCCCGTAAACCAGCCTACTTAGACACTGGCCTGATAATCCCAAGATCAATCACCACCCCATCAGGCTGATACAGATCCACATTCAACTCGTCATCCTTAAGCGATGTAATCACCACCGAAGTCCGGCCCGAAGTCTCCGCATTGATAAAGTCAGCATACGAAGGACCGGCATATTTCTCGTTGTTCCGCTCATTGGCATGGAAGTGGTAATGAGCAAGCGCCCGATCCGAGAACCGGAACATGTCCTCTGAAGCAACAAACCGCTCATCACTCACCCGGTCCCGCGCCCGAGGCCGAAACAAAATCGCCCGATGCAAATCCGTCTTGGGATCAACATCAAGAATCCCCCCATACTCGGTCTTGTTGTCTTTCTTATCAAGCCGACGCTGGATATACAGCTTCTCATTCACCAACTCTGAACGGATCGCCACATCCACAACAAGAATCGTCATCAGATCACCCCAAGAAAGCACAGACTCCCAATCACTCAGCCGCTCCCGCCGAGGCTGGTCCCCCTTGTCAGCCTTCCGCTTAATATGCGTCCGCTTTGCCAGCCGATCCCCAAGCAACTCAATCAACCCCTCTCGGTTCATCCTGAGCCACGCAGGCTGATTCGTCTCCGCCCAGCGGATCGCCTCAATATTCCTCAGTTCAAGCCCCTCACGCTGACCGCTGCCCAATGTAGCAACCACCGACCGAGACGCCTCCCACCACACAACATTACTCGCCGCCCAGTTGTCATCATCCGAATGACGCAACTGACGCAACCACGACAACTCCATCGCCTGATCAGGCAGGATCCCAAAGTCGGTCCACAACACTTGCAGATCCGACAGCGTCTGCCGAGTCCCCGCATCACTCGTCGAAAGATCAATATCAGACTCAAGCAACGCCTTGCGTTTCGAGCCATCCTTGTCGAGCCGTGCCAGCAGCCCCCACGCGTCATCCCGTGTCCGATCCGCGACCCGAAGGATCGAACGCTCCTCACGATTCGAAGCCCCCTTCAACGGGTCAAGAAACACCTCAAACACTACAGTCTCTAAAGGCTGCCCAGGAGACAACGCCTCGATAGCTTTCCGCTCCATCCGTTCCTCGTCTGGATACCCAGGCGCCACCCGCGCATAGCTCCGAACGATCGCAGGCATCAACCCCTGCCATTTGGCGCGGATCGCGTGCTGCAAAATAATCCGAACCGCCTGCCGGTCCTCTTCAGTCGGAAGAATCAACCGCGCCATCCGAGCCGAATCCGCATCCCCCTCCGGAGAGGTGTCAGACATCAGCAAGTCCAGCGTGGTGTACCGCAGATCAGGAGAAGTCCCCGATGACCACGCAAGATTTTTGAGTGCCTGCCGCGTCCGTTCCCGGACCCGAACCCCCGAAACAACCTCCCCCCACGCCTGCTCTGCAGCCACAACACGATCCCGCTCAAGCAGGTTCGGATTCCGAACATCAAGAATCGGATTCCCCGTAGGCTTGTACTGAGACCCCGCCGAACATCCGGTCAATCCAGAAACAGCGAGTATCATCGAAACAGAGCACGCGATCAGCAGAAAAATGCGGGTTTGGGTCATGGACCAGTCTATGCAATACCCCAACAAATATGACACCCACGCACACCCCACACCACGCAAATCCCCACCAATCAGTCCGCAACTCGTCCATCCGATCAGGACTCAGGGCTATCATCTCACATGGCCACCAAACCGCTTTCAAACTCATTGAATGAACGGGTTCGAGAAGTCATCGACCTCATCCGCCCCGCCGTCCAATCCGACGGCGGCGATATCGAACTCGTAGAAGTCACTCCAGACGGAATCGTCAAGATCCGGATGCACGGCGCATGCGTCGGGTGCCCCTCTTCAGATATGACCCTAAGGATCGGTATCGAACGGACTCTCCGCGAACGGATCCCAGAGGTTCTCAGAGTCGATGCCGTCTCCTGAGCCGTTCTGGAACGATTGTGGGCCGTTTGTGGGCAACAGAGCGTAATTGGTGATATATCAGAAGGTTGGGGCCTTTTCCCTTGTTGAGAATCCAACACACCGGTATACTATCAACATTGCCCGGCAACGAAGCCGGCGAGGATTGGAGCCAAGGATGCTTGTCATTACCCGACGAGAGGGCGAAGAAGTTGTGATCGGTGACCCAAAGAACCCCATCGGGGTTGTACGGATCGCCTCAGTCAAAGGCGAACGCGTCCGCGTAGCGTTTGATTTCCCAAGAGATGTAGAAATCCATCGCCGCGAAATCGCAGATCAGATCGTTATCGAAGCCGAAGAAGGCTACGAGACCGGCGTCATCGCAAAGATCGCCCCTGCTGTCTCTAGCTAAAAACAGCCACGCACTCAAATCAGCAATAATAACCCGTCCAATGACGGGTTGTTTTTTTATTCAGATTTCCCAACAACCCCGTCAACCACAACCCCTCTAAGGGCAGCCGGCAGCAAACAAGGTCAGGAACGCTGAGATATCAAAGAAGTCATGCGAACCATCCCCATTGATATCCGCTTCAACCGCCCCGCTGCTAAAGGCCGAGAGGAACGCTGAGATATCAAAGAAATCCAGCGCCCCATCGCCGGTGAAGTCCGCAATACAAGCCGCCGCAGGCTGGTGCCGAAGGATCAGCACCCCCATCGCCGGGATGTCCATCGCCATCGACTGTGCATGCGGGCCATTAGCGATCGCCTCAGCCTCAAAGGTCCCCGAAGTCCCGAAGCCCGATCCGTTGTACATCAAGTCCTGCGTGTTGAGTTCCACGCCCCAAGTCCCGTCACGCGGGATCCCGATGCGGTAGCCGGACTGATCGTTGTTTGAGAAGTTGGCAACAATCACAAAGCTGTCCCCGCCCTCTTCCCAACGCTCCATCGCCAATACATCGGAACTGTTGTTGGTGTGGTAGACCCATGTGTTCTGGTTTGCCCGCAACGCGGACTCTGCAGAACGGAGTCCAATGACATCACGGTACATGCTAAAGACACCGCTGTAGGTCGTCTTGTGTGACCAATCGATCTTGCTCTCTTCCCACCCATCATTCTCGAGCCATTCGGTGCCCTGAAGAATCCCGGGAACACCCTTGCTCAGCAGCGTGAGCGTGTTGGCCAGTGTGGTTCTGCCCCGCGCAAAGATATCGTCGTTGGGGAATGTCGGATCGATCGCACGCACCGCACGATCGTGCCCATTGAGAGGCCAAGCATCGTCGTGGAGCTCAAAGTAGTTAAAGACCTGCGTGCCGCTCACGCCGCCCGTTCCATCGAGCGCCGCCGCAACTCCAGCGATGTTCGGACTCCCGAACGATGCACCAAAGATCGCATCACGCATCGAGTTCTTAAAGCTGTTGTGATACTGAGTATCAAACTCGATCCCGGTCTGGACCCAGATGTTATCGATATAAATCTCAGCGATTGCTTGGGCATCGGTGTACCGACGATTGATCAGCCGATTCATCTCTCGCACCAGGTTCTGTCCGGAGTTCCATTGCGAAGTCCACCCAGAATCCGTCATCGCCATCACCGCGTCCTGACGGTACCCGTCCATCCGGAACTCGCCCATGACATGGTGCACAGAGTCCATGTAGTAATCGAAAACCCCCTGCTTGTCAAAGTCCGCCTGAGCTCCCCAAGGCGTATCCTGCGCGATGTTATCAAAATAGAGCTGCGTCCCGTCATAGTTCCAAAGGAAGTTGTCGCTCGGCGAAACATGGTTCCACACAACATCAAGCACAACCGCGATGCCCTGCCCGTGCAGCTCATCAATCATGTACTTCAAATCGTCAGGCGTACCCAGCGCATCCTCCCAAGCGAACACAGAGACCGGGTTGTATCCACCAGAGTGGCTCCCCGGGAACTCATTAATCGGGTTGAGCATCACAACATTAACACCCAACTCCCCAAGATGGCCCGCCCGGTCACCAACGTCGCGGTACCCGCTTGGATTACCCGTCGGCCCAACAGGATCATTCCGTCCCGCAAAGCTCCCGACATGGAGCTGATACACAATCCATTCATCAAGCGCCGGGGCGACAAAGTCATCGTGCTGCCACTGATAAGCGAACGGATCAGAGATCACCGCATTAAAATTGTCGCCAGGCACAAGCGCCGAAGCATGAGGATCCGTGTTCCAGTGGCTGTTGTTGAAGTAAAACTTGTACATGTCCCCGACACTCGCCCCCGAGACAAAGCCAATAAAATCTTCCCCGACCTTCGTCAACGCATCACCCACCGCCCAGCCGTTAAACTCGCCGCGAACCTGCACGCTCGTGCGAGTCGGCGACCATACTCGGAAGACCGTTCCACCAGCAACCGGCGTAGCCCCCAACCGCGCATGCTCAAGTGTATTGAAGTTCACAGCGAAGCGATCCCCGGGAAGCGTCTCAGTTGGGCCATTGGATCCAACAAAGTCCGTGTCTGAGCCATCGGTGACCTCAAAGACATATTCAACAGTTGTCCCCGCCGTACTCGGCAGAATCGCCGACCAAACATCCTTCGGACCCAACGCACCCGCGTTGGTCGCATCGACCCACCCCACAAACGAACCATCGACCCAGTACCCCACACGCGCCCCCGTCAGATCCCCGATCTTGGCAAGCAACTGTGTATCAAAGGATTCCCCATTCATAGGAACCAACGGCCGAAGGTCCTGCTGAAGCTCGTGGCTGAGCAAATCCCACTCGACATTATTGTCCTGCCCTTGTACGCCCATTGTGCAAACCGCCAGCAAACCCAAAGCCGCACCATTCGTCCAGTTCATCAATTTCACGGTTGATCCTCTCACCATACAATTGGTCCAAAAATACAATGTTGGCCCATAAAACACCAAATCTAACACATCACAAAAGACAATGCAAGCATAAAAAACCCCAACACTTGGCCGGGGTTCATAATTCTGTCTGATTCACATTCCCGGACCCTTATTCAGGATCGCCGCCGGACATGTCGTAGACCCAGCCCTCGATTGCTCGATCCAGACCCTGGATATCACCCTCACCGAAGAACAAGCCGATTTCTTTGGCTGCTGCTTCAGGTGAATCCGACCCGTGGATCAGGTTGAATGAGTTCGAAACACCGAAGTCACCACGGATAGTGCCCGCATCAGCCTTGGAGCCGAAGGTCGCACCCATCATGGAGCGAGCGATCGCGATTGCACCTACGCCACGGATTGCGAGGACACAAACCGGTGAGGAGGTCATGAAACCAACGAGCCCATCGTAGAAAGGCTTGCCCTTGTGGTCGCTGTAGTGCGTACCAGCGAGTTCCTGCGAGATAGTCATCATCTTCATCCCGACAACAGCCAGGCCCTTCTCTTCGAAACGGGTGATAATCTTGCCCATAAGCCCGCGTTGAACAGCGTCTGGCTTGAGAATAATGAGTGTAGTTTCCATCGTAATTGCTCCAGTGTTTGGTGTGGTTTACCCGTGCCGTAATCCTTACTTTGGAAGGTTTTCACTTTGGGGGGCGCGGTTGGGATCATAGCCCCGCCACCAGCCAATCAAGTGCCCACAACACCCTATCAGGCCCCATTTTACCAACTTGCGGGCTATGCTCTCAGTCCCGCATTTACGCCAAAATCCTACCAGGAGCACCACATGACCATCGACCACGGAATCAACACCATCGGAATCATCGGCTCAGGACAAATGGGGGGCGGCATCGCCCAAATCGGAGCCGTCAACGGCTTCAAAACAGTCGTCTACGACCTCTCAGACGACGCCCTTACCAAATGTAAATCCCTCCACGAAAAACTACTCGCTCGCGCCGTCCAAAAAGAACGCATGACCCAGGACGAAGCAACCGCAGCACTCGCCAACATCACCTACGCCGCAAACATCGAAGCCCTCGATCCCTCCGACATCGTCATCGAAGCCGTCGTCGAAAACGCAGATGTCAAAAAGAAAATCTTCGCCGACCTCGCCAAAAGATTCACAGGCAACCAAATCCTCGCCACCAACACCTCATCCATCTCCATCACCGACATCGCCACATCAGTTGGCGACGCCGCCGACCGCTTCATCGGCATGCACTTCTTCAACCCAGTACCCGTCATGAAACTCGTCGAAGTCATCAATGGCCTCACAACCTCCCAAGAAACCACAGACCGAACCCTCGCCCTCTCAGCAGCGATGGGCAAAGTCGCCGTCCCCGCAAACGACCGCGCCGGATTCGTATCCAACAGAATCCTCATGCCCATGATCAACGAAGCGTTCTACGCTTGGATGGAAGGCGTCGCAGAACCAGAGCACATCGACGAGATCATGAAGCTCGGAATGGCACACCCGATGGGACCACTCCGCCTCGCCGACTTCATCGGCCTCGACACCTGCCAGCACATCATGGAAGTCATGGCCGAAGGCTTGAACAACCCACGCTACCTCGCGTGCCCGCTCCTCAAACAACTCGTCACCGCAGGCAGACTCGGAAACAAAACAGGACTAGGCGTCTTCGACTACTCAAAGTAGCAGAACAGCTTTCTAGTTTATAAACGACTCCGAAATCCGTAAGTATTACACGCATAAACGAGTCCGAAATCCTCAATATGGTTTTCTTGGGCGTGCTGTTGAACTCGTATAAAAATAGAGTAATGTGTGTGCATGCCGACGCGTGCGCAAATACAAAGACTCCTCGATCTAGAGCCCAACGATCCCTTCATGCTCTACGCGATGGCGACCGATCACGCCAAAGAAAAAGAGCACAAAGAAGCGGTTACATTCTTCGAAAAAACAATCGAAGCAGACCCAGATTACTGCTACGCATACTTCCACATGGCCCGTTCACTCCAAGCCCTCAACCGCATCGAAGAAGCCAAAATTGTCCTCGATCACGGGCTCGAAGCCGCAGTTCACACAAAAGACTCCAAAGGCATCAGCGAGATCAAGTCATACCGTACAATGCTGGCATGACACCCGCCCCCCGAGCAAACAGTCAATACAACCGCGGCTCCTACAGAACCAGGAAGCCAACCCCCTCCGAGATTCCAACCGATGGCTCCGCCGCCATCACATCCCTCCGCCCCTGCTCAGACCAACCCGACCAATTAACCGTGCGTGTAAATAAGTGCCTCATGGGCCGCATCAGCTTCACCACCAAGTCCAAACACCGCCTCGCCATCGACGACGCGTGGACCCAAGAACTCAGCGAGTCCCTCCACACCGAACTCACCCGCTCACGCGCCTACCTCTCCGCTGCTCGCATGCTCGGAGCCCGCGCTAAATCCGCCTTCGAACTCAAGCAATCACTCCGCAGCAAAGGCAACGATCCCGACGCCATCGACTGGGCAATCAACCGCCTCCTAGAACTCGGTCTCCTCAACGACACCGAATACGCAGCGATGGCCGCGCGTTCAATCATCCGCGCTAAACCCGCCGGAAGACGCTTCATCGAAGCCAAGCTCCGCACCAAAGGCATTGACCGACAGATCATCACCGAAACCCTAGACGAGCAACTCGAAGGCACAAACCCCTACGACGAAGCCCTCAAACTCGCCCAGCGAATGAGTCGATCGCTCACACAAACTCTGGAGCCCGAGGTTCGCAAACGCCGCCTCGCAGGCCGACTTGCCCGCCGCGGCTTCGAATACGATGTCGTCCGCAAGGTCGTCGAGACAATCGAGTCCCAAAAAGAATAAACGCCCGGAGCAAAGATCTCCGGGCGTTCATCAAAGTGACCCCAGCGGGATTTGAACCCGCGTTCCCAGGATGAGAACCTGGTGTCCTGGACCAGGCTAGACGATGGGGCCAACGCGCCGGCCCCATCAGACAATCCCATCAGTAAACCAATAGAATCAATCTAATAAAAGCCGGCAGGGATTATACCCCAAACCCCCTCCCCAAGCCCCAAGCAACCAAGAATCCACTGTGAACCCACCCGCATCAATCCAACGAAAGCACCATCCCGTCCCGCTTGTTGATGCTGCTCCTGCAAATCTATTCTTTGGAGGATCCTTTGATCCCCCTCACATTGGCCATGCAGAACTCCCTGTTCAAGCAGCCAAAGGCATCGAGGATCGAATGGGATTGCCCGCAGGCTCATGCAAACTCATCTATGTCCCCGCCGCCCGCTCCCCCCACAAAGCAACCTCACCCACCGCCGATCACCACCGCATCGCGATGCTCAACCTCGCCCTCACAGACCTCGCCCATCAATGGACCATCTGGGACCAAGAACTCCAAGACGCCCCGCTCAATCCGGGAGAGCCGAGCTACTGGGCCGACACCTGGGCCATCGCAAACATCCTCTGCCCAAACGCCACAAACCGCTTTCTCATCGGCGCCGACCAAGCCCTCTCAATGCACCGTTGGCACCGCTACACAGAGTTCTGGAAATCCGCCGTCGTCATGATGCGAGACGACGCAAGCGACATCGACACCCTCATCCAATCACTCGACAACCTAAACACCTGGACCCCAGAAGACCTCAACCACTGGCGATCCTCCTGCCTCACCCTTGAAATGGCCCCCTGGTCATCAACCTCAATCCGCAATCAACTGGCATCGCCCAGCCGACAAAAAAACACCCGGATCGAAGGTCTCGATCCGGGTGTTCAATCATACATTTTCGAGCAAGGCCTCTATCTCTAGAAACCCGCCATTTGAACCGTCTTACGCGGTGCAAGCACTCGCTGACTTGACAGCTTCCTTCAAAGCCTCAGCCTTGTCGGTCTTCTCCCAAGTAAAGAACGACTGACCGTTCTTCTCAACAGCCGTCCGCCCAAAGTGCCCATGACGAGCAGACTTGCGGTAGATCGGCTTCCGAAGATTCAGCGAATCGATAATCCCACGCGGTGTAAGAGGGAACACCTCACGCACGGCCTTAGCAATCGCATCCTCGCACACCTTGGCACTGCCAAAGGTATCCACGTGCACACTGGTAGGCTCAGCAACACCGATCGCGTACGAAAGCTGAATCTCGCACTCGTCAGCCAAATCCGCAGCAACAATGTTCTTGGCAATATACCGAGCCATGTACGCCGCCGAACGGTCAACCTTGGTCGGATCCTTCCCAGAGAAGGCCCCGCCGCCGTGACGACCGCGCCCGCCGTAGGTATCAACAATAATCTTCCGCCCCGTCAAGCCCGCGTCGCCGTGAGGCCCGCCAAGCTCGAAGCGACCCGTCGGGTTCACATGCACAGTGATCCCAGGGTTCCAGTGCTTGCCGAGTACCGGCTTGATGATATGGTCGATGACCTGATTACGGAGCTCGTCTTGGCGATCATTCCATGTCTTGTCGTGCTGCGTCGAGATCACAACGGTGTCAACACGCACGGGTTTGCCGCCGTCGTATTCTACGGTGACCTGGCTCTTTGCATCTGGGCGGAGTCCAGGGATGATGTCATCCCGGCGAACCATCGCCTGACGACCAACAAGCTTGTGGCTCAGCATGATCGGCAAAGGCATGAGTTCTTCGGTTTCCTTACAAGCAAACCCGAACATCATCCCCTGATCGCCCGCGCCCTCTTTGTTCACACCCATCGCAATGTCAGGTGACTGCTGATTAATCGAAACCAGCACCGCACACGACTCGGCATCAAACCGCATGTCCCCGTCGTTGTATCCGATCTCACGGATCACATCGCGGGTGATCCCTGGAATATCAACATACGCGCTCGTGGTCACCTCTCCAGCGATAACCGCCATCCCGGTCGAAACCATCGTCTCGACAGCAACCCGTGAATGCGGATCTTTCTCAAGCATCGCATCGAGGATCGCATCAGAAATCTGGTCGGCCACCTTATCAGGGTGCCCCATAGAGACGGATTCGGAAGTAAAGAAATGAGATTCTGGCATGTCGGCTCCTCGAAGCGGTAAGTACTGAATTTGGTCGTCGGATTATACGGCCAAACTGATCAATGAACATAGCCAACTACACTGAAAATGCCCCACTCCCCACCCAAATGCATACCCTATAACATGCCCACCTCGACCAAAAATCGCCCGAGCAAGCCCCGTGGACTGACCTACGCCAAATCAGGCGTCAACATCGACGCCGGCGACAAGTTCGTCGGGTCCATCGGCTCCCTCCTCCGCCGCACCCATGGCCAGCGCGTCATCGACAACCCCGGAGGCTTCGCAGGGCTCCTCCGCCTCGACTATAACGAACAACTCTTCAAACACAACTTCACAGACCCCGTCCTCGTCGCCTGCGCCGACGGCGTAGGAACCAAAGTCCACCTCGCCATCGAAATGAACAAACACGACACCGTAGGCATCGACCTCGTCGCCATGAATGTCAACGACCTCATCGTCCAAGGCGCCGAGCCACTTCTCTTCCTCGACTACATCGCCGTCCACTCCGTAGACCAAGACATCCTCCACGACCTCGTCCGTGGAATCTCAGACGGATGCCAACAAGCCGGCTGCGCACTCATCGGAGGCGAAACCGCAGAGATGAACGACCTCTACAAACCAGGCGACTACGACCTCGCCGGATTCTCCGTCGGAGTCGTCGAACTCAAAAGAGCTACAGACCCCATGCGCGTAGAACCCGGAGATGTCGTCCTCGGACTCGCAAGCTCCGGTGTCCACTCCAACGGCTACTCCCTCGTCCGCAGCGTCATCAAACACGCCAAACTCAAACTCAACAAGGTCTACCCAGAACTCGACCCAACCCAAACCCTAGGCGACATCCTCCTCACCCCAACAAGAATCTACGCCGACCCCATCGTCAAACTCTTGCGATCATACAAGGTGAAAAAAGTAGTCTCAGGGATGGCCCACATCACCGGAGGCGGACTCGAAGGCAACCTCAACCGAGCACTCCCAAAGAATGTCGACGCCTCGATTAAAAAAGGCTCATGGGACACCCCGCCCATCTTCGACTTCCTCCAGTCCCAAGGCGACATCGACGACGCAGAAATGCGCAAGGTCTTCAATATGGGTGTAGGCTACTGCCTCATCGTCCGCCCCACCTTCGCCCAAGCCGTCAAAAAGAAGCTTGAGAAAGCAGGCGAAACCGTCTACACCCTCGGAAAAATCACCAAAGGCACAGGTAAAGTCCGCCTCCGCTAACGCTCGATCAAACTCTCGTAAAAGAAATCAGGCCGACTTACGCCGCTCGCCGCTCGCCCATCCCTCGCACATTGATATCAACTCCTTGCGATTGATCGGCTTGGTCGCGTAGTCATCGCACCCAGCATCAATGCACCGCTCCCGGTCCCCGCTCATCGCATGAGCCGTCAGCGCAACAATCGGAATTGTTTCACCCTGCGCCCTCAACAGCCCGGTCGCCGTATACCCATCCATCTCGGGCATCTGCATGTCCATCAAAATCAGATGGAACGGCTCCCCACCGCCCTTGCTCGCATGATACATGTCGATCGCAATTTTCCCGTTCTCAGCGATTGTCACAATCGCCCCCGCCTTCTTAAGAACATGCGAAATCAACTTCTGATTATCAGGCCCGTCCTCCGCAAGCAGCACCCGCACACCATCAAGCGTACGAACAGCTACAGTCTGCAAACTCGCTGCAATTTCTGCAACCTCATCGGACTGCTCCTTCACAATGTTGAGCGGGCAATACCATATCATCCCCACCCCCTCATCAACACGAGGATCAATCCGGACCTTAAAAACCGAGCCCTCGTTATATACAGACTCCACCGAAATGCTCCCACCCTGAAGTTCCGCCAGCGACTTGGAAATACACAACCCAAGCCCGGTCCCCCCGTGCTTCCGTGCCATCGTCGAATCAGCCTGGTGGAACGCCTGGAACAAGTTGGCCATCTGCTCCTCCGTCATCCCGATCCCGGTATCACGAACCTCAATCCAAAGCGGAGCCTCGACGGATCCATCAAGCGCATCGCACCCAACGACCAACTCGACGGCCCCATGCTCAGTAAACTTGATCGCGTTACCAACAAGATTAGTCAGAATCTGCCGTGTCCGAAGCGGATCAATCTGAGCCAGGGCGGGAATCTTAGAGTCATACCGGAGCTTCAGATCGATCCCCTTAGAATGCGACCGCACCCTCATCAGCGACATCACTTCTTCGATGAGCACCGCAGTCTCAGTCTCGATCCGCTCGATGTTCATCTTCCCCGCCTCAACCTTCGAGATATCAAGAATGTCATTGATTATTGAGAGCAAGAAATTACCATTCCGTTGGATCGTCCGCACATGCTCATCCCGCTCGCCACGCGGGATCTCCTCGGTCGCCAGCAGATCGGTATATCCCAAAATCGCCGTCATAGGAGTCCGGATCTCATGGCTCATATTGGCTAGGAAGTCCGTCTTCGATTGATTCGCCGAAATCGCCTCATCAACAGCAATCCGAAGATCATGCGTCCGCTCTTCAACCATCCCTTGCAACGAATCATTCAGTTCATTGAGCTGACGCCCACGATCCCGCACCGCACCCCGCATCCGTTCAAACACCCGCCCCAGATCCCCGATCTCATCACCCCCAAGGTCAGGGGTCTCATGCGAGTAATCACCGAGCGAGAGCGTCTCCGATGCCCGAACAAGAATGTCCAGCCGCACAAGTTCCTTGCGGACGATAAACGAACAGATCGCCAGAATCCCCAGACTAATCACCCCACCGACCGTCAGCGTCAAATACACCTGATCCTGCCGCGCCTGATCAATCCCCGCCATCGACCGATTCAGCACCACCCGCCCGACCCAGCTCGGCCCAGCAGCCAACTGCTCTTCTATCTCTGCAAACCCGTCTCCAAACTCGCCCTCGACGACATCATCAAACCCAAGCCCCCCGCCGAGATCCAGCCCAAGGTCCATCTCGATCTGTTCAATCTTAAACTCGTAAGCCTGCACCCCATCAGCTTGATGACTGGACTGTTTTTTCCCGATCTGATCCCAATGCGTCGCGTTGGCAATGACCGCTCCCTCGGTGTCATACGCAATGCATGAGATCAGATTCTCATCACCCTGGAGCACCGAATCCAGAACACGCTGAACCTCAGCGAAGTCCCCGACATTCATCGGAAGCTGGATCGCAAGAGCGATACTCTCGATCTGAGCCTGCGCGGCTTTATCATTCTCCCGCGACGCAAACCGCGTCATCTGCACAATGCTCAAAGCCGCCATAGACCCCACACAAACAACCACAATCAGCAGTGCCCCCACAACCACCTTCCGACCCAGCGTCGGGGCCCCAGCATTTAAGCTCAAGAATCGGTTAATCATAGAGATACTCCGCTTCTTGAATCTGAGTCTTTGAAAGCTCGACACCAATACGCTCAGCCACAATCTTGTTCAGAGCAACCGGGACATGAATCGAAACCGGCCTCCTCTGCGCCGACTGCATCCCATTCTTGACCACCTCAACAGACAACAACCCGCCCCACTCGCCTTGTTCAGCAGGATCAACCCCGATACCGACAAGCGCACCCGCCTTCACAACCTGAGGCGAGAACGCAAACACCCGGAGCTTATACTTAATCGATGCAATCAAGAGCGACTTAACCGTCGCCGCAGAATACACCTTGGGATCTGATATCATCCAAACAAAGTCCACTTTGAGCCTGACCAGAGCACCAACACCCATCGAAACCGATGAATACGCGTCTATATCCACCGTCTCAAGAACCCATCCCTCAGGGAGCTCACGACGAGCCTCTTCAAGAATCTTCGTAGATCGCGATGACCCGGATGAATACAACACACCAACCCGTTTAACCCCGCCGTATACCTGCTTCATAATCGCAAACTGATCCTCAGGCGACACATCCGCAGAAATCCCAACAGTATTGGCACGACTCTCAAGACCAAGCCCCCCAGGATTCGACACCATCGCATACACCATCGGGATCTCTGGATCGAGCGCCCTCCCGATCCCAACAGCAGCCTTGGCACCCACAACCAAACACACATCCCCAGCCCCGAGTGAATCTAGATCCGACTGCACAATATCTGAGAGTTCCTTGGTCACAATCTCAATGTCATCAACCTGCCCAAGAACCTTGCTCGCGTTACTTGCACATTGCTGGAACTGCGACGAGCCTGAACTCAGCACGATCAAAGCCCTCGGCCCGCCAAAGGCATCCATCGCACACAGACACAACGCAAGCATCATCACGATGCGTGCCCCTAGCCCTGCTCCAGAATGTCTCAAACGATTAAAATGCACAATAACTCTCTGCTCTACTGAGCGTCAATCTCTTAGAACTCAATCTGTACTCTGCCGAAAATCGATCGGCCCGGTGTTTCAAAGGCATTCACAAACAGTGTCCCAACCGGAGAAACAACGATGTCGGTCTCATCAAACACATCCGAGACCCCGAACATAATCTCACCACGACCATCAAATACATCCATCGCCCAGGTCAGATCAACCCGGTGCCGCTCCGGCCAATCCCCATCCCCAAACCCATCAGGCTGCCCCTCACCCGTATACCGGTAGTTCATCGAAAGCGTGTGATCCTCCATCAACTGAACCCGCGCCCGCGCCCCCGCATTATGTTCAGTCGGCCGGTACGCTCTGATATTGGGGTCAGGATCAAGCCGATCCGTAAAGTCAAAGTGATTAAACCCATACCAACCCGACAGCGTGAGCTTCTCGGTCGAATGCGTAACCTCCGCCTCAAACCCGTACGCCTCGCCGCCAAAAGCATTGGCAAGCGTATTGGTCAGCAATCCCTGAGCGGTAGGATCTGGAACAGTAAGAACACCGACCAAATCATCGTAATGATTGTAAAATCCATCAACTCGGACCGTCAACTCATCAGAGAAGCGTCCGTAATAACCAATCTCACCAGAATAAATCTGCTCGTTATCGAGTTCACCCGCAGGGAACAACGAGAAACCAAACGACCCAGGTAAAAACGGCGGAGTAGGCAATGGTGACCGCACAGCCCCAAGCTCACGGATCGAAACCTGCTGGGCGCGGAACGCCTTGGCAATCGAGAACCGGAGCGAGTGATCACCCTCGTCATCGAGCATCCGAATCCAGCTCAGCCGACCGGACCAATCCGTGTGTGTCCCCGAATACCAGTCCACCCGCGCCTGAGTTTCAAGTGAATCCCGATCATTAATCTGCCAGCGATCAACAAAGTAGAACCCCGCCCACTGCTCCTCGCCCCTCAGCTCCCGCACAGAAAAGAACGGGTCCTGCAGATCAAAGTCATAGAATGAAAAACGAAGCGACGCACCGACCGAAGCCGTATGGTCCTCAGCCGGTGTAAAAGAATACTGCGCTTCTACATTCAGATCCGACGAGTTATGCCGCCACACCGAGGGCCGCGTCACATCCTCATACAACCCGTACGCCTGCACCATAAATGATGACTCTGAATCGATCTCATGATCCAGTTTAAAGTTAAACCGCGTCGACTGAATCTCTTCATTGAGTTCAATACCAAGCATCCCAGGCTGATACCCAATAAACTCAAAGTCGCCCCGCTCGATGTCCGCAAACGACACCCCAAACACCATCTCCGTAGATTCATCAAGCGAGTACCCCGCCTGCCAATCAACACGAGTATTCCTCGAGAAATCTCGCGAGAAGATCATATCGTTATTGATCGCATCCTCGGATGTCTCAAGATCATCATACTGCGCGCTCAACCTCCACCCGAACTTCTCATCCCCCGCACCGACCCGAAGATATGCGGAATGATCGCCAAACTCATTGACCGTCGTTGATGACATAAACCCGCCCTGATCGCGCGGATCCTTCCGGATGACATTAACCACCCCGTTAAACGCATTGGCCCCCCAAACCGCACCGCCCGGACCACGCACAACCTCGATCCGCTCGATATCCTCAGGCAGAATCGAGAACCGCTGGAAATCCGCCCCGCCAGCCACTGGACCGCCGATCTGCTGACCGTCTAGCAAGAACAATGTCCGGTCGTTCACTTCCCCGCCCATCCCCCGCACGCCAATCGCGTACCGGTTCCGGTCCAGCCGTGTCACATTCATCCCCGGAATAAACTCGAGCGCCTCGGCAATATTGGTCACACCAGAATAATGAATATCCTCAGCCGTAAAGATCGAAACCGCCGCCCCCGCTTGGTTCACGCGCTGTGCGCTCCGCCCCGCGGTAATCACAACATCAAAGTCTTCAAACATCAAATCAAGCGCCGAGTCAAGAGACTCCAAATCATCATCAGGATCCAACACATCCTCATCACCAAACAGACTGGGTTCACTTCCCCCGTCAACATCGACCCCCTCCTCAGTCACAACTCCCGCAGAATCAGTAACACTGGTATCCTCGGCCGGCGCGGGTTCAGTATCAGCAATCGCCATCGGTACAAATGCACAGCCCGCCATCAACAGCAAGGTGCTGGTTCGCCACCGCCGGACCAAGATGCCAATCGACTTGTCTTCAGATTTCATGGTGTTTCCTTTGGTTCATTCAGGATTGGTATCGGTCCTTAATATCCCGGATTTGAGCCGAATCGAACACTTTTAAGAATGGGGAATATTCCTGTCAATCTTTACACCCAGCCCTCAAATCAATCGCCGGCACACCAACGACCGCTCTGAGATCGAGCCCAAATAACCACCAAGGACCTCCGGTTCATGTCAATCAAACCCCAATCCGCACCACAATGCCTTTCCCAGCCCCTGTAACACCCCTACACCCAGTCCCAAGACCCAATTACGCCTTCACACCCAAATTCCGCCAATTTCATTTCAATTTCTTCTCTTGCCCTCCCCCTTGTAGGGTCTAGACTTACGAGCATCGCCATGAGGCGTTGCAGTCGAAAAAGAAGAAGCCCGGCTCTCTCTCTCGATCTGAAAAAACTCACGGGCAAATTGGAAGACTGCAATGTTGAACCTGTACGTAGGGAACCTCCCTTACACGATGAACGATCAAGAACTGAATGAACTTTTCTCACAGATTGGCGATGTCCAATCAGCTAAGGTCATGAGCGACCGCGAAACCGGCCGCTCACGTGGCTTCGGCTTCGTAGAAATGGCTGACGCAGACGCTGGCCACCAAGCAATCGAAAAACTCAACGGTCAAGACTGTGACGGCCGTGCACTCGTAGTCAACGAAGCTCGCCCACGCGAAGAACGCCCACGCGGCGGCGGCGGCGGTGGTGGCTACGGCGGCGGCGGCGGTGGTGGCCGTGGTGGTTACGGCGGCGGTGGCGGTGGCGGCTACGGCGGCGGTGGCGGCGGTCGCTCAGGCGGCGGTGGCGGCGGCGGCGGTCGCGGCAGCTGGTAAACCAGCCCGTTCCATATGAACAAACAAAGACCCGCCGGTTCTCCGGCGGGTCTTTTAATTTATCAAATCACAAACCTATCAAACGCTCGGAACCGTATCCGTCACTCCGATACCTGAAAATCCGAGCCGTTCAAGAACCTGCTCACGCAACTTGAACTTCTGAACCTTCCCCGTCACCGTCATTGGGAACTCATCGACAATCATCCAATATCGTGGAATCTTAAAGTGCGCGATCTTCCCCTTACACAAATCCCGGAAGTCCGCCTCCGCTGGATGCGCTTCCCCCTCCCGAAGCATCACACAAGCACATAGCTCCTCGCCAAACTTCGCATCAGGCACCCCCACCACCGCCACATCGTACACAATTTCAAGCGTATGCAAAAACTCCTCAATCTCCCGTGGATACAGGTTCTCACCCCCCCGGATCACCATCTCCTTGATCCGCCCCGTAATCTTCACATACCCGTCTGCATCCATCTCCCCGATATCACCCGAGTGCAACCACCCCCGCTCATCAACAGTTTCAGCGGTAGCCTCAGGATTGTTGTCATACCCCGACATGATGTTGTACCCGCGGAAACAGATCTCCCCAGGCGTTTTGCAATCCACAGTTTGCCCATTCACTGGATCAACAATCTTCTGCTCCTGCCAAGGCAGCACACGCCCCACCGTCGACACCCGCCGCTCGATCGGATCTTCCGCACGCGTCATATTGGTCAAAGGAGATGCCTCCGTCTGCCCATACCCAATCAGAATCTCACGCATATGCATCCGATCGATCACATCCCGCATCACCTCCACCGGACACGGTGCGCCCGCCATAATCCCGGTACGCAACGAAGACAAATCAAACCCATCAAACTTCTTATGCCCAAGCTCTGCGATAAACATCGTCGGCACCCCATGCAACGCTGTACACCGCTCGCTCTCAACAGCACCAAGAGTCTCTCCAGCATCAAAAGACGGTCCCGGGATCACAAGCGTCGTCCCCTTGGTCATCGCAGCCAAGTTCCCCAGCACCATCCCGAAGCAATGATAAAAAGGCACCGGAACACAAAGCCGGTCCTTCTCTGTGAGCCCCATGATCTCCGCAGAAGTCGCCGCGTTGTTCAAAATATTATTGTGTGTCAGCGTCACCCCCTTGGGGAACCCTGTCGTCCCGGAAGTGTACTGGATGTTGATCTCATCATCAATATCAAGCTGCCCCCGCCGCTCAATGAGTGCCTCGTCAGGCAGATCATCCCCAAGCTCAGCAAACGCCCGCCGGGTAAACATCCCCGGGTATTCTTTGGAGCCAATAAACACAACATCCCGCAGATGCGGGAACCGCCAAGAATCAATCTGACCGGGTTCGCATTCCCGAACCTCCGGGCAAACCTCATAGAACATCTCAACATAGTTCGACGATCGGAACGACTCGATCAATATCAGCACCTTGCTCCGCGACTCGCGCAGCGCATACTCCAGTTCATGCGTCCTGTACGCCGGGTTGATATTCACAAGCACCGCCCCAATCTTGGCCGTCGCGTACTGCGCCACCACCCATTCGTAGTTGTTAGTCGACCAGATCGCAACCCGGTCCCCCTTCTCGATCCCGAGCGCCAAAAAAGCCTTGGCCGCCCGGTCAACAACCTGGTTAAGCTCCCGGTAAGTAAACCGCACCCCCTGCTGCAAACTCACCAACGCCTCGACCTCAGGAAACGATTCAGCCACATCATCAAGACACCGCCCGATTGTCATCCCAAGCAGCGGCGACGCGGATCCACAACTGTCATACGAACTCTGCAAGCGTCCCATCGAACCAACCTCTCTGGAAGAGATCCACGCTCAACAGTCCAGGCACATATGCCATGAAGAGACGCTCAACGATCGACTCAACCACCCCAATTATTGGTCAAACACTGCATCAATTCCACATCTTGAACCCATTGATCGCCAATAAAAATCAACAACACCGCCGAGCCCAAACCTCAACCAACACACACCAAAGAATCAATCCCTGAACTTACGGGCAACCTGTCGAGAATATGCTCAAGAACGCCGAGATATCAAAGAAATCAAACTGGCCATCCCCAGTGAAGTCGGCAGATGGGTCCATCGCTGTAAACGCCGCCAAGAACGACGAAATATCAAAGAAGTCCAGCACACCATCAAGCGTCAGATCCGCCGCACAAGTCTGCCCAACGATCAGCTCAACGCCTGTATTGAGCACCTTGGTGACAAACCCAACCGGAGCCGGTGGCACATTGACCACATCAAACTCCCCGGTGATATCAGACCCCTCAATAATCGTCCGCGACCAGAACCCCGTCGGGGCAAACCCGTCAACGAACAACACATCCAGCGTCCCGTGCAACTCAACAGTCGATGAACTATCAAGCAAATCACTCGTCGTGCTGTTCACCTCCGCCTCAAAGCTCGCGATACCCGCAAAGAATACCGGCTCAATAGCAACCATCGTTCCTATACCAAGCCCTGGCGCGATGGTGCCGTCGTTGATAAGGTCGATGGCAATCTGGCCAATACCCTCCAAGCGTTGTTCGGAACCGATCCCCCCACTGATTCCGCCGAGACCCAGCAGACGCGATCTGGTACCGAAGCTATTAAGACGGATGGTCCCCGATCCGCCAAGAATCATCTCCTCTTCCCAGATGAGCTGAGTTGCTGAAACGCTCGCGTTGGAGTTAACAACAATGAGCCCATTATTAAGTGTGCCGAACTTGACACCGAGCTGAGACGCGTTGGGGATGTTGAGAACCCCAGAGAAATCTACGAAATCGAGTGTGCTGGCTGAGAATACATTGATGTCAGCCCCGCCGGTTGATGTAAGCTTACCTCCAGCGATTGTACTCGTTGCAAGCTCGATCCTTGCCCCAACACTATCAGCCACAATCTCTCCCAAAGCCCCTTGAGAAACAGTGATACCCGAAATGTCGATGCGTGCCCCGTTGACCGCTTCCATGGTCGCGTTATTGGTCTTCGGATTGGTAATCAACCGAATCTCATCTCCCGAGAAGTTGGATCGGATCACGCCATCGTTGATAGCCGAGATCTCAATCTGTCCCCGGCCTTCGATGAGCTGGGTTGAAGGGATCGTCAGGGTTGCCGTGGGGGTACCCCGAATGCGAGCGCGCGATGCCGAGCTGTTGAGCAGCACCGATCCGGTTCCTTCAAGCGTCATCGAGTCATTGAAGAACAGCGTTGTAGCACTGACCGAAGCGTTGGAGTTCACCGTAATAACGCCATCGTTCGTAATTGAGTTCGACACTGAGAGTTGCAACGAGTTTGGAATATCAAGGATCCCAGTGATATCCACACCATCAATGGTGCTGCTCGAAATGAGGGTAATATCGGCATCATTGATTGCGGTAAGATCCCCACCAATGATCGTAGCGGATCCGAGTTCGATCCGCGAACCAACCCCGTCGGCACGAATCACGCCACCGGGATTTTGAGTAATGGTGATTCCCGAGATGTCAAGCCGAGCCCCACCGACCGCTTCCATGGTGGCGTTGTTGGTCTTCGGATTGGTAAGCAACCGAATCTCATCTCCCGGGAAGTTGGATCGAATCATGCCATCGTTAATAGCCGAGATCTCAATCTGTCCCCTACCTTCGATGAGCTGCGTTGAAGGAATGGTCAGGGTCGTCGCTGGAGCACCCTGAATGCGTGCGCGTGAACCTGAACTGTTGAGCAGCACCGATCCGGTACCCCCGAGCGTCATCGAGTCATTGAAGAACAGCGTTGTAGCACTGACCGAAGCGTTGGAGTTCACCGTAATGACGCCGTCGTTCGTGACTGAGTTCGACACTGAGAGTTGCAATGAGTTCGGAATATCAAGGATCCCAGTGATATCCACACCATCAATAGTGCTGCTCGAAGTGAGGGTAATATCGGCATCATTGATTGCGGTAAGATCCCCACCAATGATCGTAGCGGATCCGAGTTCGATCCGCGAACCAACACCATCAGCACGGATCACCCCCGGATCAAACTGGGTCAATGTAATCCCATTGATATCAAGGCGCGCCCCGTTAACCGCTTCCATCAAGGCAGTATTTGATTTGTCGTTGACAATCAGACGAATCTCATCACCAGTGAAATCCGATTGGATCAGACCGTCGTTGACCATTGCCCCCTCAATCTGGCCTCGGCCATGAACAGTTTGGTTCGACGGAATGGTCATGGTCGCGCCGGGACCGGTCTGTATACGCGCCCGAGGACCAGAGCTGTTGAGAAGAATCTCCCCCGGCCCAAAGATGGTCATCGAATCATTTACGAGCAGTGTTGTCGTACTAACCGACGCATTGGAGTTAATAGTGAGTGTGCCGTTGTTGGTGTAGGCATTTTCAAGCGTGAGCGTGATGGAATTGAGAACATTCGTATCGCTCGCAGTGAACACCGAATCCAGTGTGCTATTACTCGCAACGGAAATCTGGGCTCCGACGCCCGAGGTGAGAGACCCACCGGTAATAATCGAGTTTCTGAGTTCAATAAGCGAACCCGGGTCCCCCGCATGAATAACCCCGTTGACCCCTTGCGTGATGGCGATGCCATCAATATCGAGGCTTGAATCGTTGACGGCTTCCATTCTAAGATTGTTCGTCTTTGGATTGGTAATCAGACGCATTTCACCACCAGTAAAGTTCGAACGGATGATGCCGTTATTGACCATCGCCGCTTCGATTTGCCCTCGTCCTTGGATAAGGTGCGAAGCGGACTGCGTGAGGGTCATGCCGGGATCCGTTTGGATGCGTGCTCTCGAGCCAGATTGGTTCAGCAGGATTGACCCGTTGCCATCGAGGGCCGAATCGAATGCAAACCTGAGCGTTGTAGCCGAAACACTTGCATTGGAGTTGACGACGATGAAGCCATTGTTGTTGAGTAAGGTGCCGTTGGTGGTGAGGGTTATGGCGTTGAGGATGTTAAGCTGGGCATTCGGATTCGCAATATCCAACGCCCCCACCGCATCACTCACCGTAAACGAAACCACATACTTCGTCCCATGTCCAAGCAACGCCCCATCAAAGTCCCCAGGAACCACACCACCATTCCAAAGCAACGGAGCATTCCAGTCCCCATTCACCGGAGTACTCCAGCTATGCACAACCCCAGCCTGAGCAACAAGCGATGCCGCTGTCAATACACCCAGACCAATACCCGCCGTTGATTTAGAAACTCTGTACATTCCTGTCCCTTTCACATTTCGTTCCACAGCATCCAAATCCTCTCCGGACGCCGTACCCATGAGTGTTCACCATACAGGTTACTGGACTGGGGGTTTAGCCCCAACCAAAAAAGCAAAAAACTCATCAATTCCCCCATCGATCAACTACGCACACCCCCACAAATCCCCAAAAACAACCATTGCATCCAACCCCAGCCTCAAGTAAACTAGGATACACATTACATTCAACACCCATAAATTCCAAGGCCACCCCTATGATCCCCACCCCAATCCACAAACTGACGACCAAACTCCTCCCCACCCTCCTCCTCGCCCTCTCCACCCTCCTAACCCCCCAATCCAAAGCCGACGGCTTACTCTGCGACGCTCGTGATTTTATTGGCTCGCACTACACCCCAGGCTTTGCCAAAGATGTAACGATTGAGGGAACCACCGCATATCTTACTGTCGGAGAAGAGGGGCTCCAAATTCTTGATGTCAGCAATCCTTCTGCTCCATCTTTACTTGGTGTATACAACACGCCAGGCTTTGCAAGCCATGTGACAGTCGTCGGCACCACCGCATATGTAGCCGACTACGATTCTGGACTCCAAATCATTGATGTCAGCGATCCAACAAACCCGCTCTTGCTCGGATCATGGATGACTCCACAAGAAGCCAATGACGTGGAGATCGTTGAGACAACAGCATATATTGCGTGCGGCCAAGTGTTTACAGATGGGAGTCTTCAGATCATTGATGTGAGCGACCCGGCAGTCCCGTTCCATCTCGGATCTTGGGAAACTACTGATTCAGTGATTGATGTCGATGTGATTGAAAACACAGCATATGTTTCATTAAAAACGGCTGGGTTTTCGATCATCGATGTGAGTAACTCGGCTTCACCCACACTGATAGGATCAACTGAAGTCATTGGCGGCCAGACCTTTCGTAGACTAGCCATTTCAGGAACCACCGTGTACTTGGGGGATAGGGATTATCTTCGCATATATGATACGAGTGATCCAGCGACACCCACCCAAATATCGCAAATTGATTTAATGTTCTCCTACTGTAATGATGTGTCCGTTGTAGGTACTAAAGCGTATGTACTAATAAGCGGTGCTCTCTTGGTCTACAACATCGCAACCCCTTCCAGCCCACACCTATTGGGCAGTTACGGCTTGCCTAATGCCCAAAAAGTATCTGTGATCGACACAACAGCCTTTATTGCAAGCGGCTCCGCAGGCATGCAAGTCGTTGATGTGAGCAACCCGAAAACGCCAAGACCTTTCGTTTCCATCGATACATTGAGCGCTGCCCAAGATGTGGTAATTGAAAACTCAATAGCATATGTATCCGAATGGTCAACAGGCTTACAAGTCTTTGATGTCAGCCTTCCGGGATTGCCCGCCTTACTGAGTACTGAACTCATAGAGCAAGGAACCTCAGGCGTAGCTGTCCAAGATGCAACTGTATACACGACCTCTAGAAATAAAGTATATATCTTTGACGCCACCGACCCAACAAAGTTAAGCTTGCTGAACACAATTGACTTACCCGGCGCCACTGGTGTGACAGTAGTGGGAACGACATTGTATGTTGCATGTGGCGAATCAGGGTTTCATATAATTGACGTCTCCGACCCGTCAACGCCGGTCATATTGGCTTCGCGTCAAACGGTTAGGGGCGCTCATTCGATTACTGTTCATGACTCTATTGCCTATATCGTTTTGTGGAGCCAATTTGTGCAAATGGTCGATGTCAGCAACCCAACAGCACCACTCTTCCTAGGCAGACTCGTCTCCGCTATCCACCCGGTTGATGTTGCCATCATTGGAACAACAGCTTGTATGATTGACACCGGCGGCGGCGCACATGCAGAAAAGGGCTTGCACATCTACGATGTGAGCGACCCAAGACACCCCGTCAGGCTAGAATACTTAAGTACAGGAGGTAGTTACAGCATCACTGCAGTGGGCACAACCGCAGTTCTTTCTCAAGACTATCGCCTGGTGTTCTATGACGTAAGCAATCCGAGTAAACCAATATGGAAAGGTTCATATCTTACACCCGGGGTATCAAATGATGTCTATATACATGACACGAATGCATATATTGCAACACAGTATAGTGGCTTGCTAATCTATGACTTAAGTGATTGCTCCCTTTGCCCTGCCGACATCAATGGCGACAAAGCCCTCAACATCTTCGACATCTCCGCCTTCCTCACCGCCTTCGTCGCAAACGACCCCATCACCGACTTAAACAGCGACGGCCAGTTCGACTTCTTCGACATCTCCGCCTTCCTCACCGCATTCGCCGCCGGCTGTCCATAACCTCCCGAAACTCATCCCTCCCCCTTCCTTTATTTAATCCCCAATCCCCCGAAACAACCCTTGCATCCAACCCCAAACCCAAATAAACTAGGAAACATTATATTCAACACCCATAAATTCCAAGGCCACCCCTATGATCCCCACCCCAATCCACAAACTGACGACCAAACTCCTCCCCACCCTCCTCCTCGCCCTCTCCACCCTCCTAACCCCCCAATCCAAAGCCGA
>Ga0209345_10000483_pt1 | contig 51037 bp, 42 predicted proteins | sample Cruoilmetagenom7_FD_187294 | JGI IMG/M metagenome (GOLD analysis project Ga0209345, IMG submission 187294) | Oil polluted marine microbial communities from Coal Oil Point, Santa Barbara, California, USA - Sample 7 (SPAdes) (version 2) | ecosystem: Environmental > Aquatic > Marine > Oil seeps ... | reverse complement strand
AGGTTCTCACACTTGGAAAACCCAAGTTGTTGACCAATACTCAGATGCAAGATGTGCTTGAACGCTTCGCTGGTTATGGCCAAAACGCAAACCGAAACGCCAAATGACCCAGACACCTCTGCCAGCCCAGGCAACCCAAGAAGTCCAGTCATCAGCACCGTCTGCCAGTCCCCTCACACCTGCCCCCCACACGTCTATTCTGCCGGTGCTCGCCTGGTTGACCTGCGCAATGTTCTTTTTCTACGCCTGGGTTCTGCGCGTGTCCCCAAGCGTGATCGTCAATGACCTTATGCGTGAATTCTCAGTTGGTGGCGCGGTACTCGGCAATCTCTCAGCACTCTATTTCTATGGCTACGCCGGCATGCAGATCCCGGTTGGCATATTGCTTGATCGCTTCGGTCCACGACGGTTGACGACGATCTCTGCCCTGTTGTGTGCCTGTGGATGCATGCTATTTGCGACCAGCCCAACGTTAGCAGGTGTGGCTCTCGGGCGGTTTATCATCGGAGCATCAGCGGCCTTTAGCCTGGTGGGTGCGTTGGCGGTCGCCGGCCAATCGTTTCCCGCTCGCCGGTTTGCCCTGTTAAGTGGTCTTGCAATGATGATCGGCATGGCAGGCGGAATAGCCGGTCAGGCACCGGTAAGCCTCGCGGTCAGTGCCATTGGCTGGCGCGCGACAGTGCTGATCATGTCGAGCGCCGGCGTGCTGATCGCACTTTCCGCGTGGCTAACGGTACGCGACAAGCCAAGAGATAGTGCTACCAGTCACAAAGTGCTCGCAAGCCTTGGCCAGGTTCTCAGCAATCGTCAAACGTGGTTGAGTGCATTCTCCGGCTTGGGTGCGACAGGACCAATATTGGGCTTTGCCGGATTGTGGGGCGTGCCCTTTCTTGCCTCTGCATACGAACTCGACCGCGCTCCGGCTGCAGGTTTGACATCAATAATGATTCTTGGAGTTGGCGTTGGAGCACCGATCGCCGGATGGGTGTCGGACCGGATTGGGCGACGCAAGCCGCCACTTATCGCCGGGCTCACGCTGTGCTTGTTGGCGTTGACGGTATTAATCCATATGCCAAACCTTCCCCTCTGGGGTGTCGCAGTATTGTGCCTGTTGGTGGGACTTGGCTCGTCCGCGCAGATTATCAATTATGCAACGGCACGCGAGAGTAACCAAGCCCATCTCAGTGGCACCGCCATCGGTATTGTTAATGCGCTTTTTACTGGCGCTGGTGCACTGTTCCAACCGTTGATCGGTTGGATTCTCGATAGCGTGTGGAATGGCCGGATCGAGGCTGGCGTGCGCATCTACAGTGTTGCCAACTACCAGTTTGCCTTGAGTGTTCTGATCGCGGGAACATTGCTCGGGTTGGTGTGTTCAGTCTTGGTTCGCGAGACCTATTGCAAAGGGCTGGAAGCCTGATCGCACCAGAAAATTTTATTCACAAGCATATCCTATTCACGGGAAAAGACGGCAGCATTGCTTAAAGCGGCCTGCACGCGGTGGTCAGCCAACGCTGATCTGAGGGGGCAAGTTTCGGCCCAATCTCATCGCGAACGCGTGCATGATAATTATCCAGCCACGCCCACTCTTCCATTGTTAAGAGTGCGGGCTCCACCAGCCGCCGGTCGATCGGTGCCAGCGTCAACGTTTCAAACGACAGCATGGCACGGTCGCCATCAGTGGTTTTTTTCGCGGGCAACACAAGCACCAGGTTTTCGATGCGAATGCCATAAGCGCCCTGCTTATAGTAACCCGGCTCATTGGAAATAATCATCCCTGGTTCAATTTGCGCGACACCACGCTTGGAGATCGACTGCGGCCCTTCGTGCACCGAAAGATAACTGCCCACGCCATGCCCTGTGCCGTGGTCGAAATCAAACCCACCCTGCCAAAGCGCATGCCGCGCCATCGGGTCGAGGGTCATCCCGTTGCTGCCCTTGGGAAAGCGCGCAGTGGCAATTGCGATATGCCCCTTCAGCACGCGAGTGAACCGGTCGCGCATTTCAGCCGATGGCTCTCCAATTGCAATAGTTCGAGTAATGTCAGTGGTCCCGTCGCGGTATTGTGCACCTGAATCAACAAGATACAATTCGCCTAGGCAGAGCTTGCAGTTGCTCCTCTCTGTCACGCGATAGTGGACAATGGCACCATGAGGCCCGCTGCCGGAAATCGTATCAAAACTTATCTCTTTGAGTTTTCCAGTGTTAGTCCGAAAGCTCTCAAGTTGGCGCGCGGCCGAAATTTCATCGACCCGCCCCTTGGGCGCTTCGCGGTCCAGCCAGGCGAGAAACTGGCACACAGCGACACCGTCGCGCAGGTGGGCTTTGCGCATTCCCCTAATTTCAGCTTTCGTCTTTATCGCCTTGGGCAGCAGGCATGGGTCGGTGCCACGGGCAACCTTCTTAGGGCCTCCCAACTGCCGGGCGATCCACCAGTTGCAACTCAGCGGATCAAGCCGAACCGTTTTCTTGAGCTTAGCCAAATTGACGAGCTGTTCCTTGAAAGCCGCCGGTGGACGCACTCTCGCAACACCTTTGATGTGCGCCTTGGTTTCGCTGTCGAGACGTTTGGGATCGAGAAACAATTCCACTTTGCCGCGCTTTGGCACGATTGCAAAAGCCAGCACCACGGGCGTGTGTGGAATATCACCGCCCCGAATGTTTAAAAGCCAACAAATGGAATCAGGTGCTGTCAGCACAGCAGCGTCTTGGTTCGCGGCCGTAAGTGCCTTTTGAATGTTAGCGATTTTATCATCCGCCGAACGCCCCGCCAGCGCCACTGGATGCGGCACAATTGGCGCGCGCGGCGGGGCAGGTTGATCGCTCCCCCAGATCATATCGACGAGGTTGTGCAAAACAGGCTTTAACTTGAATTTCTTGGGTTTTAGTAATGCCGTTGCACGCTCAATCTCAGCAAGGCTATGCAACATGGGGTCGAAACCAACTGTACCCCCATCGGGCAAAACCTCTATCAGCCAGTCCTCCGTGCGCGGCCCCGTCACTTCCTCAATCTCAAACAGCTTTTTTGGCACTTGTCCCTGCGCCTGGACTGTATAGCGCCCATCGACGAACAGCACCGCGCGCTCAAGCCCGATCACCGCCAGCCCGGCAGAACCCGTGAAACCGGTCAGCCAACTGAGGCGCTCAGATCGGGCCGCCACGTATTCGCCCTTGTGTTCATCGCCACGCGGCACCAGGAACACATCAATGTTGGCTTTTTCCATGGCAGCACGCAGAACAGCTATGCGCTGGGGCGTATGGTCGGTCTTGCTTGGGGCATTGAAGGATTGGAACATTGTTCTCAGCTTATTTTAGATGTTCTGCATCAGCTAGTTCAGCGTCTCAAATACATAATTCCAGATATCAGAACATAAGTTAACTCAAGCATTCCAGGTGCTTATCCTCACGTGATTCGCGGAAAATAACATGACTGTCTCGCAAAAGATGACAATTTGATTGCGCCCTCCGCGACCTATGAACCCAATATGCTGGCACTGCAATGCTGCGTTGCAATAATAAATCTACCGCAATGCAGCAATCAACACTATCTCCCCAGTGTGAGAGTTGACGGGAAGAAATCGTCAACTTCACTAGCAGAGTGGAGATGATCATGAATACAACAACCATGGGCTTTAACGCCTCAACTATTGCCACACCAACGTCTGCGAAAGCCAATCTAGCGAGCACCGGTCTTACGAAAAGCCATGGAGCGGTCGCACGTTTCTTCGCGGCTTTCATTGACCGGGCAATTGCCGCGCGCGAAGCAGAAGCACGCCTGAAGGTGTCGAAATACCTGCATTATGTGTCGGATGGGCGATTGGCGGAACTCGGCATGAGCGCTAGTGATATTCAACTGATGCGCGATACGGGGCGGGTGCCACCAACATTCTGGAGCTAATTCCAGATGTGGAGACACACGCCTCCTAGAGCAAAGCCCAGCCTCTAGGGCCGCAGACATGCGGCTTCGACGCGGCGGATGATGCTCTGGTCGACATTGCAAGAGACCGGGGCCGGCATTACCTGCCCCAGTCTGTTCGGTGAGCACCATGCAATTGGGCTTATGTCCAAGTGGGTGGTATTTTTCGTATAGGCATGTTGTTGGGGAGCATACTGATGAAATCACTATTAGACTGGGCTAGGTGCCAACCTGTAACGCCCGCCAGCAAAGCACACAAAAGCAGCCCGGTTGCGAATGCCATTTGTGGCTTTATCGATACCAAACGCAAAACCGAGGCCCGCCGTCATCTCAGGGGTAATTTATCCTGGATGGATGAGAGCCTGCTTGACGACGTAGGCGTTCCTGGGCGCGATGCCGTCTGGATAGAGGCATCAAAAACGGTAGTGCCGCGTAACTGGCAAGATGCGCCGATCGCTAGGCGGCGCCGCCCGATTTAGGGCGCCGCTGGCTAGCGCGAGGCGCGAACGGGCCGCGAGTGAAATAAACTAACGCTGAGCTTGCTAATACCGTCGCACCATCACCAACGTCGCCCACTCATCTATGCGGTCATGCCGTTGGAGATCAAAGCCGTGCGCACGGTAGGCAGCAATCACTTCTGCCGCCTGCCGCACCAGAATACCAGACAGTAAAATTTGCCCCCCGAGCTGTACTTGATGGGAGATATCACCTGCCAGGTGGATTAATGGGCCAGCAAGAATATTCGCAATTACCAGATCGAATGGTGCACGCTGGCGAATGGCCGGGGCATCAAGCCCTGCCGCATAAAGCAACTGCAAGCGCGGATCACCCGCCGGAGACAATGCATTTATCCGCGCGTTTGCCTTCGCCACGACGATCGACTGCACGTCAATATCGGTGCCTAAAATGCGCGCCTGCGGTTCTGCCCGTTGCATGGCAAGTGCAAGCACACCCGAGCCCGTGCCAAGATCGAGCACAGATGAAAAGCGTCGTCGCCTTGTCAGCCGATCGAGCGCCAACAAGCAACCATAGGTCGTTGCATGATGGGCCGTGCCAAAGGCCTCACCGGCATCAATTTGCAGAGTGTTGAAGCCACGACCAATCCGATCACGGTCATGGCTGCCATAAACCGTGAACCGCCCCGCAAACACCGGCGGCAGCGCGGCCTGCGAAAGCGCCACCCAGTTCTCATTGGGCACTTCGCCAACCCTGAACCCAGGCACTGGGCACTCAAGTACGTCGGCAATATGATGAACAATAGCCGCGCCATCGGGTTGGTGGTCGAAATAGGCTTCGATCAACCACTGCGGCCCGTTTTCGAAGATGGTAAGGGCATTCGGTGGTGGGTCGATAACGTCAGACAAAACGCCGGCGATGTGGTGCGCGACAGATCGTTCGGGCACGTCAATTGAGAGTTTTACGTTTTGCATCAGATTGTGATGTGAACCTCTTGAGGTTGGGCCTCGGGGCCGATGGTAGAGCCACCGGGAGCGCCATCAAATTCAACGCCTTCCGTTTCCGCTTCAACATGATCGGGCAGCTTGTCAAGGAAGAGGTCCCATTTTTCGTCAATGTGGGTAGCGGCCGCCTCTGGCGACAGTGCGATTAGCATACCGTCGGGGCTCTCCGTCACGATCTCATCGGCAAGCAGTCGGGACAGCGCATCCTCCAGATCAAAGTCTACGTTGACGCCGAAACTTTTGGTCAGATATTCCTCGATAGCCCGGTCAACAGATCCCAGGTCACGTCGGTGTACGGTTTCTTTTACCAGCACGCTATAGAGCAGCATCTCTTCCTTCACATCCTCCTCCGCTGCTCGATCCGCTATCATGATCAGCACGCCACGGTTATCAGCCAGAGAATGGAAATAGAGGTTTTGCGCCATCACCACCATATATTTCCGATGGGTATTGAAGAAACCCATAATCTGCCGGAAAAGAACACCTCCGAGCGCAAACAACGCACCGGCCAGCGCTATCGGGTTTAGCGCAGCCGCCCCCCCCGCAATGATTTTTCCTATGGTTCCTATCATCCCCATGCCAACGGCACCGCCACCGGTAACGCCAAGTTTAATCTTGTCGAACATGCGGAATTTCACCCGAGTATTGGGGAAAATCATTTCCACATCGGCACGCGGCATGTTCTTGAACAGCTTCATGTAGATATGATCGGTGTTGACCCCCACCGGAATCATGCGGCGCAGAGTCTTGATCACCTTGGTCGCCTTTTTGCGATCACCACCATGAGTGCGCATGTATTCGCGGATGCGGCGTTCATCACTCTTCAATTTGAAGACGATGACGAGGCGCTGAAAAATCGGAACATCGAACTCTTCTTTTCGGAAGAATTTCCTAAGCGTGCGCCGCTGATCTTTTTTGTTCGATGAGCCGCGGTAGTAAATCTCCAATTCCTCGAAGGCTGCTAGGTCAACATGAAAATCGAGGCCATAGTGGCTATCGTTCGTCATGATCATCTCAACCTCGGTCGGGTCAATCAGGACGTAGTTAGCCTGCTTCAGGAGGTTCTTCATTCCGGCAACAATGCGGCCCTGCATGACCTGGCGTTCGCGCTCGGTGAACTGGCGCGTCATTAGAAGGTCACTGTCGGGGCTGAACGGTTCGTAGGATTGATCGAGTTTCAGCACTTGCGCGTTATATTGCTGTTGACGCCAATAGGCTAGATAACGGAAAAACCGCCGCGCATCGCCCGCTTGGCCGGCCGGCCAAGCCTTGGGTCGTGTCAGACGGTCCATTACCGCCGCTCGCGTCAAGGGAATGAATGTTTCTCGGAAACCACCCTCGCTTTCCACAATCGGGTCGGCCTGATCAGTTGCTTCATCCCCAAACGAAACAGCATGTGGGCTAGGTGCCGAGCGTGCCGCTGCCACAGGTGCATCAGAATCGACGGCGCTAGGAATAGAGGTTCCAACAGTGCTGTCAGCACCATTCTCAGTGGAAACATCGGCAGACATTGACACGTACCCCCCCTAACATGCACGCCATCCAAGATCGTGTCATCAATGCCCGATCCGGTCTTACAAACACTTATTTTACGGTCGCAAAGTGATTGTTGTCGAGACTAGCCGGGAAATCGAACATCTTTTTGGCAAGATTGAATTGCTCCACTTAGCGCAGCCGAAATTTTATGCAGTTGTTATTTTATGATGCGTCATCCATGTTTGCCAAAATTCATGTCTGTCAAACCTTCCAGGTTTCCTCTTGAATGATACTAGTCAAGCCAGACTTTAAGGGACGGTAATAATTTCCTCTGGTGCACTCCTTTACCTCAATGAGATCTGGAAAATGGCGGTGGGCTTATTGCTCCGCCTGCTGATAGGCCTAGGTTTTATTGGGGCTTTTTACCGCCGAACATAGCAAATATTGAATTTCATCGCCATAGGCTTGCACCCATTTCGAGCATAAGATTGCATGCTAACACTACGAATTTTCAAGAGAATTTCTCTCTTTGTCACACTGATGCCCCGATGTGATCGCTTGGTTGCCGTGTTCGCCGTTCCGCGGCGAGAGGGGGGACTGAGGTGCGTTACTATTTATTTCTAATTTTTGTGGCTGTGTTCGTTCATTTAAGCGGACTGCTACCAGCTCATGCCGACCGTGTCGTCATTCCGATGCGCTGTCTGGTGGAGAAGGGTGTCGTTCGGGTTGAACCAGGCGCAGTCCGCATGTACCGGATTGCTGGACAGCGTCAGGAGCGGCACCACACGATCTGTGCTTACAAAGGCAGCAATCGCTGTCGGACGCTTCTTCTGCACAAATTTAAAATTAACTGCGGTGGCGTGCTGTTGCCTTGGCTTGATGTTGCTTCAAAGCTCATTGGCAAAGGTGCCCGGGGTGTTGCTGTGCGGCGCGGTCAGTTGTCTTTTCGTCTGCGCGAACCATCCTTCGCAAGGCTCAACACTCTTTGCGCAGAAACTACACGCGGCGGGAATAGAGTATCACGTGGCGCAGCCCATTGGCACTTGGATCAAACCTGCCATGAATTTGGTTTCGTACCTCGCTCCACGATCAGCTTACCTGCAGGATTCGCGCCGCTTGCCGAGCTCGGTGGTCACGTCATCACCGAGCTCAAAGGCAACATAAGCGTTCCCCCCTCACCCGACCGTAACCCTGCTTCTGATCGCTCGTCAGCAGATGGTACCACGCCACAATTCACCTTGGCATCTACCGGCAATAACAATTCAACGCACTCCGCTCCCGCGGCCTCCTATCAATCTCGCGCTTTCCCTCTTGAGCCTTTGCCAGTCGACAGACCCGCTGAACGCTTCCCCCAGACTAATGGTCCAGAAGAGACTAATGGCCCCGAAGCGAACGTACCTCAGTTAAACGCTATCGAGACATATGCCCCCGGAACAAGCGTCCCCAAGGCGCAGGTCCGCATTTCCCAATTCAAAGCCTCAAAGAACGGCCAAACCCCGCAAACAGTGCCTGTCACACTGAACGCCTGGAGCACACTCGTTGAAGTTGTCAGCGCAGGCACAGGCGGCAACGAGGCTGCATCTATCGAAATGCGGCGCGGCGCTCAGCAATCCATGGTCGCAACAATGCTCGGACTTGCACTGCTGACCAGCCTGTTCTCCGGCATAGGTTGGGTTGCGGGCCGTCAGTTCTGGCGCCCAGACATCCGAAAGTTCGATCCAAATCAGGTTATGCTGAGGCGCGAGGTCGTTGATCTAGCCAAACCGGATGCGCAAATGTGCGGTGAGCTTTGCCGCACGGCACAAGGACTCGTCGGCCACATTCATGGTGGCGTCGCGACCCTCCAAGGTGTAGCACCTCTGCGCCGGGTTTTATTGCGCGAGGTCCGCAACATGGAGCAGTTCCTCGTGACAACCATCTCGTCCACCCCCACAGATCCGCAGGAATGGCGGCGCATGCGGCTTCGGCTGCAGCGCGTTGTTACCGATTTGCTACGCTTGAAAGATATCACGGACGGCGCGCGCCGCAGCCTGACTACGGCGGTAATCGCCAAAGGTCTTCCAAATGATAAGCAAGAAGCTTACGAAGTCCTGGGTGCCAACTCTAAAGCGAGCCAGAAAATACTAAAACGCTTGGTCGACGCCTTACGCGCCACCTGGCATCCGGACCACGCCAGCGACGAAGATGATCGGATCGCGCGCGAAGGCCGCATCAAACAAATCAATGTTGCGTGGGATATCATCCAAGAAAAACGCATCGAGGCGTGAAGTCAATCTGTGGGGAGTTGAAGTTTGGCTCAATCAGACAATAGCCACGCGCTGGCGAAACAATAGTGTTTTGGATATGACCGCGAAAACATCGTGTCCAAATCGGAAATCTCTGGCCCCAAATTGCTCAAGATTGAAACAGACAAGAGCACGTCCATCTTTATTGGAATCACATCAGGCGGCGGACGGCGGTGAGGCGGGGGCCGGTTTTGCGCGAGCGGTCCGCGACGGTTGAGAGTGCCTCGCATGTTACCTGCATGTTAGCGGCATTGGCGTGAACGATATCATTCGCATTCGCCATCAGCCCAACGTGTCCGGGCCAAAAAACCAAGTCGCCGCGCTGCAAACCACTAAGATCTTCACCTATTGAGATTTGGCGGCCGATTTCATTTTGCTGCATATCGCTGTCGCGTGGAGCACAAATCCCGGCAGCAGCCAGCGCAACTTGAACCAAGCCAGAACAATCTATCCCAAGCGCGGATTTCCCTCCAAATATGTAGGGCGTGCCAATAAACCGTTCGGCTACGGCGACGAAGTCCAAGCTGAAATTCGGTGCAATGTCCGCCGGCCCTGTCAAGTGCTTCCAACCAACAAAGCCGCCACTGGAAAGCTCGGCAAACAGTGCCCGGTCCTCAGCCCTCTCTATCACGCCTTCATCTCCAGCGCGTCCTTGGGTAGTATCTGGCTCTTCCGTTCGGATGCTTACGCGGGACCCGAGTGATAATGCCATAATAGGCTCGGAAAGAGCGCTTGGCTCAGCATAAACCATGGCACTCACGGCGCAGATGCGATGGGTTGGCTGAGTGAGCGTGGCTGAAAGAGTAGAGGTGGGCACGTAGCCCACATAGCCATCGGATTCAAGCTGCACCCATGCCCATCCCCCCCGCATATCAAATATGCGAACGAGTTCACCAAAGAGCACTTCCGTATCTCGAGGTGCACGCTCATCAGGGCGACGGCGGACGGGCACCACAGGCGTCACAACCTGCCAAACAGTACCTTCGGTGAAACGCGCCACATCCACTTGATCGCGCAATCGAGCATCAGCTAGATCGGATCTTACCGCGTGCCGCCTGAGATCAAGACCGGACTTTTCTTCAATCATCTGGTCCTTCGGTGCCGTGCATGAGGCATTCATCTCTCAATTTCAAACAAAACGCATCAGGTAATGAACAATAGGGCCTGATTACGTCAACTGACTAATCCTTAAGCCTGCGCCAACGCCTGAATATAAGCCAACATCGCGCGGGCCACATGAGGCTCGCCGCCTTTGGGGCCCATCGGACGCTGTGCGGTACGCCAACCGTAAAGGTCGAAATGCATGTAGGAATTGGTCTTTTTCACAAAGCGCTTGATAAATAAGGCCGCCGTAATTGCGCCGCCGAATGGGCCATCGGAAATATTATTCATATCGGCGATAGTGCTCGAAAGGCTCTTATCGTAGCCAGCCCAGAACGGCATCCGCCAAACCGGGTCTGCACACTGCAACCCGCTGTCGACAACTGCCTGCGCGGCCTCGTCGCTGGTTGAAAACATCGCTGGCAGGTCAGGACCAAGTGCCACCCGTGCGGCACCCGTCAGTGTTGCAAATGATGCTAGTAGTTGTGGTTTTTCCTCATCAGCCAAAGCCAGCGCATCGGCCAGCAGAAGGCGACCCTCGGCATCGGTATTGCCGATCTCAACCGTGTGCCCGGCGCGCGAAACCAACACATCACCCGGCCGGAAGGCGTTCGACGAAACACTATTCTCTGCGGCCGCGATTAAGACGCGCAGGCGGACATCAACGCCGAGGCCCATGATCATGGAAGCCAGCGCTAGCGTGGCGGCAGCTCCCCCCATGTCCTTTTTCATTAGCAGCATACCGGCCGGTGGCTTGAGGTCCAATCCACCAGTGTCAAAACAAATTCCCTTGCCAACCAGTGTAATCTTTGGCGCATCTTCGCGTCCCCACCGAATATCGATCAGCCGCGGCAGGCGATTGCTGGCTCGCCCGACCGCATGGATCATGGGGAAATTCTGCTTCAGCAAATCGTCACCTGCGATAACCTCAACGTTCGCACCCCCGCGCTCTGCCAGCGCGCGCGCCCAGGCCTCAATATCTGCCGGGCCAAGATCATTCGCCGGTGTGTTGATCATATCCCGACCAAGCCAGACAGCCTCTGTCGTGGTCCGGATGGCCTCGGCATTGATGTTCTCTGGAATAACCAGGCGAGGCGGCTCTTGGTCGTTGGCACATTCCGTGCGGTAGCGGCGAAACCGGTAGCTGCCAAGGCCCCAGGAAAGTGCGGCGGCTTCCGCGGCTCCAGACCCTTGTGCATTCTCGATACGGTAGTTGGCAGGCGGCAGGCGGCGCGGCAAGTCGCCAAGTAGCCATTCTCCCCCACCGCACGGCTGCCCAGTATCCCCATCACCAATTCCAAACAGAACGGCAGCCATCGAGCCATCCAATGCAGATACATTCACTGTTTGGCAGGGTTTTGCCTTAAAGCCATTAGCTAGAACCCAGGCCTGTTGAGCCGTTGATAGATCCGCGATTGACGTAACCTCGCCTACGTTTCTCACAAGATAAACCGGCACAGTACGTGCGTCTGAGCTTGCGAAAACGTGGGCGGCAGATGGTAGGGAAATATTGGATATTTGTTCCGTCATCGGTGTTTATCAGACCTTTGTTTCAATGAATTCAGAGCAGTTTAGCGCTGGCGCTGGCGAAGGTTAATAGTTTGTTGATCAGTGTGCCAGACAATGTAACTCAAGAACTGATTCTCATACCTGCCCGTTCACGGAGACTACCATGGCCGTTTCCAACTTTCCTCAGTCAACCGCTTTGATTAAATGGGCTGGCATTGGGGGACTTATCGCGACGGCCTCCATGCTTGGCGCGTGTGCTCAAACTGGCGGTGGCAGCAACGCTGCAGCGCTTTTGGCTCAGCCCTATCAACACTCGCCTACCACCGGCAACCAAGCTCTTGCCAAGGCGGTTGCCTACTGGGGTAAGGCTTATTTGCAAAACCCGCAGGACAAGAAGGCAGCCCTTGCCTATGCGCGCAACTTGAAGGCCGCGGGCCAGAAGGGCCGGTCGCTCAAGGTTCTCGCGAACGTCTCGCGCTTCCACAGTAACGACCCTGAGATCGCTGCTGAATATGGTCGTTTGGCCTTGGCTGCAGGTCAGATCAAATTGGCTGAAAAGTTGCTGGCCGTCGCCGACAATCCGGCACAACCAGATTGGCGCGTTGTTTCAGGACGCGGTACGGCTCTTGCTCAGCAGGGCATGTATAAAGGCTCACTGCCGTTCTTTGAACGCGCTCTACGCCTGGCGCCATCCAATCCAAGCGCGTTGAGTAATCTCGCCATGGCCCACGCTGGTGCCGGTGATTTAAAACGTGCGGAAAAACTTCTCCGCGAAGCTATGCAAAATCCTGGGGCCAATCCGAAAGTTAGAAAGAACCTAGTGGCTGTTCTCGGCCTTATGGGCCAAAGTAAAGAAGCAATGCGGGTGGCGAGTGGCGTTGGCACAATGCCAATGATCCGGACGAGTGTAGGGGCGCCAACGATGGTCTCCAAACACAATAGCCGGGGCCGCGCGCTGGCTTCCGTCCAAAACCGGTAGAAATTTTCACAAAATCCTCCATGAGCACCATCATCTCAATGGTCCGCCCGGCCCGAAAATCAATTGTTTGATCCGGAACGTTGGAGCCTGATCATGTGTGGTTGAAGCGCTTTTGCTTCGGCAAAAGGCGTTGCTCAGTCTGCAAGATAAAAGCTTAGAGCACCCATCAGCCGCCTCAGCCTGACCGAGGATAACCTCTTGCGACTTCACATCTAGTAACCGGCATCCTGATCAACAATATTTTCCAGGCTCTCACCGTGCTCTGCCCGGTCAACCTGGCGAAGAAAGTAAGCAACAACGCTTTCATCAGTGCTTTCAGCCGCGTTATGCGGTGTGATCACAACGCGCGGATGCTGCCACAGCGGGCTCGTGTCAGGCAGCGGTTCGGTCTCAAAAACATCGAGGCTTGCAGCATATAACTCGCCTGCCTCTAGTGATGTCAGGATATCAGCCTCAATTTGCAGGCCACCACGTCCAGCATTAATCAAGATCGGCCCGGGTAATCTCGGATGACGCCCCCGCAGCGATAGACGTTGGAATAAGCGGCGATTGAGAATGCCGGAGGTAGCAGGCGTTAGTGGCAGCAGAACGACCAAAACATCGCTCTCATTGAGAAAAGCATCGAGCTCCGCATCTCCTGAAAAGCATTCCATGCCCTCAATGGCCCTGGACGTCCGGCTCCATCCGCGCATTTGATAACCGAGCACACCAAGCGCTCGCGCTGCCGCCTGCCCAAGCACGCCGAGCCCCATGATCCCGACCCGAATCTGATGCGCTGCCGGCTCGGGTAGATATTTCCAGGTCAATTGGCGTTGAAGTTCTTGGAACTCCAGCATCCGCCGCCCGTGCAGCAGTGTGTGCAATGACACATATTCCACCATCCGCCCGGTAAGATCGGGATTGACATAACGGACAATCGGAACATCGGGCAGTTGAGGGTCGCCCAATAGATGATCAACACCCGCGCCAACGGACACAACAACTTGGAGGTTTGGAAACGATGCCAGCACGCCAGCGGGCGGACGCCAGGCCAACGCAAATCGGATGTCTTTAGGCTCGCCAACGTCAGGCCAAATCCGGATATCTCTTTCCGGCGCCAACTTCTTTGCAGTCTCGAAAAAGTCCTGAGCTCGATCGCTGCCGATCACCATCAATGCCATATTGGATGTGCCCCTTATTGGATGTCGGCATGCCGAATTAACGAATACCAGGATGCCCTGGCGCTCTGGCATGCAGCAACTCGCATCTTGTTATTCGAGCGGTGCCGTTATTCTAGAATATTGCTATCCGGTCGGGCTTCGAGGTCTAACGCTGCGGACAAAAGCGTCTTCGTGTACTCGGTTTTAGGTGCAGTAAAAATCTGCTTCGAGGGCCCCTCTTCCATCACCATTCCCGCACGCAACACAATCACATAATTGCACAGCGCCCGAACAACCTTAAGGTCGTGGCTGATGAACAGATAGGCAAGGTTATGCTTTTTCTGCAAGTCCCGCAGCAAATCGATGATCTGTGCTTGCACACTCATATCGAGCGCACTGGTTGGCTCGTCCAGCATGATGAACTTTGGTTGGAGTACGATCGCGCGTGCCACCGCGATCCGTTGCCGTTGACCACCTGAAAATTCATGCGGATACCGATCCTGCGTATCAATCTCAAGCCCAACCTCTTCGAGGGCCAACCCCACGCGGGCGCGTCGCGCGTCATAGTCTAGCTCAGGTTGTTGGATCAAAAGCCCTTCCTCAATTATTTGTCCAACTGAGAGCCGAGGGCTCAAAGATCCGAATGGATCCTGGAACACAATCTGCATGTCCCGGCGCATTGGGCGCATTGCGCGGGAAGTGTTCTCATCAATGCGCTGTCCAAAAAACTTTATTGCCCCATCAGATGAGATCAGACGCAGCAACGCAAGCCCAAGTGTCGTCTTGCCAGAGCCGGATTCGCCAACAACACCAACAGTTTGTCCTGCACGCACCGCCAGTGAAATTCCATTTACCGCTTTGACATGATCGACCGTTCGGCGGAGTAAGCCCTGCCGGACAGGAAACCAGACCTTCAAATCTTCAGCTTCCATCACCACGGGAGCAGTGTCGTCGGATAGTGGTGGAGAGCCCTTCGGCTCGGCTTCAAGGAGATGGCGCGTGTAGGCTTGCTGAGGTGAGGTGAAAAGCGCATTTGTCTCGCCATGCTCCACCACCTCGCCATCGTTCATGACGTAGACCCGGTCAGCCATTTTGCGTACAATACCCAGGTCATGCGTAATCAGCAGCATCGCCATGCCCATTTCGCGTTGCAAATCCTTGAGTAGCTCAAGAATCTGCGCCTGGATCGTAACATCCAGCGCGGTTGTAGGCTCATCGGCAATTAACAATTCAGGCTTATTGGCTAGTGCAAGCGCAATCATTACGCGCTGCCGTTGACCGCCCGATAGTTGATGAGGATAGGCGCTAAGCCGCTTTTCCGGCTCGCGAATGCCAACCTTTTCGAGAAGCTCAATCACGCGCGCACGGCGTTCTTTGGCGTCAATGCCCCGGTGAACCCGCATCACCTCCCCCACTTGCCTCTCGATCGAGTGCAGCGGGTTAAGAGATGTCATCGGCTCCTGGAATATATTTGATACGCGCCGACCGCGAATTTCCCGCAATTCAGCTTCGTCAGCCGCCAGAAGGTCTTTGCCTTGGAAGTAAATCTCTCCACTTGGGTGTGATGCCGCCGGGTAAGGCAGCAGCCGCAGGATCGATAGCGCGGACACAGTTTTGCCTGACCCCGATTCGCCGACCAACGCGACGGTTTCCCCTTGGCCGATGTGAAACGACACGCGCTTGACAGCATGTGTGACAGTGCCGCCTGCATGAAAGTCCACCGACAGGTCACGGGCGCGAACAAGTGTTTTCATTGGTGTCTTCATATCCAGCGCCTAGCGAAATGTCTTGCGGGGGTCGAGGGCATCACGCACGGCCTCGCCGATGAAAACCAGCAGGCTCAACAACAGCGCAATCGCACCAAAAGCCGATAGTCCCAGCCACGGCGCCTGTAGATTATCCTTTCCCTGCTTGAGTAGTTCACCAAGCGAGGGCTCAGGCGGTGGCAGCCCCAATCCCAGGAAATCCAACGCTGTAAGAGCGGTAATAGCACCAGTAAGCTGGAAGGGTAGGAATGTCAGCGTCGCCACCATCGCATTCGGCAGCATATGTTTGAACATAATCGTGGTGTCTGAAAGTCCAAGCGCCCGCGCCGCCGTGATGTATTCGAAATTGCGAGCACGCAGAAATTCAGCCCGCACGACTCCCACCAGCGACGTCCAGTGGAAGGCCAACATCACAAACAGCAACGTCCAGAACCCCGGCGCCAAAATGCTCGCGATGATGATCAGTACGTAGAGATAAGGCATCGACGACCAGATCTCTAAGAACCGTTGCGCAATCAGATCGACCCAGCCACCGAAATAGCCTTGCAGCGCACCAGATAATACCCCGAGCATTGATGACAGACCGGTAAGGATCAATCCGAACAGGATCGAAATCCGAAATCCATAGAGGATTCGAGCCACCAGATCGCGCCCCCCATCGTCTGTGCCAAGCCAGTTGGTGTTGCCAAGTGCATGGAAATTTTCCGGCGGCTTCGAGCAATAAGGCGCATAAGATGCCCATGGCGGTGGCGACGGAAAACCAAGGCATTGCCCATCAGGCATCCTCCGCGTAGGATAATCGCGGATGGCCCGCAGTGGTGAATGCCGGATCGGTGGCCAGATCATCCAGCCATTGGCCTCAATCTCTTGTTTGACGATCGGGTCTTTGTAGTTTGTCTGCGCCAGGAAACCGCCGAATTTCTCTTCCGGGTAATCAATCAAAACCGGGAATAACACCTCGCCCTTGTAGACGGCAAGAATGGGTTTGTCGTTGGCGACGAACTCCGAAAACAAGGTAATCAGAAACAGCCCCAGAAAAATCCACAAACTCCAATAGCCGCGGCGGTTGGCCTTGAAGTTGGCCCAGCGGCGCTTGCTAATCGGAGTAACCCTGAGCGCCCGTTTGAGCCGCGCCCGCACTCTTTGGGCGGGGCCAACTCGCCGCTCAGTGCTTTGGGGGCTAGTTCCTGCGCGCGTATCCATTCCTCAGACCTCCCGGCTTTCGAAATCGATCCGCGGATCAACCAGCGTATAGACGAAGTCCGTGACCAGGTTCACGATCAACCCAAGCAGAGCAAAGATATAAAGCGTTGCGAACACAACAGCATAGTCGCGTTTCAACACGCTCTCAAAACTAAGGCGGCCAAGACCATCAAGTGAGAAAATCGCTTCAATCAGCAAGGACCCGGTGAAGAACGCCGTGATAAATGCCCCCGGAAATCCCGCGATGATCAACAGCATTGCATTGCGGAACACATGCCCATAAAGCACCTGCCGCTCTGTCAATCCCTTGGCCCGTGCGGTCAGTACATATTGTTTGCTGATTTCATCCAGAAACGAGTTTTTAATCAAAAACGTCAGCGTTGTGAAAGCACCAATGCCAAGCGCAATCAGAGGCAGCACCAGATGCCAGAAATAATCGGTGGCCTTGCTGAAAAGCGATAATTTATCCCAGCCGTCACTCGTCAGGCCGCTGGATGGAAACCACTGAAAAAAACTGCCACCAGCAAATACCACAAGCAGAAAAACCCCGAGCATAAAACCCGGCAATGCGTAGCCCACAACCAAAAGACCACTGGTCCAAACATCAAACGGTTGTCCGTCATGCACAGCCTTGCGAATGCCAAGCGGGATTGAGATCATATAGGTCAGCAATACCATCCAAAGGCCAAGCGAGATCGAAACGGGGAGCTTCTCCTTGACCAATTCGATAACCGGTTTGTCTTGGAAATAGCTGCGGCCGAAATTAAACGTGGCATAGTTCCACATCATGTGCAGAAACCGCGCGATCGGCGGTTTGTCGAAGCCAAACTGCTTCTCAAGTTCCTTGATCAGCTCCGGATCGAGCCCTTGAGCGCCTCGATACTTGCTGCCTGGATCACTGCCACTCTGGCCAATTTGCGTCTGTGCGGCGCCCCCGATTCCTTCCCCTCCTCCGCCGATGCGAGACTCAATCCCACCTGCCGACCCGCTGAGTTCGGCCACGATCTGCTCGATCGGTCCCCCCGGTGCAAATTGCACGATGGTGAAGTTGATCAGCATGATTCCGATCATTGTCGGGATAATTAACAGCAGTCGCTTGATGAGATATGCAGCCATCTAATCCTGCTACCTTCGAGATGATTATGGACCACGAGGTCCGGAGAGTTAGGTTAGCCGAATTGCTGGTCGGCTCTTTGCGGTTTCAATGCCTGAAATGTCGGGATGTCCCGGAAGTATCTAGGTGTGCCCGAAGTATTTGAACTACTTCTTCCGGCAATGCATTCAGCCGGAGAACTAGCGTGCGGCGGTCTTTTTTGCCTTCTTTTCGTCATACCACCATGTATCGAGAATGCCTCGCGCATACTTTGGCTTCACGGCTGGACGTGAAAATTTATTCCAGTAAGCGATATTGTGTGAAGCCTTAAACCAGTGCGAAACCCAATAATGATTAGCACGCAGCACACGGTCCATCGCTTTCACGGCAACATCGAGATCCTTGCGCGTTGCGGCCCCCATCACCCTGTCAATCAAGGCATCCACTGCTGGGTCTTTAATGCCGGCGAGATTGCGGCTGCCTTGGATATTAGCCGTCTGCGAGCTGAAATAACTTCGCAACTCCACACCCGGCGTTTTGCTCATCACATAGCGCTGGATGATAATGTCGAAATCAAACGCTTTCAAACGACGCTCATACTGCGCCGCATCCGCAGGCCGGATATTGGCGGCAATCCCAAGCGCTTTCAGATTGTTGATGAAGGGCACGATGATGCGGTCGAATCCGGCTTCTGATCGCAGAAATTCAATGTTGAGCACCTCGCCTTTCGCATTCACCCGGCGGCCATCCTTCATCACATACCCTGCCTTATTAAGCAGCACATGTGCTTGCCGCAGTAAGTTTCGGTCACGTCCTGAAGCATTCGAGACCGGAGGCACGTAAGCCTCGCCAAACACCGACTTGGGCAATCTGGCTCGGAACGGCTCAAGCAATGCCACCTCTTCCGCACTTGGCTTGCCAACGGCTTTCATCGGTGAGTTCTCAAAATAACTCGTGGTTCGATCATAGAGGCCATAAAACAAGTTCTTGTTCGACCATTGAAAATCGAAAGCATACCCAAGCGCCTTGCGGACTCGCCGGTCCGCAAACTTGGCCCGGCGTGTGTTGAGGAACCATCCCTGCGTTCCCGAAGGCGTGGCATCAGTCAATGTTTCGCGCTTAACCCGGCCATCCTTGATCGCCGGGAACCCATAGTCTGTCGCCCATCGTTTCGAGGTGAATTCTTCCCTGAGATCGTATTCACCAGATGTCAGGCCGAGAAAACCTGCTGTGCGATCTTTGTAGTACCGCAGCACAATTTCATCGAAGTTGAACCGCCCGCGATTGACCGGCAAATCCTTGGCCCAATAATCATCGCGCCGCCGATAAAGTATGTATGAGTTGGCTTTGTAGTCGGCCAACCGATAGGGCCCTGAGCCAAGCGGTGCGATTAATTTGGCGCGAGAAAAGTCGATCTTGTCATAGTAAGCCTTCGACAGGATAGGCAGTCCGGCAACCAGCAGCGGCAAATCCCGCACCAAAGTTCCTTTGAAAGTGTAACGAACCTTATGTGCATCCAATGCCTCAGCTTTGACCACATCCCGAAGCGCGATGCGGTAGCCCGGATGTCCCTTTTTGCGGAGAACTTCGAGCGTGAACACAACATCATCTGAGGTGATCGGTGAATCGTTAGCGAATTTGGCTTCGGGACGTAAATAGAAAGTGACAGACATCTTATCATCAGCCACTTCGGCAGAGTGTGCCACCAACCCATAGGCTGATGCCGGCTCATCGTCAGCACTCACCATTAAAGAATCAAACGTGAATGTTGTTATGCCCGCCGCAGCATCGCCCTTCAGAATGAACGGGTTGAAGCTATCGAACGTCAGCCCGCCGATTGTCGAAATCTTCCCGCCTTTTGGCGCATTCGGGTTAACGTAATCAAAGTGCTTGAAATCTGCCGCATACTTCAGCTCCCCAAACACTGACATCCCATGCCGTTTTTCAGCGGCAAACGAAGTAGCGCTCCAAGTGATCGCGAATGAAAGAGCTAGAATAACGCGCGCACATTGGTTCACGCAGCGGCGAGAAAGAGGACGGATCATTAACAGCATAAGCTCCAGATATTAATCGATGCCCAGAATTTAACGGGGCAGAGTCAATTGGCACTCCAGCTCAGGCATTCATGATGCCCATCACCTTCACAGTCTTTAGCAGAATAAACAACGACCCCGCCAACAAGTTGACGGGGTCGTGATATTACAAATTTGTAATCAACAAGTCCGGCGCTCGGCCTTTAGAGCGTGTCAGAGCCGAATGAAAACCCGATAGGGACGGCGGGGGCATCTGACTTTAACACGCTTTAGTGTGCTTTCGGCGGCTCAGCCGGGGCAGCTTGTGCCTTCTCGACATCCGCCACATTAGGCAGCGCAACCGGGCTGCCGCTTTTCGATCTCAGATAAACCAGAAGACTGGCAATCGCTTCGGGGGAACTAAGCCCGGCAAACGACATCTTCGTACCTTTGAGCCATTTCTTCGGACTGCCAATAAATTTAGCGAGGGTTTCGAAGTCCCACTTCCCGCCAAGTGCCATCATCGCCTTCGAATATTTGAATCCGCTGGCAGAGCCCCGGTCTCGGCCGACAACATTCCAGAGGTTCGGGCCGGAACTGTTTTTTCCGCCTTCTGTCGTTGTGTGGCAGGATTTGCACTTCTTGAAGATGCCTGCCCCCGAATCTGCGGTTGCCGCCTGCATCGCCTTGGCAACAGCTACGTAGTCGAGGCTGGCTTTTTTAGCTTTCGACGCAGCACCCGCGGTACCATGACTGCTCGCAACCTCGACCGGCAGAGTGAAACCTGCCTTGGCGCTATGCTCATCATGTTCGCCGTAAGCGATCTCAACTAGCGTCTTCCCGCCAAAAATTACCACCAGCGCTGCCAGGATGGCCGCAGCTATCTTGTTAAATTCAAAGCTATCCATAAACGGACCCCTCCGGTACCAATATTGCGCCGCCTGCATCCAGCTGGCGGCGTTTTGCCGGGACTATAAATTGTCTGTGCTGGCTTGCAACCGGACGAAGGGCTATTTTAGAGCTTGGATAGCGAGACCTATTGTCACCGACCGACTACTAATCGACGCCGTGAGCCTACTAATCACTGCCGTGAGCCCACTAATCACTGCTGTGAGCCCACTAATCACTGCTGTGAGGAAGTAATGCCACAAAATATCATCGTAATTCCCGCCCGTATGCAAGCGACTCGCCTACCAGGCAAGCCAATGGCTGATATCCACGGCGAGCCGATGATCGTCCACGTTTGGCGCCGCGCAATGGCAGCGGAGGTGGGTCGCGTTGTCGTGGCCACGGATTCAGTGGAGATCGCTGCGGCAATTCGCAAGGCTGGCGGTGAGCCAGTCATGACGCGGGCTGATCATGTTTCGGGCTCAGATCGGGTGTTCGAGGCAGTCAGCAAGGCTGATCCGGATCTCAATCACGACATTGTCGTCAATTTGCAGGGGGATCTGCCAACACTTGAGCCTAGATTGGTGACCGAGTGCCTGCGCCCGCTAGAAAATGCGGAAACTCAGATCGCCACGATCGCAGCCGAAATCAAGGATCAGGCCGAACGCACAGCTCCCCATGTGGTGAAGGTTGTGGGGTCTCCGGTCCGCTCCTCAGCCTATGCGGGCACAAGCACGGTCGATGAGACAATCCTGCGCGCGCTTTATTTCACCCGCGTGACAGCCCCTTATGGCGACGGCCCCCTTTACCACCACATCGGCATCTACGCCTATCGTCGCTCGGCATTGGAGCGCTTCGTCGGCCTTCGGCCCTCTTCTCTTGAAAAACGCGAGAAGTTGGAGCAATTACGCGCCCTGGAAGATGGCATGCGCATCGACGTGGCCCTCGTTGACACCGTTCCACTCGGTGTTGATACTCCGGCCGATCTTGATCGCGCCCGCGTACTTCTGGCAATGGACGATCAAACCTAATCAATCCGCCCAGCAATAGAGCCCACCATCGCACATCAGATGAGGCATTACAGATCCGGCGCTTCCAGCGCGAGAGGCAAGTAGAATAAATGACAACGCAACAGCGGATATCTTATCAAGGCGAGCCAGGCGCAAATTCTCATGTTGCCTGTAACGACGCCTATCCTGATTTAACGCCCTTACCCTGTTCAACTTTTGAAGACGCAATAGCCGCCGTGAAATCCGGCCAGGCCAAATACGCAATGATCCCGATCGAGAACACCCTCGCGGGGCGCGTGGCTGACGTCCACCATCTGCTACCCGAGGCAGGTCTTTACATTGTCGGTGAATATTTCCTGCCGATCCGCTTCCATCTAATGGCTCCCGCCGGCACCAAGCAAGAACAGATCACCGATATCTACAGCCACGTCCACGCCCTGGGGCAGTGCCGCCGCATTATCCGCGAGCTAGGTGCCAAGGCACACGTCGCCGGTGATACCGCTGGTGCCGCTCGCCATGTGGCCGAATGGGCTGATCCGACAAAGGCCGCCCTGGCACCCGAGCTCGCGGCTCGGATTTACGGCCTCGACGTGTTGGCATCCAATGTTGAAGACGCCGAGCACAACACTACCCGCTTTGTCATCTTGGCCTCTGAACCCGACGATGCAGATCCGGGCAAAGGCCCGTTCATCACAACCTTCATCTTCCGCGTGCGCAACGTGCCCGCTGCCCTCTACAAGGCCATGGGCGGCTTTGCCACCAACGGTGTCAACATGACAAAACTCGAGAGCTATCAGGTATCAGGTTCTTTCCAGGCAACCGTGTTCTTCGCCGATATCGAAGGCCATCCAAACGATCGCCCGGTCAGGCTGGCACTGGAAGAACTATCGTTTTTTTCCAGCAAAGTCACAATTCTCGGCACGTACAACGCGAGCGAACGCAGGGCGGAAATAGAAGCACGTGCGCAAGGTTCAGAAGGTTAATCTTGGCCAGTCATCATTGAGCGCAATACGAGTAGGGGCTGGACCTGATAGCGGGCCTAACGGACACTGTTTCTTACCCGTTACCTTCAACTGCTGCGCGCACGGTTTCAAACTTGGTGTCGATATGCCCTCGTAGTATATCGGCTAAGCGTTGCCCGTTCCGCGCCTTCAGTGCGACAAGCATGGCCGCATGCTCACCAACCGCCTTCGCCCATTGCTCATCCGTCATCGTAACCCGATAGCGCGCCCGGCTGACCCGCCCAGCCAGTTGATCGAAATGATGTAACAACGTGGCGTTCCGAGCCGCTTCAAAAATAATCCTATGGATCTTCTGGTTGACTGCAAAATAGGCTTGAATATTTCGCTCCGAATAATGCGCGAGTAGCGCCTCATGCAACTGCTCAATGGCCGCAATCTCATCGTCGCTAGCATTCTTGCAAGCGAGTTCACCAGCCAGCCCCTCAAGCACCTCCATCACGGGAAACGTCTCAGCCACTTCCGTCGCATTCAGTGCCGTGACCCTTGCTCCCCGGTTCGGTGCCAGCGTGATCAAACCCTCCGATGACAGCACTTTGAGCGCTTCCCGCAGCGGTGTCCGCGAAACTCCGAACTGCGCACTAAGCACTTGCTCCTGCAATCGCGCACCTGGCTCCAGGTCACCATCCATTATCATCGCCCGCAATTGGTCGGCAAGCTGCTCAAACAGCGGCCGTCGTTCGATTGGAATGGGCACTCCGGTCCCGGTTTGGCGCGACATCTCGTTCGTCCTTATCTTAGCCTGCATCCTTCGCATCCAAGGCCTTTACTTTGATGGCGTTCGCTTCCATCATCCTCGCCAGCACGCGCGCCACATGCAGAGCTTCGCGGTCGCAACCATCCTTGATTTGATGGCGGCAGGAAAAACCGTCGGCGGCAATTATATCTTGCCGACCTGCTGCCCGGACAGCAGGCAGCAAAGAGAGCTCAGCCATTTTGAGCGAGGTATCATAAGTTTCTTTCTGATAGCCGAAACCGCCTGCCATGCCACAGCAACTTGATTCAATTGGCTGAACCTTAAGTCCTGACACCAACCTAAGCGCCGGGCCCACGGATGAAGCGGCTCCTGAGGATTTCTGGTGGCAGTGGGTGTGCAGATGGACTGTTGCTTCATAGTTAGCGATTGGCGTTTCGATGCGTCCCGCCTGAGCTTCATGGACCAGAAATTCTTCCAGAAGGAAGCTGTTACGGGCAACGGCCTTTGCCCGTTCGCCAAGCCCCATTGCCAGGAATTCATCCCGAAGCGTCAACAGGCACGACGGTTCAATCCCCACTATCGGGATGCCAAGATCGGCATAGCAATGAACCGCATCAATAAACCGCCGTGCTTCGCTCTTGGCCTCATCAACAAGCCCCGCCGCCAGATATGTTCGCCCGCAACACAATGGCCGAGGTTCCTCCGAGCCGATAATTTCAACCTCGTAGCCAAGGCCTGAAAGCACATCGATTGTGGCATTGAGATTGCCAGGTTCAAAATAACGGTTGAAGGTGTCGGCAAATAGCGCAACCACCTTCGGTGTCTTATTGCCTCGCGTTGCCTTGGATGCAATCCGGCCGCGTCGGTCAAAAACTCTCATCCGCCATTTAGGCAATGCACGCGGGCTGGCAATTCCGGTCAAACGTTCAGTCAGCCAAGCAGCACCGGGCAAGCTGTTGCGCAGATTTAATAGCGGGGTCATCCAACGCGCATAGGGCGCATAAACCGGCAGATAGGCAATCAACTTATCGCGCAAGCTAAGCCCGTGGCGCTTGTTGCGGGCATGCAGCACCTCAATTTTCATCTTCGCCATATCAACGCCGGTCGGGCACTCACGCTGGCAGCCCTTGCATGAAATGCAAAGCTGCATCGTCTCCAGCATTTCATCTGACGAAAGTGCATCTGGCCCAAGCTGTCCCGAAATCGCCAACCTGAGACTGTTTGCCCGCCCGCGTGTGAGATCGCGCTCATTGCGCGTGACCCGGAAGCTTGGGCACATTGCACCATCTATGAGCTTCCGGCACGCGCCATTGTTGTTGCACATCTCAACCGCGCCCTGGAAACCACCCCCGGCACCTGAGTATTGCGACCAGTCAAGCGCCGTCACAAGGTCTTTGACTTCGTACTCGGGTTTATAGCGAAACAACGACCGGTCATTCATCTGAGGCGACCGCACGATTTTGCCGGGATTCATCATTCCATCCGGATCAAACCGGTCTTTGATTTCCTCAAAAATCTCGACCGTTTTCGCGCCATACATCTTTTCGTGGAACTCAGACCTGACGAGCCCATCGCCATGCTCGCCTGAGTGCGCACCCTTGTATTCTTTCACCATCTCGAATGCTTCTTCGGCAATTTCGCGTATGGTCGTGGCGTCTTTCTCAAGCTTCAGGTTTAAAACCGGCCGCACATGCAAACAACCAACGGATGCGTGCGCGTACCACGTGCCATTCGTGCCGTGCTTTGCAAACACCTCCGTCAACCGCTCCGTGTAATCCGCCAGATGCTCAAGCGGCACCGCGCAATCTTCGATGAACGACACCGGCTTGCCATCGCTTTTCATCGACATCATGATATTGAGGCCGGAAGCTCGCACCTCCCAGATCGCCTTTTGCTGCACTACATCCGTGACCTTCACCACCCCACCCGGATGTCCAAGGTCTCCCATCAATTCGACAAGTTGATTAAGCCGTCGGAGGTTTTCGCTCTGATCATCCTCGGCAAACTCAACCAGCAAAAGTGCATCGGGCTTGCCCCGGACATAGGTTTCTATAATGGGCCGGAACATGGCGATATCGCGCGCCAACTCGATCAGTGTCCGGTCAACGAGTTCAACCGCAACCGGATCAAGCTTGATGATGTGTTGCGCACTTTCCATTGCCGCGCGAAACGTTGAGAAATGACAAAGCCCCAAAGCTTTGTTTGTGGGTTGTGCTGAGAGCTTGAGCTTGATCCGCTCAGACGTTGCCAATGTACCTTCAGACCCGCAAAGTAACGTCGCAGCGTTAAAACCTCGCCAACTAGCACCCTCATCAGGCGGCACTAGCGCATCAATCAGATAGCCACCAACCCGGCGCGACACTTGCGGGAAAGCACCCTGGATGTGTCGAGCTTCCCGCTTCCCCAATTTCAACAAATCGCGATAGAGATCCCGCACGCTTACCGGAAGATTGGCACGCTCAAAGTTCGTATCCAGTGGCCCGAACCGTGCCTGCGTTCCATCTGCCAGCAGGGCGTCGATTGCCAAAACATTATCCCGCATGATGCCATAGCGGATCGAGCGCGTGCCGCATGAATTATTGCCCGTCATCCCGCCAATCGTGGCGCGGCTGGAGGTTGAAACGTCAACCGGAAACCACAGCCCGGAAGCCTTGATCTGCCGGTTCAACTCATCCAACACAATGCCCGGTTCAACCCATGCTTCGCGGTTCTCAAAATCTGTCTCTTCGATGCGGTTAAGATATTTGGTGAAATCAATCACCAAAGATCGGCCAACAGTCTGCCCCGATTGCGATGTCCCCCCGCCGCGCGGCAGAACCGAGATGCCCTCTTCACGCGCAATAGATAGTGCCGCCTTCACGTCGGATGCGCGCTTCGGCACGACAACGCCGATGGGCTCGATCTGGTAAAAGGAGGCGTCGGTCGCATAGCGCCCCCGGCTGAAGCGATCCATCAACACCTCACCCTCGATCTCCCGCCCGAGCCGCTCACTCAAGTGCTGATGGAGACGACGATCAACCGGCGTGTGAACAGTCATAAAGCTGTCCCCCCCAAGATTAGGACGAGTAACAAGGCCAGGACGCAGCCAGGATAAGCCAAGGGGCCGCGCAAATGATGAGTTTAGTGATCTGATCACGGGCCAAAATTCGATGCTGCAGCCTTAATGTTGCATCCAAGGTTCGATTGTTTTCTGGACGGGTTGTCAGCATCTAATTGGTAGTGTCGCAGCAGATTGCATATTGTATGCAATCTGTAGATGTGTCAAATACCCCTCAAGCCGGTCATCTGGTTCGGGATTGCCTGCGCCGGATCAACTTCACCAGGGCACCTTCATCATGATCAAAAATTGCCTCTCTTGAAGGCGCAACCCCAGCTCGAGAATAGGCGGCACTCGGCAAACTGCGCCCGCTTGGGCTATCAATGAAAAAACAAGTGAGGAGGACACGCCATGACGTTATCCAATAAACCGCGTAACCCCGGTCGCCATTTCCTGCAAATTCCAGGTCCGTCCCCTGTGCCGGATCGCATCCTCAAAGCCATGGCCATGCCGGTGATCGACCATCGCGGCCCTGACTTCCAAGCCCTTGGCCATCGCGTTCTCGATGGCATGAAGACGATCTTCAAGACCACCAGTCCGGTGATCATCTATCCGGCCTCGGGCACTGGCGCCTTGGAAGCGGCGCTCGTCAACACAATGTCACCCGGTGACAAGGTCTTGATGTTTGAAACCGGCCACTTCGCAACGCTATGGAATAACATGGCGCAGAAGCTGGGTCTGGAGTCAGAGTTCATACCTTCCGATTGGCGGAGGGGTGCGGAAGCCGGCCAAATCGAGGCCCGCCTTAAAGCCGACACCGAAAAAACCATTAAAGCTGTTTGTGTCGTCCATAATGAAACCGCAACCGGCGTTACCTCTCATATCCATGAAATCCGCAAAGCCATTGATGCCACCGGCCATCCAGCCCTTCTGATGGTAGACACCATCTCCTCTCTCGGCTCCATCGATTATCGCCACGACGAGTGGGGCGTTGACGTGTCAATTACGGGCAGCCAAAAGGGGCTGATGTTGCCGCCGGGCATCTCCTTCAACGCCGTCTCGGAGAAGGCCTTGAAAGTTGCCAAATCATCAACGTTGCCAAAGCTCTTTTGGGCCTGGGACGAGATGATTGCCAACAACAAGAACGGCTTCTTTCCCTACACACCCGCTATCAATCTGTTCTACGGCCTGGCCGAAGCAATAGATATGCTGCACGAAGAAGGCCTGGACCAAGTGTTTGCCCGCCACCAACGCCACGCCGAAGCAACCCGCCGCGCGGTTCAAGCGTGGGGCCTCGAAATCCTATGCGCGAGCCAGCGTAACTACTCTCCGGTACTGACGGCGGTCGTCATGCCCCAGGGGCACAATGCTGATGCCTTCCGCAAAGTCGTACTTGAGAACTTCAACATGTCGCTTGGGACTGGCTTGTCGAAAGTTGCAGGCAAAGTGTTTCGCATCGGCCATTTGGGCGATACTAATGACCTCACGATCCTGGGTATGCTTGCCGGCATCGAAATGGGCTTGGGCATTGCGGGCGTTCCTCATCAGACGGGCGGCACTCAGGCTGCCATGGCATACTTGGGCGAGACCGCATCAAACCGGTAATTCAAAATCTAAATATCAACATCTAAATATCAACAGTGCCACCGAGCACGAGGAACACCATGTCAGTCGCAAACGATGATCTAATCTATGAGGTCAAGGACGAAATCGGCCTCGTCACCTTGAACCGCCCTCAGGCCCGGAACGCCTTGACCTTCGAGATGTACGGCAAAATCGCCGATATTCTCGCAGGCGCTCCCGAGGATGGCTCGGTTAAGGCAATCATCATCACCGGTGCGGGTGACAAGGCGTTTGCCGCAGGCACCGATATTTCGCTGTTTCGCGACTTTGGCTCTCCCGAACAAGGCATCAATTACGAAGCCATCGGCGATGCCAACCTGGCCCGCATGGAGACTTGCCCCATCCCAGTCATCGCGGCCATCACAGGTGCCTGCACGGGTGGTGGGGCCGCCATCGCCGCCATCTGCGACATCCGGATTACATCGAATGATCTGAAGTTCGGATTCCCTATCGCTCGCACACTCGGCAACTGCCTCTCGGCTTCTAACCTTGGCCGCCTCGTCCATTTAATCGGTGAAGCTCGTGTGTTAGATATTATCTTCACCTCGCGCCTCATTCAGGCAGATGAAGCCCTCGCCATCGGTCTGGTCTCGGAAGTGGTTGCTGACAACCAAGCCGTTCGCGCGCGCGCATTTGAATTGGCCGAACGCATCAAGACCCACGCACCGCTCACGATGCGGGCAACCAAGACGCTACTTCGACGTATGCGCCAAGCCAGTCCCAAGGTAGAGGATTACGATATCATCGCGCAAATCTATTCCAGTTCCGACTTCCGCGAAGGACTGGAATCCTTCCTCGCCAAACGGAAGCCCCAGTGGACCGGGAAGTAACTACCCGCCCATAAAAGTCAACATGCCAAAGCCAGTGCCTGAAAGCCTGCCTTGTGCTGATATTCTCAGCAGCACGATCCTGCAGGATATCATTCGCAATTATAGGACAATCATCAACGATGCCCGCGCCCACCTCCGAGCCCCCCTTCGACGGCTACACGCTTTTTGAGCGCGACGACCCATTCGAAAATCTAATTGGTCCTTTCTATTGGCGCCAGTTGGAGGATGGAAGCTACAATTTTGCGGTGCGCGTTGAACAACACCATTGCAACAATCAAGGAACCCTGCACGGCGGTTTGATGGTGACGATGGCCGATTTTATGTTGGGCATGACAGCCAAGGAAGAACTTAGCCAACAGCTTGTCACCGTTTCGCTAACCTCTGAGTTTATCGCAGCCGGCCAACTTGGCGATATTGTTGAGGCGCGTGGAGAAATAATCCACCGCACGCGAAGTCTTGCTTTTGTCCGCGGGCAGCTCTTTGAGGGCGACCGTCCTCTGCTCAACGCCAGCGCAGTCTTCAAATTGTTTCGCCCCCGCTAGAGACCGACCGTTTAGATTGAAGCACTTTAGCTTCGGCTGAAACCATTGATCAGCATCCAATATGAATACTTTAGAGCACGCACAAACTCGCTCAAGTTATTCCATCAATGATGAACGATGCCCTGGAGAGTTTTCAACGCCATCGATAAAAGCTGACCGTTTCATCTTGGACGATCAGCTTCTAAAATCTCACTGGTTTGAGAACTGCTACTTCATAGGCGATGTCGACGTTGGCAACATGATAAGAGAATCCATCTCCTCAAGAAACGGACCACCCTTGGCCAAAAACGCTCTCCATTCCGGATCGGCTACCGCCGCCGCACGCGCCTCAGCGCGATGGTTCAAACTCTCATAAGCCCAAAGGTGTGAAATCTCATTCGGTTGCCCGGCAATTGTCAGCCAGACGCCGACATTCTTCGAATACTTTTCGCGCAGTTCCATCACTTCATTCAGGTGCTCCGCAAAAATTGCCGATGTGCCCGTCTTGCAGCGGTAATAGCGATACTCATAGACATTGCCATTGCTCTTGGGTGGCGCAAGTGGTCGAGTAGCCGACATCAATCGAACGTCCTGGCGCAGGATCAGAGGGCGGACTTTGGGCAGGAACTCTTTCGTCCAGCGCTCGTTCTGCCCAAGGGCCGCACGCTTTTCCTGCCGGTCGTTGAGATCATCATAAGACCACAAGTGCATCACCCGGTTAAGGGGGCCGATCTCGACCACCCAATACCCTTCAAGTTTTCCATAATCGTCACCTCGGACTGGACGACCAATCTCGCTGGAATGTTGTGCCAGCATCGGTGCCTTGCCGGCGGCCGTCGTATAGGTGCGCATCTCATAGATCATCATGCTTCCTTCCCAGAATGATTGTTGATTTTCTTAATTGGGTGGTTTCGCCGAACAGAGACTGCCCGTTTCATGAAGTACCGCCACAAATGTCCTGCCACACGAAACCCCGTTTCACGAAGCCACTACATTATGACAAGATCACCCCCCCGACAACGCGAACCCTTCACATCATCCGATCTCTCGAGGGTACCAGATGGCGTGGTTCTTCTCCGGCTAGAACACGCGCGATATTCTCAATCGCCCGCCGCACGGCAACCTTCCGCCATCCAAAGACTGAGGCCGAGTTATGTGGTGACGCAATCACATTCGGCAAACTCAAGAAGTCAAATCGCATCGAGAAATGACCGTGCCGCACCGGCTCAGTCCACCAAGCGTCAATGCAGGCAGTAAATTCTGAATTGGCCTTCAGGTGCGCATAAAGCGCCTCTTCATCGATGATTTCACCACGCGCCAGATTGACCAAAACCGCATCAGCTTTCATCAAGCTCAACTCGCGTGCGCCAATCACACCGGCTGTCTCAGGCGTCAATGGCAGACTGAGTACCACCACATCGCAAGCGGCAAGCATTTGATCCAACTGAGCATCAGTCCCAATCCAGTCAACAGGCTCGTCGCTTGCTCCACGCCGATTAATGGCATGGACGTTGGCACCAAGCGCCTTCATCAGCCGTGCTGTCGCAATGCCGATGCCGCCAAATCCTAGAATGCCGCATGTTGATCCCGCGAGCATCCGATTGCGTCGAAACTGATCAAACGTGCCATCAGCCAGTTTCGCTTGCTCAATGAAAAGCCGCTTCATGGCCGAGAGCGTCATGGCCATTCCGTGCTCTGCCATCGGCTCGGCATAGGCACCGCCATTGCAGGCAATCGGCAAGTCTGCTGGCAGTCCTTCGAGCGGGATAAAATCGACTCCCGCCGAGATGAATTGTAAAAGCCGCACCCCTTCAATCAGTGCCATTTCGTCAGGCTCAAGTTCTTTGGCCGTGTTGTGCGAAAAAATAACCGTCGCTTGACGCAATGCCCCGGCGCGTTCATCGGCCCCTAGGTCTGAGAGGAAAACCACTTGGCACGCCTCATCGCCCGCATCAATGCCAAAATCACGAACAGCCTCCTCAACGGCGGCTCGGTTAGCCGCATCCGCTTTAAGCGTTACAAGTAACATTGTCATTGGTTGGTCTTCACTCCCTTGCAACATTCACGTTTTCGTCCATAGCCTGGCGTCTTCATAACTGAGAATCCGGCCTGCTGAAGATTACGCCGCACCCATCCCGCCACCGTAAACGTGGCAAACGTGCCATCCGCATTGGTGTGCGCGAACACCGCCTTCAGCAAATCCTCCCCCCACATATCTGGGTTCTTCGCAGGACTGAAGCCATCAAGATACCACGCATCGGCCTTCGATGGCCACTTGGGCACCATTATATTGGCATCGCCAACCGCCAACTCTAGAGAAACCTCACCAAGCGAAATTTTCTGGAATCCAAAAGCAGGCGGCCACTGTTCAAGCAACGCCTTAAGATCATCGCCAAGCTCAGGCCATCGGCTGATCGCGCGTTCCAGGTCGGATGCAGCAAGCGGAAACCGTTCAAAAGCCACATAGGTGAGCTTCGCCGGTTCACTAATGCCTCGCCGTGCCCGCCGCCAGGCCGCCGCCGTCTCGAAAAAATTAAGACCGGTGCCAAAGCCTAACTCAGCAATTGTAAATTCGGCCGTAACGGCAAATCGATCCGGCAACCCATTGCCTTCTAGAAACACATGCCGCGTTTCCTCCCGGCCATCCTCGCGTGAAAAATAAGGATCGCCGAACTGTTCGGCAATCGGCGTGTCGTTCTCACCCCATGTCACGGTGATCGATCTGAATGATGTCATATGGTGTGATTATCGAAAAATGGGCTATTTAAAACTGATGAGAACCATAGGCTCTTCCAAAGCCATGGTATAGCCATCACCAATGCAGCCAACAGATTGCGCAAGCAATCACAAAAGTGGGCACTAATAAACATCAATGCAGAACTCATGCGACCTTCTTATTGTCGGCGGCGGCATCATCGGTTTATGGATCGCCCGCCGAGCCGTTAAAGCGGGGCTGTCCGTTGCCATTGTCGAAAAGGCCCGGTGTGGCTCAGGCGCCAGCGGCGGATTGCTCGGTGCATTGATGCCGCATATGCCAACTCAATGGTCACCCAAAAAACAGTTTCAGTTCGAAGCGCTGACCGCCATGGAAGACGAGATCAAATTACTAGAGGAAGAAACCGGGCAACCAGCGGGCTATAATCGTGCAGGCCGTCTCATCCCGATCCGGCTTGAGCACTTCATCAAGGAAGCTGAAAGGCGCATTGCAGCGAGCCTCACCAGTTGGACCCATCCAGCAGGCCGCTTCATCCAGGAGGTGCGCGCAACCAACATCTACGACAGTTGGATCTCAGCGGACGCCGCACCTCTGGGCCTGCTCTACGATGATCTCTCAGCCCAGGTCGAGCCAAGGCGTTACATCAATGCGATGAGATCCTACCTTCAGGGCCGTGCCGGGATTATCGAGAACTGGACGCTTGAAAGCTATGATGCAGACCGCGGAATAGCCCGCTCAACCACCGGCAATGAACTCTCTGCCGGCCATGTTGTCCTCACAGCAGGCACCGCAACATTCCCTCTTCTAGAATCGGTTGTGGGCCATAGTCTCGGTGGCGGCATTAAAGGCCAGGCCGCGCTCTTCCGGTTGCCGGGGGGCGATGAGTCTGCTGGTGATAATGCGGAAGCATCACTCTTCGACCCACAAATGCACCCGATAATCTATGACGGTGGCGTCTATATCGTCCGCCATGATAATCGCCACATCGCCGTTGGCTCAACCACTGAGAAGACCTGGGAAAACCCAACTCAGACAGATCAACGCTCCGATGCTTTCATAGCTCGTGCGCGCGAAATCTGCGTGCCCATGCGCGATGCTCGAGAGATGGAGCGATGGGCCAATGTACGGCCCAGAGGCCATGTCCGAGATCCAATGATAGGTCGCTTGCCAGGAATGCCGCGAATGTCGGTTGCGACCGGCACCTATAAAATATCATTTGGCATAGCCCATTACGTCGCGCGCTGGTTCATCGATGATTTGGTCGGTGCATCCACCACCATCGATCTCCCGCCAACCTTCCATGCCCAACATCATGCAGAGACCGCAGCAGCGAGGAAACCTAACTCTGTGGTCGCTCAGAAATCATGAACCACGATGGCCCCGCGACTGGGTCATTCCACACCCGCGTCCACACAAAGCCGATTTTCTCGTAGGCACGAACCGCCGCCTCATTCTCGATCGAGGGAAACACTGACACCGCAACCGCCAGCGTTGTCGAAAATACTTCCTCGCGCAGCTGTGTTAGCGCCTCAGCACCAATGCCTTGCCCGCGAAACTCGGGCTCGCCAACAAAGATATCCAGATCCCAGGTGCCAGCCGGCAAATCCTCAGGCAGTTGATCACCCCACAGCGAGGCATCAATGGCGTGGCAGTATCCGGCCGCAAGCCCCTCGACTTCAATTATTCGTGCAATAGCATGTGGTGAATCGAGCGCCATAATGACTTCGGCTTCGCTCGCGGCACTCGGCCCCCACCATTTTTGGATCTCCGGCCGCGCCAACCATGCCCGGATCATCGACCAGTCACGGTCCATAGCAGGGCGAAGTGCGATGGCGCCAATGTGGCTCACTTCCGTTCCATTCTGGATCTCTCATATGCTCTGGAGTCCCCCGTAAACCGGAAACTCTCCAATCGGGATCAGTGCCTGAAATGCCGGTGCCCGGTGAATACCATGGCAAGGCCCTGTTCATCTGCTGCCGCAATGACTTCCTCATCGCGCATCGAACCACCCGGCTGGATAACCGCGGTAGCACCAGCCTCAGCCGCTGTAACCAGCCCATCCGCAAACGGGAAGAACGCATCCGACGCGACAACAGAGCCAATAGCCAACGATTGAGCCAGGCCCGCAGATTCTGCCGCCTCAGCAGCTTTCCTCGCGGCAATGCGTGATGAATCAACCCGGCTCATCTGCCCCGCGCCAACACCAACCGTCGCGCCATCCTTAGCATAGACAATTGCGTTAGACTTGATGTGCTTGGCAACCCGAAACGCAAACTTAAGATCTGCAAGCTCCTGCTCGGTCGGCGGCCTTTTGGTAACAACCTTTAGTTCCATATCCTCGATCAATGCATTGTCACGCGACTGCACCAAAAAACCACCTGCGATACTTTTGACGAATAAGCCCGGAGCCGATGAATCAGCCAACTCACTTGTGGTCAGCAGGCGCAGGTTCTTCTTTGCCGCAAATATCTCTCGTGCCTCCGTCGTTGCATCCGGCGCGATGACAACCTCCGTGAAAATCTTTGTAATCTCTTCGGCAGCTTCCGCGTCAATTGGTTGATTGAGCGCCACGATCCCACCGAACGCACTCACAGGGTCACAGCGCAGCGCCATCAGATAGGCATCCTTCAATGTGACGCCAATGGCCACTCCACACGGGTTGGCGTGCTTGATGATGGCAACCGCGGGGCCTTTTCGAGGTGAGAACTCAGAGGCCAGCTCAAACGCTGCATCCGTGTCGTTGAGGTTATTGTATGATAGAGCCTTCCCCTGCACCTGAATAGAATTGGCAACTCCCGCCCGCTTCTCACGGGTCCGGTAGAGCGCCGCCCACTGGTGCGGGTTCTCCCCGTAGCGCAGCTCCTGCGCAAGCCGGCCTCCAAAAACACGATAAGGTGTTGCCTTTAACTCAAGCTGGTCCGCGAACCAACTGCTGATTCCCGCATCATACGCAGCCGTCCGTGCGAAAGCCTTGGCCGCCAAGTGCCGGCGCAGTTCTGCGCTCACCGCTCCGCCAAGCTCGGACATATCTGCCAGCACCGCATCGTAATCGTCCGGGTCGACCACCACCGTCACAGCCGCGTGGTTCTTTGCAGCCGCTCGGATCATCGCCGGCCCGCCAATGTCGATGTTCTCGATGCACTCGTCAAAGTCCGCTCCGCGCGCCACGGTCGCCTCGAATGGATAAAGATTGACCACCAACAGATCGATCGGCGCGATGCCATGTTCCTGCGCCGCCTTGTCGTGATCGGGATTACCACGCACAGACAAAAGGCCACCATGCACTTTCGGGTGTAGCGTCTTTAGTCGCCCGTCCATCAATTCCGGAAAACCCGTATGCTCGGAGATATCAACAACCTTGAGCCCACTGTCGGCCAGCGTCTTCGCCGTTCCTCCTGTTGACAATAATTCAATGCCGTCGCCGGCCAGTGCTTGGGCAAAATCAACCAAACCAGACTTGTCGGATACCGACAACAATGCGCGCTTCAGCTTTATGGCCTCGGACATACTCTTCTTTCTCCCTTGTTAGGGCCCGTTCAAATGCAGCAGATACATTAAGGATTCTGAATTTCAGACGAATAGTTTCATTTCAGGGTGCGGCTCTAGCATGTTTTCCATACAAGCCAAATTATCGGTTTGGCTGGAGCCTGATAGAACTGTACAAAACAGCCGAAAAGCGCTCCCTGCCGCTTCAACCAGTCTCGACATGCCCAAGCCGTTCAAACGACCAGCGGATCACAGTGTCTCCGAAGCAGGACCCCCGCAGCACAATTTGTTGTGAATTTTGGGGACCCATAAAATCGGCGAAATGCACGCTATCCTCAAGCGAAATGGTAGCCTTCTCAGAACGGAAATACCACAATCCGCCATCCGGCAGCTGGATGGTCACGAGCCCCGGTTCCTCTCCCATCCGGCTGGTGATGTTGGGGTGTAGACGAAAATGCACCGAAAACGGAATATCGCGCGGCAGTCGGGTTGCCGTTCCCGGCGAAGCGATTTTGTCTTCGCCCACAAGCTGCGTACCCGCATCGTTAAGCTTGAGCTGGCGTTGATGTAGCAATTGGAATTGCTGTAGATATCCATCGTGCTCGGCATCAAGTGTAATCTCATCAATATGGTCGGTGATTCGCCCCCAGGCATGTGCTGGATACCGGATCGGTGGGCTGCCAATTAACCGACGTGCAATCGAATTCCGCACCAATTGCGATGAAGATGTCGAGCCAAGCACCAGCGTGTTGTGGCTGGCTGTCGCGCGTGATGCCGAAAACCAGTCCTGTTCCGCGGGCCCTGGTGCACCACCGTTCACAAACACCGCCTGCCTCCCGATGCTGAGCTCAAATGACAAACACCCGGCTGATGCTTGCCCCGCATATTCGAGCGGCGGCGGCGGGCCTACATCGGCAAGTATGATCGTCTCGCCCCGGGCAAGCTTGCTATAGTGCGATGCAATCGCCGATGTTAGAGGTCGCTCGGGCGCGGCGTCATAGCCCAACAATGTCGCAACGCTGTCGGATGGGGTCGCCCCCATGCCGTTGAACCGACCAAGCCCCCCATCGCCCAGCCGCATGTGGCGCAGAAACCGCAGCATTCGCAAAATTGCATTTTCGATCTCTACGGGAACCTCGCGATCACGCGCGAAGAAGCAGGTTCTCAGTGGCAACAAATCAAGCAGCAACTCAACGACAATGGCCGGATTTCGGCTAACATGCCCACCGTCTGCCAAAAGTTGCCGCTCAAGCTCCTGTACCAGGAACCTTTCGCTTCTGCTGGTTAGTTCGTCATGCCCTGCAATGCATAACGATCCGTATACCAAGCCACTAAGCGAAATCAAACGAGGGTATCCGCAGGACACGTCACGCCATTGAGCGGAAAGCTGAATCAGTTGCTCTCCCAGGCTATCGGCAACAGTGTCATAAGTTGCTTGATCTACGCCGCCTAGCAGCATTTCGGAATTCGCAAGCCAAGATGTAATCCGCCGCCCGGTAACATGCGGCGTCCATGCCGGTACGTCATGCTGCGGATATCGTGCAATCCACTCTAAAACAGCACTTCGCGCAGACTGCCAGGAAGTTTCCGATTGGGCTGCTCGTAAATTGCGCAACCAGCCAAAGCCGTGCAGTTCTTCTGCCCAGGCTTTGCTTGGCGCAGGCAACTCGAACACGGATCCATCACCGATGTGCGCCACAGCACCACCTAGTCCAAATAATCCTTGCTTGAGCTCGTCTGCAAAACTTGGGTCAGCAGTTCTCAATTCTTGCGGCACCAGTAGAATTTCATCGGCCACCGGCGCGCCAAACTGCCATAGCAACAATCTCGACCTGAGCACTCGGGATAGCACGGAACGCCTAGCCCGGTCGGTGGCGAGGTGCGCAAGCTGAGCCTGTTCCCCAATGGTTAGTCGTGCCATAGCGATGTCCACTTCGGCGCTCCCCTGCGCACCTTATACATACCCGATACCGGTGCCCTTCTTCTGACACAAGGCCGAAGGGCCTCTCGGTTCAAAGGGCAGTGGACAGAGCAAGCAAACCACGCGGTTTTACGCTCGTTTTGTGAGACGGCAGATAAAAAAGCCGTCCATGCCAACCGACATCGTGTCTTCTGGTGGGCTATCCCCGGTGGGTGATTCGCTCTCGCCCTGATCACTATATTCGCTGGCACTGCTTCCGCTATCGGTCGCATCGTCATGCCCAGCAGCAGAACTCACTTCAGAGTCATGAGCAGAACTTAACTCAGATTGAGCGTCTTGCGTGTACCCCTCTGTTGCTGCGGGCTCAAGTTCTCGATCTGAGGAGAATACCAGTGCGGGCGTAAAACAAGGCAATGTACGAATATCGCCTTCAGCCGTGATCAGCGTTTCTTGGCCGCCAACTTCGTCGGCTAAAATTGGAACGCGTTCAAAATCAGTGCGCAGGCTCAAAAGGCGTTCTATTTGTCCCAAGCCCTCCTCTCGCTCAAGCGAGCAAGTGCAATAAATCAGGGTTGCACCAGGCCGAAGCACCTCCGCTACATGATCCAGCATTGCTGCTTGCAGTATCACCAACTGCTTCATCTGCGTAGCTGATTTAAGATGAAGGATATCTGGATGCCGCCGGATCGTGCCCGTCGCCGTGCATGGTGCATCAAGTAATATGCCGTCATATGCAACCTCTGGCGACCACTCACGAACGTCGGCGCATACCAGCTCAGCCTCAAGCTTCAGCCGCTTCAGGTTTGTGGCAAGCTGCGATATCCGGGCTGGCGATATGTCCACCGCCGTCACCTGTGCGCCACCCGCAACGAGCTGGGCAGTCTTGCCGCCAGGCGCCGCACAAAGATCCGCAATTTTCTTGCCGGACAAATTGCCCAAAAGCCGCGCGGGCAGAGCGGCGGCAGCATCCTGCACCCACCACGCGCCTTCCTCATAGCCAGCAAGCGCATCGATGCGTCCATCAATCTCGCAGCGGATAGAGCCTGTAGCCAGCTCGCGGCCATGCAGCGCCTCAGCCCACCGCGTCGCTTCTCGCTGAGGTGTAATATCAAGTGCAGCCTCTCCAAGTGAAGCCTCCGCAATCGACGTCGCCAGATCAGCACCATAGGTCGCCGTCCAGCCTTCCATGAGCCATGCCGGCACGTTTAATCGTGCGGGTTGTTGCGTGGATATTTGTTGCGCGATCAATTCCTGGCCCGATTGCGATACCTTCCGCAGAACCGCATTGACCAGCCCCCTGAACCGCGCTGAACGATTATCGCCTCGGCACAGATCAACCGCTGTGTGGATCACTGCATGCGGCGGTGAGCGGAGAAACATGAGCTGGGCCGCGCCGATCAGCAAAATAAGGTTGGCGCGTGCGCCATCTGCCGGCAGCGGCCGGTCGAGGAAATTTTCAAGCACGGCAGTCAACTGCCCATGCCGCCGCAATACGGTGGCGGCCAGCAGGCGCGCGAAGGCTCTGTCGCGCGGAGATAACTCAGCAGAAGCCGGATGCTTGTAGGATTGTGCCAACGCATCGTCGAAGGGCCGCTTTTTAAGAAACACGGCGTCAACAAGATAAAGCGCCAGCCGACGCGATGCGATGCCGGCATTCTCTTCTCGCGCCCTCCCTCTCGGTGCGCCATCTTGGTCTTTTCCATGTCTCTTAGGATGCTCCTCATGGGCGCCGGTTTTGCCGTGCGTCGGGTCCTTGCCTCCATTTCTCTTATGACGTGGTGGTTTTGGTTTAGACGTTGTCATGTTTATTTAATCCCAAGGCTCTCGCCTTTATTTAACCTCAAGGCTCTCGCCTTTATTTAACCCCAAGGCCCTCGCCGTCGAGAACGATCTCCGTCTTGTTTTGTATTGCCATCCAGGCTCGAATTGGATGGTTTCCAATTGGATCTCCGCCAAGGTGATACGGTAGACCTGGTTGAACTGCCACGACGCGGCATCGCCGATCCAGGGTTATAGGTAATGTTCATTTCAGCCGCTAGCTCTGAAAGTGCCGCAATACGGTTCGATGTATTCGGGTGAGTGGAAAAGAGATTGTCGAAGCCCTGCCCTGTGAGCGGATTGATGATGAATATGTGAGCACTGGCAGGCATTGCCTCAGCGCTTTCCATCGGAATCTGCCGCGCACTCGCATTAATCTTTTCAAGCGCTGAAGCCAGCCAGAGCGGATTGCCGCAAATTAGTGCTCCATGCCGGTCCGCATTGTATTCGCGCGATCGGCTGATAGCCATCTGAACAAGCACGGCAGCCATCGGTGCAACAACCATCGCAATCAGTGTTCCAATGATGCCAATCCCCCGGTTGCCATTATTCCGGTGCCCGCCAAATAACATGGAAAACTGCATGAAATTCGCCAGCATCGAAATCGCCCCGGCAATCGTCGCCGCAATCGTCATTATCAGTGTGTCGCGGTTCTTAATGTGCGCCAGCTCATGCGCCATCACGCCGGCAACCTCTGCGGGCTCTAGCGCCTCCAGTAGTCCGGTCGAAGCACAAACCGCCGAGTGCTCGGGGCTGCGTCCGGTCGCAAATGCGTTCGGCTGCGGGCTGTGCATGATGTAGACGCGCGGCATCGGCAATTGGGCTTGACCGGCCAGGTCCTGTATCATCCGGTAGTATTCAGGCTCCGAATTGGCATCGACCTCTTCTGCCCCATGCATCCGCAATACAAGACTGTCTGATTTCCAGAAGCTCAACGCATTCATGCCCAACGCAATGATGAACGCGATAATCATCCCCACCTTCCCACCAACCAATGCCCCCATGCCAACGAAAATGGCAGTAAGGGCCGCGAGAAGCAGCCCGACTTTAAAAATATTAAATGCCATGGCGGTTCTCGAATAATCCTTAATGTACTTGAGTAAGCCACTTGGCTGGCACCCTGATGGAACCAGTTTGGCAGGGCGTGATGCAATGACAACCCAACCCTTTTAGCATCTGTCTCTATTCTTCCATTTCCACTATATTCTATATAGTGATCAGATATTTCAACGGTATCGCGGAGTAAAGCCGATGAGTGGAGACGACGCATCCTCAGTTAATGCTTCCAGTGTATCCCCAAGCAAAACTCAATCGGGTGTCAATCCACCCGAAGCAGCTCTAAAAACCAGTGCTGCGTCTCAGAAAAAAGTCCTGAGCCCTGAAGCCCAACGCGCCCTTGCCGAAGCACAAGCGCGTCGTGTCGAGCGCGATCGGAACGATAAAGTCCGGCAGAAAGAACTTGGCGGTCGTGAAGGCCCGGACCCCGTTCGCTATGGCGATTGGGAAAACGACGGCATCATTTCGGATTTCTGAACTCGGTGCGTGCGAGGGTGTCATATTAAAACAGCCCCGAATTGAGACACCCCCGAATTGAGACACCCAAGTGTCCACATTTAAGAATTGGTAAGAGTTACCGCTTGCCCATGTGCATGCAACATGCAATCGCGCCTCACATTTAAGTGGCTGGCAGGCTCTTTTCGTCCCGTTTTCTAGTGTCGGGACGGCCATTCATAAAATTTCAACCAACTAATCCATTCACGAACTCATTGTAGGTGCCTATCCGCAGGTAGGCATCAAGGTTGCTTCTTCCCCATCAGTGAGTTCGGCGCACAGGGAGAAGCTCAATGCGTTCTGCAATTGTTAACATGATAGAGAACTACAAGCGCGATGAGCGCGGAGTCATTGCGATCATCTTCGCTCTAACTACGACGGCTGTGCTGATGACCGCCGGTCTCGCAATCGACATTGGCCGCGCAGTTCATGCCAACACAAAAATCTCAGCAGCAATTGATGCAGCCGCCCTTGCCGCCGCCAAGGGTTTGAGGCTTCAAAACCTCACCGCAGCCGAAGCGAAGACCCTAGCCGCCAAAATGTTCGCTAAGAACTTTGCCACCGGCGGCCAAGGTTTTGCCAAAGTGAATTCGCTCACTGTCAATGTTGACGCTGCGAACTCCTCAGTCGAAGTCAAGGTGGATGCCGAGGTGAAAACTGTCTTTGCTCAGTTCGCTGGCTTCACGAAACTCGTGATCCCCAAAAGCAGCGTTGCCGTTTATGATATGAACGACATTGAGGTCAGCCTTCAGCTTGACGTAACGGGCTCAATGTCTGGCTCAAAGATCGCTGATCTCAAAGCGGCAACCAAAGACCTGGTCGATATTTTGATCCCCGATAATCCTGGGGCTCAGAAAGTACGGATTGGTTATGCTCCATTTGCAGCCGGCGTTAACGCCGGAACATACGCCAATCTTGTAAATGGTGGGACGTCTGCGCCAAATGCCTGCGTCTATGAGCGCAAAGTGCTGGGCTTTCAGAATACCGATAATTTCCCAACAGGCAGTGCAGCCCTTAAGACAAAGAATGACCTGCCCTTAGCCATGAACTGCTCGAGTGCCAAAATTCTTGCCATGACTGACGACAAAGCCGTCCTGAAATCGACAGTCGATAGCTACTCGGTGGGCGGCTACACTGCTGGTCATCTTGGCACCGCATGGGCTTGGTATTTGCTGTCACCAAGCTGGTCCGCAGTCTGGCCAAGCGCCAGCCGCCCCGTAGCCTACAACGATGATAAGACAATCAAAATTGCCATCCTCATGACTGATGGAGTTTATAACACACATGGCGGTTCAAACGGCCAATCCACAGCCTCCAATACAGATGCTGTGAACACGTGCGCCGCAATGAAGGCCAAGGGGATTATCGTCTATACGGTCGGCTTCAAACTTAACAATTCTACAGCGAAGGCAACGCTTAACACATGCGCATCAGGCCCCACTAAGTTTTTCGAAGCAGAAAACGGTGCAGCTCTAAAAGCAGCCTTCAGATTGATCGCCGAAGATATCACACAGTTACGGCTGTCTAAGTAATCCAACCGTGCCTCAAGCTAGAACCCAAGCTGCTGAACCTGTCGGCAAACGAAAGCGGGGCGCCCCATCGGCGTCCCGTTTCTTTTTGGCCGCATGTCCTCCTCCGAACGCACCAATCTTTGCCTGATAGCTGGCCGCCGCCGCCGCAATCGCCTAGAAGAAATCCGTGCGATGAGCGGAAGGGTCTCGGAGGGACGAATGGCCAAAAGGCGCGGAGAAACTCGACGGAGGCGGATCTGGAAAACTCCGTTTGTGGTGGCTATTGCTCTGCTTTGCGCAGTAGCCTTTCGCCAGGGTTGGGTGCCCGCGCGCTACAGCCCCCTGCCTCGCCTCAGCCTTGAAAACCCCCTTCCATTTGTAGTCGACTGGCAGCTGGCGGAGCTTAGGTTTGATCGCCGCCTCTGCAATGCGGTCGTCGTGTCATCAAGCAAGATTTCCGCAAAGCCGATAAGAGACCGTACCATCAAGCAGGGTTGCGGCTGGCGCAATGCGGTCAGTGTCAGCGCTATCGATGGTGCGGAGCTTTCGCTCAAGCGCGTCTCCTGCCCGGTCGCTGCTGGATTGGCGCTTTGGGTAACTCATCACGTCCAGCCCCTCGCGCAGAAGTACTTTGGGCAGCGCGTTTCAAAGATTAGAAACATGGGTACGTATGCCTGTCGCAACATCATTGGCAGCAAGTTTTGGAAAAATCGGCGTAGCGAGCACGCAACGGCAAACGCGATTGATATAGGGGGGTTTCAGCTCGCCAACGGCGCCAACATCAGCGTGCTGCGTGAATGGAAGAAATCCGGCCCCAAGTCGGAGTTTCTGCGTGCGGTGCATAGCTCGGCCTGTCGCTATTTCCGCGTGACGCTAGGCCCGGATTTCAACGCAGCCCACAAAAATCATTTCCATTTAGATCGTGGAATTCTTTACACCTGCCGTTAGAACCTGACCGTTTCGGTTGCAGTATTTCTGCCGCAACCCATCAGTTCGCCAGACAAGCGCCTGTTTGGGAGCGCATGCGACCCGCCGCGGAGCAGCGGCGCGCCCGTCTCGCTGGAAGCAAGCACGATAGGACGCAGGCCGACCCCACAGGGCCTATAATAGCCGTGCGAACAACCAACCCGTGGGCGAAGCCCCACTTTAGCTGCGGTTCTGTCGGTTTTCGATGAGTTCATCGACGACTGCAGGTTCAGCCAAAGTGGAGGTGTCTCCAAGATTTGAGAAATCATTTTCGGCAATTTTGCGCAGAATGCGCCGCATGATTTTCCCGGATCTTGTTTTGGGGAGTCCTGGTGCAAACTGCACGACATCGGGCGAAGCAATGGGTCCTATTTCCTTGCGCACCCAATCGCGAAGTTCTTTTTTAAGGGCGTCTGAGCCCTCTTCTCCAGCCATCAGCGTGACATAGCAGTAGATACCTTGCCCCTTGATGTCGTGCGGATAACCGACCACGGCCGCCTCTGCCACTTTGTCATGCGCGACAAGTGCCGATTCAACTTCCGCCGTGCCCATACGGTGACCGGAAACATTGATTACATCATCCACGCGGCCAGTAATCCAATAGTAGCCATCTTCATCACGGCGGCATCCGTCGCCGGTGAAGTAGGTGCCGGCATAGGTCGAGAAATAGGTTTGAACAAACCGCTCATGATCGCCAAACACAGTGCGCATCTGCCCCGGCCAACTATCCAGAATCGCCAGGTTGCCGGATGTTGCGCCCTCAAGTCTGCCGCCCTGGTCATCAAACAACGCAGGCTGTATCCCGAAGAACGGACGTGTTGCCGAGCCGGGCTTGAGCTTCGTAGCGCCCGGCAGCGGCGTGATCATGATACCGCCGGTTTCCGTCTGCCACCATGTATCAACGATTGGGCAGCGCTTATCGCCAACCACATCATAGTACCACTGCCACGCCTCCGGATTAATCGGCTCGCCAACAGAACCCAGCAATCGCAAAGAGGAGCGGTCTGTTCGGGTCACAAAATCGTCGCCTGCCCCCATCAGCGCGCGGATAGCGGTCGGCGCGGTGTAGAAAATATTAACGCTCCACTTGTCGACGACATGCCAGAAGCGCGAGGCGGTAGGATAGTTCGGCACGCCTTCAAACATCAGCGTTGTGGCCCCATTGGCCAGCGGGCCATAGATGATATAGCTGTGCCCGGTAACCCAGCCGACATCCGCCGTGCACCAGTAGACGTCGCCATCATGATAGTCGAACACGTAACGGTGGGTCATCGAAGCCCAGACCAGATAGCCGCCGGTGGTGTGCAATACGCCCTTCGGCATACCGGTAGAACCCGATGTGTAGAGGATGAATAACGGGTCCTCGGCTTTCATCTCTGCTGGCGGGCAATCGCTGGTGACCTTGACCAGCTCTTCGTGTAGCCACAGATCGCGTGACGGATCGAACGCCACGTCAGCTCCCGTCCGGCGAACCATCAAAACCTTGATATTATCGGTGCCACATTTCTCAAGCGCCGCATCCGTATTGGCCTTTAGCGGAACGGTGCGGCCACCGCGAAGGCCTTCATCCGATGTGATGACAAATGTTGATTCAGCATTGCTAATCCGGTCCGCCAGGCTATCCGGTGAAAAGCCCGCGAATACGATCGAATGCACGGCGCCAATTCGCGCACACGCCAGCATCGCGTAGGCAGCTTCCGGGATCATCGGCAGATAAAGCGTAACCCGGTCACCCTTCTTCACGCCGTTGGCCAGCATGACGTTGGCGAATTTAGAAACTCTCTCGTGCAGTTGTCGGAATGTTATCTTCTCATCATCGGTCGGGTCATCGCCTTCCCAGATGATCGCAACCTGATCAGCCCGGTCCTTGAGGTGTCGATCAACGCAATTGTAGCAAACGTTGAGCGAGCCATCCTCGTACCACTTGATGGAGACGTCGTTAGCATCAAATGAGGTGTTTTTGACCTTGGTATAGGGCTTGATCCAATCAATCTGTTTGCCCATTTCGCCCCAGAATCCATCTGGGTCTTCAATCGATCGCTTGTACATTTCTTGATACTTCATATCGTCTGCCCAGGCGCGTGCAGACCATTCGGCGGGTACGGGATAAACATTCTCCGACATCGTCACGTTTCCTCTCAGCAGTCGATTGTTATGCTTCGGCCTCATTATGTCGACCAATCCGCAAGGTGCAACTTGCTCATTGGTAGGATGCCAGCGCCGCAGGCGCAATTTCCCAGTGTATCAGATGCGCCGCAGGCGCAATTTTCCAGTGTATCAGATGTGCCGCAGGCGCAATTTTTCAGTGTATCAACTGAACCGGTCCCATGAATGGAATGCCCTGAAGAATACGCCCTTTAAACGCCAAACCAGCCAATCACCACCCCCTGCACCAAGAGCACCAATAGCCAGTGCCCACCATCAATTAGCGTAAGCGTAAACGGACGCTCTTGGAACGAGTGATTTGTGGCCAATGTCGTAATGACAAAACCAAACCATACAAATGCACCCGAAATAATCCCCGACCAAATGCTGACATGCCCTTTGCCAAGGTGCCCAATCAGCCCCGCCAGCACATAGGCCATCACCAGTTGCGCAATAATAGCTACAAGAAATGACCAAGGCACCATTTGCCCCGCGTGGGATTCCTTAATTCGCTCTTCGGTTAGTCCCGCAGCCGCCATCCACGGTTTGGCCAGTGCGCCATACCAAATCCCACCACAAATGAAGCTGGCCAGCGCCGCCAGCGGAACTGCCAAATAGTTAAGCCCAGCAAAGTCCATTCCCAACACTCCTGCTGTTACAATGAAATCCTTAACGCGCTCAATAGGCTGGATGTTAACCACGATATTTGGGGGTAGTGCCAGCATGATAATTGATGAACGGCGCATCCGGTCGACGCGGGCGTCGATACTGGCGATTTGCTTTATCAGGAAAAGGTATCGTTTCGAACGGCCGACACCATCCAAACGGATCAGTGGGCACAACTTCCCAAGGCGTTGCCTTTATGTGCAACCGCCATAAACCGATGCCTTCAAAGGCCACTTGGCTCTCCGCCGGCGGATTTGCTGTCTGCACAGTACTTTCCGCCAACCCTGTGGGCCTATATGTGGTCTGGGCCTATGTGAGGAATGGTGTCGACAAAGGCGTCCGCTAGGCTGGCTGTTGGCCAGCCGCCATCACGTCCAGCCATCACACCTCACTCCGTCACCATTCGCTACCGCTGGGTGTTATTTCCACCATAAGATGCGGCATCAACCTCACCCATCGCGCACACGATCCGCCATTGCTCTTCCGTCACTGGCTGAACGGAAAGCCGCATCGAGGTCACAAGCGACATTTCAGACAGCTTGGGAATGCTTTTCACGTCCGCAAGCGTCACAGGAACCGGAACCGGGCAAATGGCACGTAGATCAACGCATTCCCATCGCTCATCATCAGTGGTTGAATCAGCATGTGCCAGGGCGCAAACTTCGCAGATGCCGACCACCTCCTTGCCAGCATTGGAATGATAAAAGAAACCAAGGTCGCCAATTTGCATTGAGCGCATGTGGTTGCGTGCTTGGTAGTTGCGCACGCCATCCCACTCTTCTCCCTCGGCTCCTTTGGCCACCAGGTCATCCCAGGAAAATTTGTCCGGCTCTGATTTGAATAACCAAAAAGCGCGCTCCCCCTCTATTCGTACCTCAGCGGGCACCAATGGCGCCACCCTTGTCGGTCTGGCAGGGGCCGGGTTCGCCATTTTTTTAATTGAAGACTTCTTCATAGGGACTTTCTTCGCAACCACTTTCCTTCCAGTAACATTATTTGCAGCTAGCTTTGTCTTGGTCACTGCTGCCGTCTTCTTCTGGGCCGCTGGCTTTCTTGCCGCCATTCTGCATCTCCCGGATCTGCGCTTACTAATTTTCACTCTCGGCTCGAAGCGGGCGTGACATCAAGGCCTCGATCGCATCATCAACTTTTAGCCCCTCATCGACAATCCGATGAACAGCCGAAGAGATCGGTACCTCTATATTGCGCTCTTTAGCGATTCGAACCACCGCACGTGCAGTATAGACTCCTTCTGTAACAGCGCGCCGTTGCCCGAGAATATCGTTAAGGCTCTGTCCTTCACCAAGCGCCCGACCTAGCGACATGTTCCGCGATTGCGGGCTGCCACACGTCAACAAAAGATCACCCAGGCCCGAAAGCCCTGTCAGGGTTTCAGGTTTGGCCCCGAGCGCACCGGCAAACCGCCGCATCTCCGCAAATCCCCGAGTGACCAGGGCTGCATGCGCGCTCGCACCCAGTTTTCGGCCATCGACAATACCCGCCGCAATTGCCAGCACGTTCTTAATTGCACCCCCGAGTTGTACTCCAACAAGGTCATTCGTCCAATAGGCGCGAAGCTGCCGCGAGCCAATCGACTGGGCAACGCGCACTCCAATTGCTTCATCTGCACATGCAACCGTTAATGCGGCGGGCAGCCCTCGCGCAACCTCACCGGCGAAACTCGGCCCCGAAACGATACCCAGCTCAGCCTCAGGCAGTGCTTCACTCAAAACTTCGCCAAGCAACTTCCCCGTGCTTTGCTCAATGCCCTTGGCGCAAATCATCGCCGGTGTTTGCGGCTTGAGGTGCGGTGCCATCTGCCCGGCAATCCGCCTGAGGTGTTGCGCAGGCGGCACCAGCAAAAGCAGTTCCGAGCTGCAGATATCTTCAAGCGAGCTTGTCGCGCGCAGGCGCTCATCCAGCTCGACCCCCGGCAAAAAGATCCGGTTGGTCAGGTGCTCGTTAATCTCTTGAACCGTATCCACTTCATAAGCCCACAGCGTAACATCGCGGCCGGCTTGCGACAGGGTCTGCGCCAACGCAGTTCCCCATGCTCCTCCACCAACCACACCAATCTTTGTGAAGCCCACGCAATCACTCCTTATAATCTTGCTTTCCGGCGTACCGTGCGGTCATAGCCAGTTTGACCAGGGTATCACGCTTTTGCACCTTGCTTTCCCGTGCCAAAAATCGGCGCTGAGTGCTCATCAAGCGGCCAGCGCGCCCGCGCCGAAACATCCAACTTTGCGATATGCCCACGCACTAACCGCTCAGCCCCCGTCCAGGCAATCATAGCGGCATTGTCGGAGCACAGCGCTACAGGCGGCACATGCAGCGCGCAATCAAGCATCCGGGCTGTTTCCTCAAGTGTTGCCCTAAGCCGCTGGTTAGCCGCAACCCCGCCGGCTGCAACCAGCGGGATTGGACAATCTTGGCCAAGCGCTTCAAGCGCCAGCCCATATGCTTTCAGGCATCGGTCAGCCACGCAATCTCCAACTGCCGCTTCAAAACCCGCGCATAGGTCTGCAATATCCTTCTCGGTCAGTGGCGCCAGTTTCTGCGCCTGCCGTCGCACGGCTGATTTAAGGCCAGCAAACGAGAAATGCGGCTCAGCCCGTCCTTTTAGTGGGCGCGGCAGTGCAAATCGCTCCGGATCTCCAAGCAAAGCCGCTTGCTCGACGGCGGGCCCGCCTGGGAACCCGAGCCCTAATAACTTTGCCGTCTTGTCGAACGCTTCGCCAAGCGCATCATCAATCGTTGTGCCGAGCCGTAGGTATGATCCCACCTCACGCACCAAAACCGTTTGGCTATGCCCCCCAGAAACCAATAGCAACAAATAGGGCGGCCGAATATTATCTGTAAGACCAACCGTCAGCGCATGCGCTTCCAAGTGATTGATTGCCATCAAAGGCATGCCACCGGCATGCGAAAGGGCCTTTGCGGTTGTCAGGCCGACCAGCAGCCCGCCGATCAGCCCCGGCCCGGCCGTTGCAGCAATCGCGTCCATATCACCAAGCCAAAGCCCGGCCTCGCGCATCGCTTCACGAATAATATCGTCCAGACAATCGGAGTGCGCGCGCGCAGCAATCTCTGGCACTACGCCACCAAACGCGCGATGTTCAGCCCACTGCGAACGCACGACATTCGACACAACCTCGCCGTGCCCATCATCGTGACGGCGCACAACGGCCGCAGCCGTCTCATCGCAACTGGTCTCGATGCCGAGCACATAGACTGAGCGTGGCAGAATAATCTCCTCAGAGTATCGGATCGGTCTCTAAAACAAAAGCTTAGAGCGCGCACAAAGGACCTCATGTGATTCCATCAAAGATGAACGTGCACTAAGATAACAGCCCTTTGACGATGCCGCTGGCTTTACCAAAATCCATTTGGCCAGCGTATTTTTCTTTAAGCGCGCCCATCGTTCGGCCCATGTCTTTAAGCCCGGACGCACCCAATTCATTGACTAAAGCTTCGACGGCCGCCTTGATTTCGCCCTCTGACATCTGCTTCGGCATAAACTCTTCGATAACGGTAATCTCGGCACTTTCTTGTTCTGAGAGGTCAATGCGGCCAGCTTCGCGGTACGTTACTTCTGATTCTCGCCGCTGTTTGATCATCTTCTGTAACAGCTGGAGAATATCTGCATCCTCCACCCGCTCCTTGCCCGTTGATTGGCCACTAGCGTCGACCCGGGCGGCGATATCGCGGTCTTTGATCGCAGCATTTATCAGACGGAGCGTTGACAGACGGCGCTTATCGCCAGTTTTCATCGCCGCCTTGGTGGCGGCGCTGATGCGGTCACGCATGATGATCTCCTATTGTAAGTAAAGCAGATGCGATTAACTTTAGAGCCCAAACGATTGGATTCAGGCGAATTCAGAGTTTAGGCAGACGAGATCGATCGCGACCAAACGCCCAATTCATGTTGCCTAATTCGTGTTGCCTAATTCGTGTTACAAGTGGTGTTGCATGATTGATTCAGCCTGTCACGTCACATAGGGTCCGGCTGATTTTCTAACCATTGTGCCACAGGTGCAAGTGTTCGAAACGCAGGGTATCAACCCAACGCTCATAGATCCTGATGCACTGAGCCAGGAATTAGCACAGAAATTAGCCGAGACAAGTTCGCACACGGAGACGACCCTTGAGCATGGAAGACCAAACCCAGAAACAGCCGCAGCCATGGTTTGAACCGGTTATTACGGCTGTGCTGGTGCTTGCCGATGGCACCGTGATTTCCGGGCAGGGCCTTGGTGCGACAGGAGCTGCTGTGGGCGAAGTGTGCTTTAATACAGCAATCACAGGCTATCAGGAAATTCTCACCGATCCTAGTTATGCTGGCCAGATCATCACTTTCACCTTCCCCCACATTGGCAACGTCGGCACCAACGATGCCGATAGCGAGACCTCGAACCTCGCTTCCCGTTCTGGCGTCAGAGGCTGCGTCCTGCGCGCAACGACGACAGAACCGTCGAATTATCGCTCCCGCGAGCATCTTGATGGCTGGCTAAAGGCGCGCGGGATCGTCACAATCACCGGCATAGATACCCGTGCACTGACAGCGCTGATCCGCGACAATGGTATGCCCAACGCCATCATAGCTCATGATCCGGATGGCAATTTCGACCTCGATGCCTTGAAGGCTCAGGCCCGTGATTGGAGTGGACTGTTGGGCCTCGATCTTGTGCCG